>ENA-OUOG01003356-OUOG01003356.1-marine-metagenome-genome-assembly--contig:-NODE-3356-length-15128-cov-4.682812_pt1 | contig 15128 bp, 15 predicted proteins | sample MGYA00248635_ERZ508505 | MGnify/ENA primary metagenome ERZ508505 (study PRJEB26176, sample SAMN06267871) | marine metagenome | isolation source: Saanich Inlet, British Columbia, Canada | place: Pacific...
ATTCTATTATAGCATTATCTATATCTAAACCCATAAATGCAGCTAAAACATGCTCACAAGTTTGTATTGTTACACCATTTTTCTCTAAGCAAGTGCCACGTTGTGTATTTGTAACATAGTTTGCATCTGCTTCAATTACTGGACAACCTTCTAAGTCTATACGCTTAAATGCAAATCCAAAATTGGCTGGTGCTGGTTTAAATGTTAAAGTAACTTCTTTACCTGTGTGTAATCCTACACCTGTTAAAGAGACTTCTTTTTCTATAGTTTTCTGTTTAATTTCCGAATTAACTATTGCCATTTCCTTTTTTTTCTAATTCGTTTATTGTTTTTACAAGTTTAGGTAGGTTTTTAAAATAAACATAAGATTTGTTCCAATCGCCATAACCAAATGCTGGAGAACCTTGAAGCGTTTCGTTATCCTTTATATTTTTACCAATACCAGACTGTGCTTGTATTTTAACATTGTTTCCAATTACTAAATGTCCTGCAAATCCTACTTGTCCACCAATTTGGCAGTTTTCACCAATTTTTGTGGAACCTGCAACACCAGTTTGGGCTGCAATTACAGTGTTCTTTCCTATTTCTACGTTGTGTGCAATTTGAATTTGGTTATCAAGCTTCACTCCTTTTCTTATAACTGTAGATCCTAAAGTGGCTCTATCTATAGTTGTTGCGGCTCCAATATCTACAAAATCTTCTATAATAACATTACCTATTTGTGGAACCTTATCGTATGCTCCATCCTTGTTTGGTACAAAACCAAAACCATCTGCTCCTATAATTACTCCAGAGTTAATAGCACAGTTATTACCTATTATACACTCTGAGTAAATTTTTACTCCAGCAAATAAAACTGTATCGTTTCCTATAGTAACATTATCACCAATATAGCATCCTGGAAATATTTTTACATTATTTCCTATAAATACATTCTCTCCAATATAGGAAAAAGCACCAACATAAATATCAGAACCTAGTTTTGCTGAACTTGTTATAGAAGATGGTTGTTCTATTCCAAATTTATTAAGCTTTACTTGATTATAGTATTGCAATAGTTTTGAAAAAGATTTATAAGCATCGTCAACTTTAATTAATGTTGTTAAAATATCCTGTTCTGGTTCAAAATCTTTATTTACAATTGCAATAGATGCTTTTGTACTATAAATATAATGCGTGTATTTAGGATTAGCCAAAAAGGTTAATGCTCCTTCTTCTCCTTCTTCTATTTTGGATAATTTAGAAACTTCTACCAGTGGATTACCTACCACATCGCCTTCTAAAATACCAGCTATTTGTTCTGCTGTAAATTTCATGTCAAGCAAAAATAGAAAAAATGTATCATATATTGTTGGTTGTTTAAAAGTTGTTTGATTCTAATGCTTTTAAAAACGGTTTAACCATATTAAAAACTGGCTTTATCAAGCTTTTAGATTTCTATATTTTCTAATCCATTGCATGTTTATAAATCCAAATTAAGATTTAGGATAGCATATATAATATTTTGTAACTGGTTTAGCTAATGCTTTTAAATTTAACTGATCGCTGGCTTTTACAACATCTTCGGTTTTACCATTTTTATGCAAAATAGTAATTCCTTGCTTCTTTCTTGTATAGGCTTGATTAGATATTTCTCCTGTAAACACAAAGTAATCTGCTTCTGCTTTAGATATAGAGTACTTGGTGATTAATTCTTCTTTGTGTTGAATTAATACTGAAGCTTCTATTGGTTTTTTCTTTATTTTAACTTTTAATAAATCTCTATTAATAATCATATCGCAGAGGTTTTTCAAAATAAAATCTTCGTGATACTGCCATGCTTTCATAGCCGAAACAATATCGTAATCGTCTAACTTTGAAAACGTCTCGAGGCTTTCTGTATTAAAGTTATTAAGTATTATTTCTTCATTTAAAAAATACTGAAGCGGTTTACTAGCTGGTAACTTCACTCCTTTTTTTGTTAATTCCTTTGCACGCTTAAGTACTCTTATTAGTAATTGTTCTGCAGTTAAGCTTGTTTTGTGCAAATACACTTGCCAATACATTAAGCGTCTGGCGACAAGAAACTTTTCTATGCTATAGATGCCTTTATCTTCAATCACTAACATGTTGTCTTTTACGTTAAGCATAGTTATTAAGCGTTCGCTGTTTATGTTGCCTTCTGCAACTCCTGTATAAAAACTATCACGTTTTAGATAATCTGCTCTATCCATATCTATTTGACTAGAAATAAGCTCGCACATAAAAGGTCTTGGATATTCGCCTTTAAAAATTTTAATAGCCAACGTTAAATCGTTGTTAAATTCTGCATTGAGCTTTTCCATAAAAAGCAATGATATTTGCTCGTGAGACACACCATTTACAATACTATGCTCCATTGCATGAGAGAATGGTCCGTGACCAATATCATGCAGTAAAATAGCTATGTAAAGTGCGTTTTTCTCATCTTCAGAAATTTCAACACCTTTAAAACGAAGCACTTGCACTGCATTTTTCATTAAGTGCATACAACCTATAGCATGGTGAAAACGAGTGTGATGTGCTCCTGGATAAACCAAATAACTCATTCCCATTTGAGTGATTCGACGTAGTCTTTGAAAATAGCGATGTTCTATTAAATCGAAAATTAACGAATTAGGGATAGTAATAAAACCGTAAATTGGGTCGTTTAATATTTTGAGTTTGTTACTTTTTTGCAAACTGATAATTTTTTACTGATTTAGATAAACAAATATACATGGATAAAATAAAAATACTTTGGGTTGACGATGAAATCGATATACTAAAACCACATATTATCTTTTTAGAGCAAAAAAACTACAGTGTTACCAAGTGCAATAGTGGTACTGAAGCGCTAGAAATTTTAGATGACCAAAAATTTGATATCGTATTTCTAGATGAAAACATGCCTGGATTAACGGGATTAGAGACTCTAAACGAAATTAAGGAAAAACAAGATACGCTTCCTGTGGTCATGATTACCAAAAGCGAAGAAGAATACATAATGGAAGAAGCTATTGGTAATAAAATTGCCGATTATCTAATAAAACCAGTAAATCCAAATCAGATTTTACTGAGTTTGAAGAAAAATTTAGACCATTCGCGACTAATTTCAGAAAAAACAACTTCGAATTATCAACAAGAATTTAGAAAAATAGCTATGGATATGGCCATGGTAAATAGTTATGACGAGTGGGTTTCGCTATACCAAAAACTAATTTACTGGGAAATGCAACTTGAAGATATAGAAGATTCTGGAATGTTTGAGATTTTAGAATCTCAAAAAAACGAAGCTAATATTCAGTTTGGAAAATTTATTGACAAAAACTATCCTTCATGGTTTGAGCCTAATGTAGATGCGCCAACACTGTCTTACAACCTGTTTAGAGATAAAATTGTACCTGAACTAAGCCAAGAACAACCAACATTATTAGTAGTTGTAGATAACTTACGTTACGACCAATGGAAAGCGTTTGAACCTTTTGTGACTAACCATTACAAAAAGAAATCTGAAACTGCATTTTTTAGTATTCTTCCTACTGCTACACAATATGCTAGAAATGCAATTTTCTCGGGCTTAATGCCAAGTGATATGGAAAAAATACATCCTGAATACTGGAAAAACGACACAGATGAAGGTGGTAAAAATATGCATGAAAACGATTTTCTAGAAGCACAATTAAAACGATTAGGATTATCGCATTTAAAACATGAATACTATAAAATCACTAATTTAAAAAATGGAAAAAAATTAGCCGAAAACTTTAAAGGCACTAAAGATAATTACTTGACAGTTGTGGTTTATAATTTTGTAGATATGTTATCGCATTCTAAAACAGAAATGGATGTTGTTAAAGAGTTAGCGTCTAACGATAAAGCTTATCGTTCTTTAACACAAAGTTGGTTTAAAAACTCACCATTACTAGAAATGATACAACAAGCACAACAAATGGGTTTTAAACTAATATTAACTACAGATCATGGAACTATTAATGTAAAAAACCCATCTAAAGTAATTGGTGATCGGGATACAAGTTTAAATCTTCGTTACAAAACAGGACGTAGTTTAAGCTATGAGAACAAAGATGTTTTAGCTGCAAAAGACCCAAAAACAATACACTTACCTTCTATATCTATGAATAGCTCTTTTATTTTTGCAAAAAGTGATTTGTTTTTTGCCTATCCAAATAACTACAATCATTATGTTAGCTATTACAGAAATACTTATCAACATGGAGGCGTTTCGTTAGAAGAGATGATTATTCCTTTTGTTGTTTTAAATCCTAAGTAAGAAACTTTATTTTGAGATTTCTTTTTTAACTTTGTGTTATGCTAAAAATTGATTATAAATTAGATGATTTAGAGCGTGTAGCTAAACAAATACTAGCACACTCTAACACAACAACATTTCTCTTAAAAGCTGAAATGGGTGCAGGTAAAACCACTCTTATTAAAGCTTTGGTTAAAGCGTTAGATAGTAACGACACCGTTAGCAGCCCAACATTTTCTCTTGTTAATGAATACCAATCTAAAACCAGAACAATTTATCATTTCGACTTATATCGCATAGAGGACGAAAGTGAACTTTACGATTTTGGAATTGAAGAGTATTTAAATTCTGATGCTTATTTATTTATTGAATGGCCAGAATTGATAGAGAATTTAATTTCAAATCATCATGTAATTACAATAAAAATTAAAGATGGTTTTAGCAGAACATTAGAAATGTCCTCTCATTAAAACATTTAGATTTCGCTAACTCAATTAATAAATCAACAACATACTTGTTAATTTACTATTTATTCGTAATTTAAATCTCTGTAAAAAACGATTAGTAAAACATGGCAAAATCCATTACTCCTTTCTCTAAAGCGCAACTCTTACCACAAGAAGAAACTTTAGAGGTTTTAAAAAGCAAAAGTTCATTGTTTATTGGTATTCCCAAAGAAACAGCTTTTCAAGAGAAACGCGTTTGCTTAACACCAGATGCAGTTTCGGCTATTGTAAACAATGGTCATCGCGTACTTATAGAATCTGGTGCTGGAAAAGGCTCTAAGTTTAGCGATAAAGACTACAGTGAAAATGGTGCAGAGATAACTAACGATGTTGCAAAGGTTTATAGTTGTCCAATGATATTAAAGGTCGAACCACCTACTCTTGAAGAACTAAAACTAATTAATCCGCAAACGATATTAATTTCGGCTTTACAGTTAAAAACTCAATCTAAAAAATATTTCGAAACACTTGCTAATAAACGCATAACAGCTCTGGCTTTCGAGTTTATTCGAGATGACGATGGTGCTTATCCTGCTGTTCGTGCTTTAAGTGAAATTGCAGGTACAGCTTCGGTTTTAATTGCTTCAGAGCTTTTAAGCAACACAACAAATGGTAACGGACTAATGTTTGGAAACATAAGTGGTGTTCCACCAATTGAAGTTGTTATACTTGGCGCTGGAACTGTAGGAGAATTTGCAGCTAGAAGCGCAATTGGTTTAGGTGCAAATGTCAAAATATTCGACAATTCAATTACCAAATTGCGATGTGTACAAACTAATTTAGGGAGAACACTCTACACCTCTACCATTCAACCAAAATACCTAAACAAAGCCTTAAAGCGCTGTGATGTTGTTATTGGAGCTGTTAGAGGTCGAGATCGCTCTCCTGTAATTGTTACTGAAGCCATGGTAGAACAAATGAAAAAAGGCTCTGTTATTATAGATGTTAGTATAGATATGGGTGGTTGTTTTGAAACCAGTGAAGTAACAACGCATAATCATCCTGTATTCGAAAAGCATGGTGTAATCCATTATTGTGTTCCAAATATTCCAGCACGTTATTCTCGAACGGCTTCTGCTTCTATCAGTAATATCTTTACGCCATACTTACTTAAAATTGCTGAAGATGGTGGACTAGAACATTCTTTACGAATGGATCCTGGTCTTAAAAGCGGACTCTACTTCTATCATGGTATTTTAACTAATCGTGCAGTAGGAGAATGGTTTGACCTAAGTTATAACGATATTAATTTACTTATTTTTTAATAATTTAATTAGTTCTTAAAACGTTACTTTAAATCGGTTATATTTCCGAATTTTGTCAAAACATTTAGATTTAAATTTATTCAAAAAATAAAAAAATGAGTTTACTAAAAAGATTTGGCTACTATTTTGGAGGTTTTGCTATTGGTTTAGTAATTCTCGCCTTTTTTTTAAACGGAAAAAAAGCTTCTTGCGATTATGGTCCAGATGCTAGAGTTTTAAAAAACATTAGAACCAAAACATTAGAATACTCTGCTGAAGCAACAGCCTTTATAAGCTTAAAAGGCATTGACACAACCAAAATAAACTACATACTTTACAAGGGAGATGTTAATTTTTCTGATAGTGATACTAGAAAAAAACCTTGTGGTGTTTATTTTGTTGAAGGCGAAATAGACGGAAAAGATACTGGACTCTCAGTAGAAAACTGTGATAAAACAGCTACAATTCAAAGTATAGAATTTATAGATTAATTTTAGTTAGATTTATAAAAAACACTTACGCCTTTCTTCTTTTCATTTCTTTATTTAAAAGCGACAACTCTCGACCAGTTTGCCCTGCAACACTGGTGTTTTCTTCAGCACGACGAATAAGATATGGTATAACTTCTTTTATTGGTCCGAAAGGAATTAATTTTGCTGTGTTATAACCTTGTTCTGCAAGATTAAAACTAATATGATCACTCATACCATACAATTGACCAAACCAAACAGTATTATTATTACGCTCCATCTTTTTTTGAGCCATAAGCTCCATGGCTAAATATGAACTGGCTTCATTGTGAGTTCCAACAAATACAGAAAAATCTTTAGAATGATCTAATATATAACTTAATGCTGTGTTAAATGTTGTATCTGTATTTTCTTTAGTAGCGCATATTGGAGATGGATAACCTTTTTCTTCTGCACGTTCACGCTCTTTTTCCATGTAAGCACCACGAACAATTTTTAAACCTATTAGATAACCTTTTCCTTTGGCGCGTTCGTGTAACTGTTTCATGTAATCTATTCGATCCCAACGGTAACACTGTAAGGTATTGTATACTGTTAAACGTTCTGTATTGTATCGCTCCATCATTAATTCTACTAAATCGTCTGCTGCGTCTTGCATCCAGCTTTCTTCAGCATCAATCAATACACGAAGCTTTGCTTTATAAGTAGCTTTGCAAATGGCATCAAAACGCGCAACAATTCTATTCCACTCCTCTTGCTCATTAGTAGTTAACTCAGCTTTTTCAGAAACTTTCTGAAATAAACCAAAGCGTCCCAATGCAGTAGGTTTCATGGCTACTATATGAATTTCGTCATGCTCACTAGCAAATTGCACCAACTCCACCTTCTTTTTTGCAGCAGCATCAAAATCGGCTTCACTTTCTTTTCCTTCTACAGAAAAGTCCATGATTGAAGACACGCCTTTTTCATTTAACTTATATATAACTGGCAAACACTCCTTCTCTGTTTCTCCACCACAAAACTGACTAAAAATAGTCTTTTTTATTAAACCTTTAACTGGCAACCCTATATTTAAAGATGTTAAAGCTATTTTAGAACCTACACTAACCAATGTTGGGCTTGCCATCGTTTTAAATAAAAAATGTGCTTTTTGCAATTCTTTTTTAGATTTTAAAGCAAAAGCAATTTCTGTATTATTAAAAAATTTTTCAGTACTCATAAAAAAGCGAATATATTTAAGCAAATATAATTCAACTAAGTTATATTTCTTCAAAAACTCCTTACTTTTACAACATAATAATTTACTTTTTAATGAAACCAATAACAACACAGGATTACACTATTTATTTTAATAACGAAGGTTACAAACAAGTAAATGAGCATTTAAAAACCATAAACTATTCTAAAGTTTTTATTTTATGCGACACCAATACAAATATTGATTGCGTTCCTTTTTTTCTAGCAAATATTGATGCTGATATTGCTTACGATATTTTAGAAATTGATCCTGGAGAAGAATCAAAAAATCTAGATATTTGTCTAGGACTTTGGGAAGCCTTGTCTGAATATGGTGCAGATAGAAAAAGTGTTATTATAAATATTGGTGGTGGTGTTGTAACAGATTTAGGTGGCTTTGTTGCGTCTACTTTTAAACGTGGCATAGACTTTATTAACATTCCAACCTCCTTATTAGCAATGGTAGATGCTTCTATAGGTGGGAAAACCGGAATTGACTTGGGACATCTAAAAAACCAAATTGGAGTTATTAATACTCCAGAATTAATAGTAGTTGATACAGCTTTTTTAGCGACTTTACCACAATTAGAAATGCGTTCTGGTTTAGCAGAAATGCTAAAACATGGTTTAATTTTTGATGAAAGTTATTGGAATAAGATTCAAGATTTATCTCAATCTAAAATAGAAGATTTAGATGAATTAATTTACGAATCTATTATCATTAAAAAAAATATTGTTGCTCAAGACCCTACAGAACAAGGCTTACGAAAAACCTTAAATTACGGACACACCTTAGGACATGCCATAGAGTCTTATTTTATGGAAAACGACAACAAAGAGCGTTTACTCCATGGAGAAGCCGTTGCTATTGGTATTATTTTAGCAAATTTTCTTTCGGTTAAATATTGTGGTTTTTCAGAAGAAAAAAATACAGCCATTAAAGGAATTATTAAAGCTATTTATGGACATGTTGATATTCTTGAAACAGATTACTCATCAATTATAGAGCTTTTAAAATATGATAAGAAAAATGAGAATGGCAATGTCAACTTTGTGCTTTTAAAAGCAATTGGTAAACCCAAAATAGATTGCATTGTTAGCAACGAAGCAATAATAGAAGCTTTTGAGTTTTACAAACTTTAATTTAATGTAAATAAAAACTATTACAAATAACGTTCTTTAATTATTTCGCAATGGTGTTTTTCATGTCCTGCAATTAAAAAACCTAGTGCTCTAACAGATACTTCTCCTCCGCCTGCAGTACCAACACTCCTTAAAGCATCGCTATTAAACGTTCTGTAAAGCGCTATTGTAGATTGCCTAACATAAGTATACTCTTCCAATAAGTCTTCTAATGTTCTAGTATTTGCATAACTTGTTTCAGCATATTCGTTTTCATTAAAACCAACAACAGGTGTTTTATCTTTTCTTGCAAAACGCAAAGCTCTATATGCAAAAACACGTTCTGAATCTATTATATGGCTAATAATTTCTTTAATAGTCCATTTATTAGCCTCGTAACGGTATTCTAACTTGTCTTCCGGAATGGATTTAAAAAAGCTAATAACCGTTTTTAGTCCATCTTCTAAACCATCTACTAAAACTAATTCTCCAATTCTATTGATATAAGGCTGAAAAAAAGGTAAATACTCTCCTTTTTGTAAATCTGTGACTTTCATAACTTATGCTTAGGGCTTTAAAATTTATTTTCGGTTTTTTAATCCATAAAAAATCCCAAAAACAATATAACTAAAGGACTTTAATTTATGATGGTTTAATACTATAGAGAGTTAAAAATATCATGCATTAACCTCTTTTTATCATTTAAGCTTTCTTCTAGAGAAATCATAGTTTCAGTTCTATACACTCCTTCAATATCATCTAACATAAAAATAACATCTTTAGCATGCTCTGTATTTCTTGCTCTAATTTTACAGAAAATATTAAATTTACCAGTAGTAACATGAGCTACAGTAACAAAAGGTATTTCGTTAATACGTTCTAAAACAAACTTTGTTTGCGACGTATTCTGAAGAAAAACTCCAACATAAGCTATAAACGAGTATCCTAATTTTTTATAATCTAATGTCAACGAAGAGCCTTTTATAATACCTGCATCTTCCATTTTCTTTACTCTAACATGAACTGTACCTGCAGAAATTAGTAATTTTTTTGCTATATCTGTAAAAGGTACTCTAGTATTGTCAATCAACATATCTAAAATTTGATGATCAATCTCGTCTAATTTAAATTTTGCCATTTTTTTGGTTTTATTAAATAAAAAACAAAAATAATACATTTTTAATGAATTATCTACATTAAAAACACGGATTAATCAAAATTTAATGCATATTTTTCATTATTTATTAAAACGAAAACGTTTTCGCTGCCAACAAATATTGGTTTATTTTTTTCGTTAAAAACCACTTGACCATTAGCTTCTATGTAGTTGTGAGCAAAAAAAGTATCAAGCTTTTCAATTTTTTCAATTTTTGGTATAAAATGTACTGAATTTTCAATCAATCGTTCTTGATATTGAATAGCAACGTCTAATACTTCATTATTAAAAAGTACATTCTTAATAATAACATCGAAAAACAGCTTTCTATTTTGTGGAATTTGAAAATAATCATGATAATCGTTTAATGCAATAGCCTCTTCTACAATTGTATTTAATGCTATGATATAGGACTGAAACACCAAACACCTTACCGCTTCTCTATCGTAATCGCTAGGGTAGTGTCCAGCCTCAAACAAAACTGTAGGAACATTAAAACTCTGAAAAGTGTCTCCAACGCAGTTTATATTGAAAGCATCATCATAAATACCAACCTGGTTAGGAATTTCATTTTGCAACATCTTATTTATTTTAACAATAACAGACATTGCTACCTTTCTATTCTCTGTTATTGAACAAACTTTATCCTGAGCTGGTGATAAAAAAGACAAAGTAGCAGGATTATTTGTATTGCCTGCGCTAAAAATAGTACGCTGTCCATGTAAATTAAAGCAATAATGCGGCTTGAACTCACTAAAAACGGTTCTTAAAACTAAACTTTCAGGCTGTGTAAGCTGTTGCGCATCTCTATTTAAATCTACACCATTAGCATTTAATCTCGTGTATGCTTTTGCTCCATCTGGATTTAAAATAGGAATGATAACAATTGTACAGGTTTTTAAAATTGATTTTGAATTTACGTGTGAAGACAAAAAATTAAGTAAATCGAAAAGCGATTTTGTGGTTGTAGATTCGTTTCCATGCATTTGAGACCACATTAATATCCTTTTTTTACCAGAACCAATAGTTATAGAAAAAAGGTCCTCTTTTAAAACAGACTGCCCAATAACTTGAATTTTAAAATTAGTTTGATGTTTTTTTAAAAGCGCAGCAATAGATTTTGTATGTATATAACGACCAAAAAGAGTAGTCTCTTTGTAGGTTTTAAAAATGGTTTTTAATGTAGTGTTTGTCATTCGTTAAAATTTTGTTTACAAATGTAATACTTTATGTATTTACAATTGTAAACAGAAAATATTACAAATGTAATTTACAACTGTAACCAAATCTTTAGAAAAATAGACATGCTTGCTGTTGAAATTAGAACAAAATATATCATGAATTTAAATACAATATTAAATTTCATATTTTCAGTTATTTATGTATATTTACCTAAAGTTTTTAATTAATAAAATACTCAGTCAAATACATTAATAATGATGAAGTTTTTTTAAAAATATACATTTGTAAACATGTTTATTCCAATTGATTGTTTACATTTGTATAACAATGATTAACAACGAAGATTTTACTAAAAGACTTAAAAAAGTTATAGAATACTACGGTGAAAGTGCTTCTTCTTTTGCCGAAAAAATTGGTGTGCAACGCTCTAGTATATCGCACATTCTTTCTGGTAGAAATAAGCCAAGTTTAGAATTTGTTTTAAAAGTACTCTCCTCTTTTCCAGAAGTAGAATTGTATTGGTTAATGAATGGAAAAGGTGTTTTTCCTTCTGAAAAGATTTTAGAAGAAAAAACTGTGTACCAACCTAAAATTGATAATTCTGAAAATCAAGAATTATTTTCGAAATCTGAAACAGAACATTTACCTCCAGAAATTTCTGATATAAATCAAATTGCTTCAAATTCTAAAAAAGAAATAGATCGAATTGTTATTTTCTATAAAGATGGTAGTTTTTCAAATTTCGAAAATTAAGCAGTATTCTATTTAAAAAATTAAATACGCGATTCTTAGCGCTTCACTTTTATTGCTTTAAATTAAGTTTAAATTCTACTATTTTGTAAATTTGTTTAAAATCTATTATATGAGATTTACACTTCCTATTGTATTAATATTTCTATTATCAAGTTGCCAAGGCATTGAACGTAATTGTAAAGATTACAAAACAGGCTTTTTTGAGTTTACTTTTAAGGCTAATGGTGTTGAAAAAACTGCTAAATTTATTAGAACAGAACTTTTAAACATTGATCTTTTTGAAGGCAAAATAGACTCTGCTTCTATTAGATGGATAAATGATTGTGAATTTATTCAAAAAAAAATAAACCCAAAAAACATGGCAGAAGAACGTGCTGTGCATTTTAAAATCATTGCCACTACCAAAGACTCGTATACCTTTGAATACCAAGATGCCTCTCCAGATAGTAATAAGAAAAAACGAGTTGAAAAAGGAATTGCTTATCGTGTTTCAGAATTTAATATTAATCCATAATAAAAACAACAACTCATGTTAGATTTTCTATTAACTTCGGATGCCATTTTTGCCTTATTAACTTTAACCTTTTTAGAAATCATTCTTGGGATAGATAATATTGTTTTTATTTCTATTGCTGCTAATAAGTTACCAGAAAAACAACGTAATAAGGTAACAAACATTGGATTATTACTGGCAATGGTGCAACGTATAATATTATTATTCTTTGTGTCGTTTTTAGTTGGTTTGTCTAAGCCTTTCAAAATAATAGAAACCAACTGGCTACATCTTGAAATTAGTTGGCAAGCTCTTATATTATTTGGTGGTGGATTATTTTTAATCTACAAATCGACTTCTGAAATAAGAGAAAAAGTAGAGACTCCTAATCATGATGAAAATGAAGTAAAAGGAAAAGTGATTAAATCTTTACAACAAGCCATTGTCCAAATTTTAATTATTGATTTTATTTTTTCTATAGATTCTATATTAACTGCTGTTGGTATGACTAATGGACTATCTGATAACCACAACCACAATCTGGTTTTAATGATTATTGCTGTGGTAATATCTATTATTATTATGATAGTTTTCGCTAATAAAATTAGACTTTTTATTGAAAGAAATCCAAGTATACAGATACTAGGATTGTCGTTTTTAATACTTATAGGCTTTATGCTAATTACAGAAGCTGGACATTTGTCTCATACTGCATTATTTGGTAACTCTGTTGGTGCAATACCTAAAGGTTACTTATATTTTGCTATTGCTTTTTCTTTGTTAGTAGAATTTTTAAACCAGAAAGTTAGTAAAACAAAGAAGTAGTAATAAATTTAATTTATGAAATTTCATCAGAAAAAAACTTTAGTATTAAAAGTACTCGATAGTCTACCAAATAAGTTAGGCTATTATTTATATCATAAAATTCAAAAAAATCTTTTAAAGATATCACTAAAAATATTAAAGCAAATAATAATAGTTATAGCGTAGTTAAGTATATATTAAACACTATAAATATAGATTAAAAGATAAAAACATAATTGAAATTGGCTCTGGATGGCTACCACATATGCCTTATTTACTCAAGATTAAAGAAAATTATAAAACGATTTACACATACGATTTAAATAACCATTACAATGTAAAAAATATTGAAAAATTAAATACCTATTTTAAAACCTGTGGGAGAACCAAAATAAATAACGCTACACTTTAAAATAACTTTGCTTGTCCTGTTTCATCAATATCAAAAGCGTCGTCATTAGGATTTTCTGGAGTGTTAGAAGATTCTTTGCTTATGCTTTGATTGTCACTCTCCTCTTTTTTTGATGTAGTAGCTGTATTTGAAGTTACATTTTCCTCATCTACAACATCAATATCTTCTGCATGTACTTCTTCTGGAGCTTCGTAGGGTATAGGATCTAACAAATTAACCTGGTTTACCTTGTATTTAGTAAGCTGATTCCCTAAAGCAGCTATGCCTTTTATAGCAATAAATTCTTCAATATTAATTTCTTCATTATCTCTTCTATCTTTGCCTCTGTCTTTAGCAAAAACAATTTCTGCCATTGGTTTCCAGTCTGTAGAAACAATTTCTAATTGTGAGTTTTCGTGTTCTGAAATAAATACTTCTTCTTTGTCTTCGTTTTCTATTAAAAAACGTTTAACATAGTATTTTTCTTTTTCACCATCGAAATAAATGGCTGAAATGGGCTTTTTAGGAATCCATTTTTCCATAACAATCATATCATCATCAAAATGCAATGTTACCTCTGGTGTTACGGTTTTAACCTCTCCTTTTTGGTGAATAATTAAAAGTTTGTCTTCTCCTCTAAATTCACCAACTAGTTCGCCTCGACCATCTACATTTAAACGTTGTACAGTATCATCAAACCATATTTTACGCGGTTTAAGTGTAGACACTCCTTTTTCTTTTAATTCTATTTTTTTGATAGGATATTTTGTAACCACGTTTCCTTTACTTGCACGTCCTTTAATTAAAATATCGGCAAAATCAATATCCCATTTTAGTTTTTTTACACTACCTACTTGACGTAAGAAAACCGAAATCACTTCGGCTTCGCCATTTGGATTTGCAGAAAAATACCATAATTTAGAACTTTTAGTTCCGTTTGTTAAATCGTATTCTTTATCTCTTGTTATTGAGGTGACTGCAAAACGTTTTATGTAAGATGCTCCTTTACTGCCATCACGATAAATCATGTTGTAAATGGTGCGTTTATCTTTCTTTTTAAACACAGCGACATGAATAATATCTTTACCTATAAAGGTTTTAGAATCAACTTTAGTTACCATCATTTTTCCGTCTCCTGTAAATGCAATAATATCGTCTATATCACTACAATCACCTACATACTCGTCTTTTCTTAAAGACGTACCAACAAAACCTTCTTCTCTATTTACATACAGTTTTGTGTTTCTAATAACAACCTTTGTTGCGTCTACATCTCCAAAGGTTCTTATTTCTGTTTTACGCTCACGTCCTTGGCCATATTCCTTTTTTAATCTTGTAAAATAAGCAATAGCATAATCTATTAAGTGTGCTAAATGATGCTTCACTTCTGCTATTTGCTCTTCTAAAGCATCAATTTTTTGTTGTGCTTTATCGATATCAAATTTTGAAATACGTTTAATCCTTATTTCAGTTAAACGAGTAATATCGTCAACCGTGATTT
>ENA-OUOG01003359-OUOG01003359.1-marine-metagenome-genome-assembly--contig:-NODE-3359-length-15110-cov-5.718087_pt1 | contig 15110 bp, 11 predicted proteins | sample MGYA00248635_ERZ508505 | MGnify/ENA primary metagenome ERZ508505 (study PRJEB26176, sample SAMN06267871) | marine metagenome | isolation source: Saanich Inlet, British Columbia, Canada | place: Pacific...
GCGCTGGACGGCGTCGGCGCCGCCGAGGGTCGTCTGCTGTTCATGACGTGCCGCGACGTGCGCGTCTTGGAGCCGGCTTTGATACGACCCGGACGGATCGACAAACGATTGGCGTTCGGAGTGCCGGACAAAGCGCAGGCGAAGGCGTTGTTCGACCACTTCTACGGCTTTTCTTTTCGTCGAGGTCTTGTACCGGCGCGCGGTGAGGAGGAAAACGCGGAGACGACGGGACTGGGAGGCGAAAAAGCGAAACCGTTTTCGGAGTCGGAGTCGGTTTCGGACGAGACAACGGAGGCGTGGGGGGAGGCGTTCGCGGCGGCGGCGACCGACCCGAGGCTTTTGTCCCGGGATCACCCCGCGGTCTCGTCGATGGCGGCGTTGCAGGGCCTGCTGATGTCCCACCGGGAAGACCCGCGAGGCGCGGTCAAAGCCGCGGCGCGGATCCTACAAGACGCGACCGAAACGGTCGTCGCGTGACATTATTAGGGTCGCGAGTCGTACAACCGTGAAACGCGGCGTACGCGCGTCGCGGCGTCTACTGTTGTGACTACTCGGAGAGTTAAAAAAACGCGCGATCTTTCGGGGATGGGATCCCGTGTTACTTCACCTTCTCCAGTGACTTCTGCTCGACCACGTGCCGTTGCTCACGGTCTCGCCCTCGTTTACCAAAGCGCCCGCGACCCAGTCCACTTTGTCCGGCGCCGCGGGGTGCGTCGCGCGGTACGCCTCGGAATACGCGCCAAACGCGTTGACGTGCGGGTTGGTCGGGTCCTCCTGGTACTTGAGCCAGCACTGCCCTTTCCCGAACTCGCCGGCGGCGGGCGCGAAGCACCCCCCCTCCTTCGGGCAAAACACCCAGACGTTACACGGGAAGAAATCGGGCGCTTTAGGCTCGTACGCGCGGCAGCTCTCGCAACACGCCTCGGGCGTCGCTTGTATGTTCGCGGAGCCCCAAGTCACGGCGTAGCCGTCGTAATCCGTCGACTCGCGCGCGTGGCAACTCTCGCTCAGCTTCGTCTTCGCGGCATCCGCCGGAGTACCGCCGGAACCCCGGGTCTGCTCGAACAACCACCGCTTCTGGGGCTCGCAGCAGTCATCCTCGCCCACCGCGCGCAGCGCAGCCTCCGCGCGCGCGCGCGGGAACCCGGCCTGGATCAAGCCCTGCACGAGCGCCTCGTTCGGCGGGGGTGCCGAGTCTGATTTCGCGGCATCCGACGACGCGTCCGCGTCGACGTCCACGTCCGCCAGCCGAGTGGGCGCGGCAGCCTCCGCGAGCGCGAGCGCGGAGAGAAGCGCCGCGAGAAGCGCGACGCGGGACGCACCCGGTCGCCGCATGCTTTCGGGCGCGTCTCGGTCTGCTCGTTGAGGCGTGTCTGCGGCGCACACAATTTTTTTTTGTCGCGCCAGTTGGCACCAGGACAAGGCGGCACTCGCCCTACAGTTCAAACACATTTTAACGCGCGCGAACCGTCGCGTCGGTCGTGCGTCCGCGCGGAGAGTCATTTGGAGGCTGCAGCGCGTGAGGCACGTCATGAGCTCGCCTCCCGGGTCGGACGGCCCTCCCCCTCCCGCGTGGTGGCGCCAGGCGGTGGGGGATGCGTCCACCAGCGGCGTTTCGCACGCCGCGCGTTCGATCGGCAGCCTCGGAGCGATCGCTCCGGAGATCCCAACCACCACGAAGCTCCTGCTGTGCGGCGGCGTCGCCGGTGCGTTCAGCAAGTCGTGCACCGCCCCCCTCGCGCGCATCACCATCCTGCGGCAGCTGCAGAGCACCGGCCAGGTCCCCGGCTGGGTCCCGGGGGCGAACCAGGGCATACTCCGCGCGTTGTCGAAGATCGCGCGCGAAGAGGGCGTGCGAGCGCTGTGGAAAGGCAACGGCGTGACCGTGCTCCACCGCCTGCCGTACTCGTCCATCAACTTCTACGCGTACGAGAACATCATGGACTGGCTGGAGGGGGAGGGCGCGTTCGCGAAGAGCGCTTCGCGGGGACGGGGAAACAGACGAGACGAGACGCGAAGAGACGAGACGAGCGGGGATGAGAACCGACGCGGCGGCGTCGGATTGGGGTGGGACGTCTCCCGTCGTCTCCTGGCGGGCGGGAGCGCGGGCATGATCGCGTGCGCGTTGACGTACCCCCTGGACCTCGTGCGCACGCGGCTCGCCGCGCAGACCACCACGAGGCACTACGACGGGCTCGTGCACGCGCTGTTCGTGATCGGTCGGGACGAGGGCGCGCGCGGCCTTTACCGCGGCCTCGCCCCGACGCTGGCGGGCGTCGGCCCGAACCTCGCCATCAACTTCGCGGCGTACGAGACCTTCCGGAGGCTCGCCTCGGAGCACGCGGCGAACGCGAAAAAAAAGAACGACGGGTCCTTCGTGTTGCCCGCGTGGGCGGTGAGTTTGGTGTGCGGCTCGAGCGCGGCGGTGGTGAGCGCGACGGCGACGTACCCGCTGGACCTGGTGCGCCGGCGGCTGCAGATGGTGAAGTGCGCGTCCGGGGCGCGGGTGGGCATCGCGTCGACGTTCGCGCAGGTCTGGGCCAAGGAGGGCTTCGTGGGGTTCTACCGCGGGATCCTTCCCGAGTACGCCAAGGTGGTTCCGGGGGTGAGCATCACCTACGCCACGTACGAGCTGCTCAAGCGGTCGATAGGCGTGGACACGGGGAGGCTGTGAGCGTTCGCAGCAAAGCTCGCGGCGAAAATAGGCACTAACTAAAAGTAGTAAAGGTACCCTCGAAGGCGTCTCGGCGGAAGTGGACGCGCACGAACGACGAACATCACAAACGGCATCTTCTGTTACACAGCGTAGAGGCGCAGTCGTCTAAGGCGGCGTAAGACGACGGAGACGGAGCCGACAACGAGTTTAGCGCGCGCGCTTCGTCTCGGCCTCGTTGGGAAGAAACCCCATGAGCCGCCCCGACGAGGACTGCATGGCCCACATCAACCCCCCGAGTCCGCCGATGATGCCCCCGGTGACCATCGCGGGCACGCGCACGCTCGGGCCGCTCAGCGCGCCGGACATGTACCCGACCGGGAGCGACGCCGCGGTGAGGCACGCCCAGTCGCGGTAGTCGGTGGCGTTGAAGTTGGCGACTGCGTTTTGCGCAAACGTCGGTCGAGACGAACGCGAAAGCGAACGTCGATCGGGGACGGGTCGTCGCGATCGGAATCCATCGGTCGGGGTGCGTCGGTCAGCGAAAAACGGGAAAGGAAAACGGGGGATCGGGGGTGGCGCTCGAGGCGCGGCGCGTCGATGGTGGGGCTCGGGAGGAGACGCACCGACGGTCGCCACGGTGGGCGCTCTGTCCACCACAGGGTACTGCGGGGTGTCGCCGATGATACCCATCTTACGGCGTGAGAGGTTTCACGTGCGTGTGGATCGTTCAGATGCGACGCCTCCGTTGGCGGTCCGGTCCAGTCTCGCGGCTGAACGATCCCTAAACCCGAGGCTACGCGCGTCGGCGAAACGCGGAGAGCGCGTCACGAGTCTGCGGTCCGTGAGGTATCCGGCGCGGAGGGCTCGCGTCGGCGTCGCGTCGGTCGAACCGCGCGTCTCGCTGTGAGCCCCGGGTCGCAGCCGAAGGTTTGCAAGGGATCCCCCACCTGATGACTCGTGACGCCAGTCTGTGACTGATTTCTGGGCTCCCTCGTCTCGTTGTCGCGCGAACGAACGTCGGCGTTGGTGACTTTTGACGCGTCTCGCCACAACCGAGGGCACGCGTGGCTCGCGAGGCGGCGACATCGCGGCGCGGAGGCTCTCGTGAACGTCGACGAGCCTCCTGCGTGTCTTCCTCGCCGATGGCGACCCCCGCGGCGACCCTCGCGGTGCTCCGCGCGTCCCGCCCGCGTTGCCGCCACGCCTCAGATGTGCTCGCGTTCGCGGTGCACGCGGCGACCTGCTCGGCGGGGTTCAGGCTGGTGGCCGCGGGTCCCGGGGCGAACGACCCGAGCGCCGCGTCCGCGCCCGCGGACCCCTCGGCGGACCCGCTGGACGGCTGGGACGCGTGGGAGGACACGCACGCGTTCAGGTACGTCCCCGAGACGACCAGCTCTCTCGGCGCGCGGCTCGTCCGAGACGAAACGGCGTCGTCGAGTATCCGTGAGACGAACGAGGAGGATGAAATCCGCTCGGTGACGGTGACGTCGATGACCGTCGGCGACGCGTGCGTGGTGAGCGTCGGCGTCGTTCGCGGGAGCGGTAAAAAGAACGAAACCGCCTCGCTGCAGGTGCCTCTGGCGCAGCACGTCGACGCGAGCCTCGCGTCGACCGACCCGGTGGGCGCGCTCCGCGACGTCGACGCGCTCGTCGCTTTGGCGAACAAACGACTCTTCTCGTTTATCGGCGCGTGGAAAAAGAAAAACGACGAGGAAACACGCGCGGAGGCTCACGCGACGTCCGACGGAACCGCGGTTCGCGAAAGCGGCGTGAACGCGCGTCGCCCACCTCCACTAGGAGACGGTCGAGTTCAAATCGAGGGCCGCCCGCGACCGCCCCCCGGCGCTCGCTTCGACCCGTACGGACCGCCCGACGTACCCGAGTTCGCGCCCGGGCGCTTCGGGTTTGACCCCGACCGAACGGCTTTTGGCTTTCCCGAAAATCCAGACGCCGCGTTCGGCGGGGTCCCCGACGGATTCCACCCCTCTTGGCCCGGCGGACCGAATCAGTTCCCGTTCCCGCCGGGAGGAAGCAGGGGGTTTCCTCCTAGAGGGTGGCCTCCGGCGCGCGGACGCGGCCGCGGGCCGCCGGACCTGGGACCGCCGCCGCGGGGCGGAGGCGGATTCTTTTAGCGGCTTTTTTTCTTTTTTTTGTTCGGGGAGAGACGCGCAGACGTGATGACAGACGTGACAGACGAGAGAGACGAGAGACGGTTTCGTTCACAGCACTATCGCTCGTTCCGTCGATCGACGTCTCACTCACGTCTCGTCGCTCACAATCAGTCGTTCCCTCGCTCTTCCCGCACCTTGGCGTACCACGTCGGGACCTTGACGTGCGACGTGGTGGTGAACGTCTTGCCCGCTTCGCCGCCGACGATGTCCTCATCCTTCGGCACGTTGTTTCCCTCCTTAATCACCGTCTTGCCGCCGCGCGAAGAGGGAAGCTGCCCCGCCTTGTGCGTCTCCTTCGAAGCCTCCGCGTTTCGCTCCTCCTTGCGCTCAGCCTTGCGCGCCTTGTTTTTCTTGTTGCTCTGCATCTTCCCCGAGCGGGGCATCGACGCGTTCGAACCGCGCGCCGGCGCCGCCGCGCCGGGGGGCGGGCGCATCGGCGCATCCGCCGTCGCGCGCTCGCCCTTGGCGGTCTTCTTGCCCTTGCCCTTCTTGCCCTTCTTGCCGAACGTGAACGCCGAGCCCGCGTCCGAGGACTTCGAATTGTCGTTTCCCCGCCTCGCGTCCACCCACTCGCGCACGCGCCGAATCAGCGGCACGAGCGCCACGCCGGCGCCGACCAGGAGCAGCGTGGACGCGAGCGAGTCGCCGCCGCCGCGCTTCGCGTTCTTTTTCGATTTCGTGGATTTGCCCTTGCTCTTGGTCTTGGTGCCTCCGCCTTCGGCGGGGACCTTCGGGCCTCGATTGGGCGCGCCCATCGCGAAAGGACACGCGGGAGGGCTCGAGGACGCTCGCGGCGAGTAGCGCACCCCCGTTGTGGTGCCGTGGTCGCCTCTCAGAGCGTGTCGAGAAACCGAAAAAGCCACGAAACCCTCCGACGCGAAAATTGCTGACGTGTTGTGCTCCGCTTTTTCTGTAGCCAACATTCATCGCCGAGCGCGCCTCCGAGGTGCGGCGTCGTCATGACGGCTCACGATGACGTGCCGAAGATGACCGTCGCCAAGCTGCGCGACGCGCTGAAGAAGAAGGGGCTGGACACCGCCGGGCTCAAGGCTGCGCTCGTCGAGCGTCTGCAGGAGGCTTTGCGGTCGGACGGGGGAGATGCGAAGCAGGCGCCCTCGCCGAAGCAATCGCCGGCGAAGAAGTCGCCGAAGCCTTCGCCGAGCAAGGCGACCAAGCGCAAGCGCGACTCGATGTCGGAGCCCGCTCCCGCTCCCGCGCCGGAGCCGGAGCCGGAGCCGGAGCCAGAGCCAGAGCCGGAGCCAGCGCCCGCGCCCACGCCCGCGCCCGCGCCGGAACCTGCCCCCGAGCCTGCCGTTGCCGCCGACGCGCGTCCGTCGCCTCCCCCCCCGCGCGAATTCCGCGCGCCGGTGAGCGGCCTGGACGCCCGCGCCGCCGCCATCGCCGCTCTGCAGGCCGACTTGGCGGCGGAGGAGGACGCGGACGATGCTGCGGCGGCCGCCGCCGCGTCGGCGCCCCGCGCGCGCGCGGCGGCGGCGAGCCGCGCGTGTCCCTACCTCGACACGGTGCACCGCGCGGTTCTTGATTTCGACTTCGAGAAGTGCTGCTCGGTGTCTTTGTCTCCGCACAACGTGTACGCGTGCCTGGTGTGCGGCAAGTACTTCCAGGGTCGCGGCCCGAGCACGCACGCGTACACGCACGCGCTCGAGGCGTCGCACCACGTGTTTTTGCGGCTGGACGACGGCAAGGCGTATTGCCTTCCCGACGGGTACGAGATCGAAGACGCGAGTTTGGACGACGTGCGTTTCGCGCTGGCTCCGCGGTTCACGCGCGAGGAGGCGCGAAACACGAGCGTTTTAAAGCAGTGGCGCCGCGGTTTAGACGGCTCCGAGTATCTGCCCGGCGCGGTCGGCCTGAACAACCTGAAACACACGACGTACGCGAACGCGACGTTACAGGCGTTCGCGCGCGTCGAGCCGTTGCGCGTGTTTTTTCTAAACGAACAAGAAAAGGCGAGCGAGACGCGAAACTCGAAGCGCGCCGGCGTCTTGGCGTCGCGCTTCGGCGAGCTGACGCGTAAGATGTGGAACCCGAGGGCGTTCAAGGGGCAGGTCTCGCCGCACGAGTTCATGCGCGCGGTGGTGTCTGGCTCGAGCGGCGCGTTCAAGGTGGACCAGCCCGCGGACCCCGTGGACTTCATGCAGTGGCTCATGCACGCGCTGCATCGCGAGACGCGAAGACACGGCGGCGGGTCGGTGGTGGACGACTGCTTCGCCGGCGAGATGGAGGTGGTGACGGCGGGCGAGCCGGACGAGACCAAGGACGCGGCGTCGAAGGACGCGGCCGATGGCTCGGACGTGAGCGTTTCGGTTAAACGAACCGTGACCCCGTTCCGCATGCTGGCGTTGGACCTCCCCCCGCCTCCCCTGTTCCAGGACGCGATGGAGAAGAACATCATCCCGCAGGTTCCCATCGCCGACTTGCTCCGGAAGTACGACGGCGCGACGGCGACGCCGACGCCCCGCGGCGGGATGCGCACGTTCACGTTCACGAAGCTCCCGAAGTACCTCGTCGTGCACCACAAGCGGTTCACCAAGAACGCGTTCTTCCGGGAGAAGAACCCCACGATCGTCACGTTCCCCATCGGCGGGCGGCCGCTGCGTCTGGCGGACCACGTACCGGTGCCCGTCGATCCGCGCACGAACGAACCAGAGGCCTCGTCGTACGACCTGGTGGCCAACGTGTGCCACGACGGCGCGGCGGACTCAGGTTCGTTCCGCGCGCAGGTGTTCCACCGCGCGGACGGCAACTGGTACGATGCAAACGACCTCGCCGTGGACGAGGTCCTGCCGCAGCAGGTGGCGCTCACGGAGACCTACGTACAAATCTGGGAGAGAAGACAGACGGACGCCGCGCCCCGACGAGCGGAGGAGGAGGACGTCTTCGGCCTCGGCGACCTCGGGGGCGGGGACGACGCCATGGAGACGTGAGACACTTTTTTTAACTTTTTAACATAAAAAACAAGTCACGCGCACATCGCGCTGACGGAATATCGCACGCCCCGGGTCATGGCGGCGTGGGCGGAGCTTCGGGCGCTTCCTTCGCGTCCGCGCGCGTCTCCGCGAATAAGTCTTCGGCGAGCGATTCCGGTCGCACCTCCGTCGCGAGCACCGACGCGTCGTCGTCCGCGGACGCCGGGTGGTTCGCGACTGGCCCGTGGTCCGTCGCGGACCGCACGTAGTAGATCACCCTGCCCACGATGTGGGCGATTTGAATCGGACCGAACGCCCTGCTGTCCGGCGCGCGACTCAAATCCATCGCGGGGTTGTCCGCCGTGACCCACGCGCGACCCGGCGGGATCTCGTAGGTGGCGGTTTCGGAAGTTTCGGGAGGCGTCGCTTCGTCGCCCGACACCAGCACGTCGCCCGCGAGCGCGGCGACCCGGCGCACGAGCACCACCTGCTGCTCGGCGGGCCGAGACGCCGTGTCGGGGTGCACGAACGCCACCACGTCGCCCACGCGCGCCGGGCGCGGGAAGAACCAACGCCTGCCCACGCGGTCGTACGTCCCCGGCATCGTCTCCTCGTGGCGCAGCGGGCGCACGACCAGCATGTTCATGGCTTGGGTTCGCGCGGACGCCGCCGAAGCGAACCTCGGCGCGCACGACAACGCCGGAGCCATGGCCTCGCCCCTGAACAGCATCCGCGAACACAGCGGCGTGTCGAGCACCTGCTCGTTGATGCGTCGCATCAGCTCCATCGCGGGTATCTCCTCCTCCTTTCTCCCATCCTCGCCGAACGCCTCGGTCAGGCCGAACGGGATCGTCTGCTGCGTGGCCTTCTCGAAGATGTACCGGAGACTCCACGGCTGCTTCGCGAGGTCGTACCGCAGCCGGCGCAGTGCGCCGCTCATCGCCGCGCGGTGGGGAAGTGGGGCACGGAGGGACACGTGGTCGTCTGAGTGTTCGAGAAATGTTACCCGAGGGCTTTCGCGACGTTTCGCGAGGCGCGAGACGCAAGGCCTCACTGTCGCGCGCACGTCCGACGTGACGATGGGGGCGTTCGCGCGCCGCGCGCGCGAGCTCGTCGGGCTCGCCGGCGTGGCGGCGCGATCGTCCGCGACCACACCGTGGCGCGCGGGGGCGTGTGTCGGCGCGCGCGTGACGCTCGCGCGCGCCCCGCCGACGTTCGCATCGCGAGGCGGCCCGCCGCTCCGCGCGGGATGGACGCGGGGCTTGGCGTCCTCCGCCGCGGGTGCAGCGGACGCGGAGGACCGAGACCTGCTGCAGAGCATCGTGAAGGTGTTCACCGTGCACTCCTCCCCGAACTACTTCATGCCGTGGCAGAACAAGCCCCAGCGCGAGACCTCGGGCAGCGGCGTGGTCGTGGCGGTGCCCGTCCCGGGCGGCGTCGGCGTGCTCACAAACGCGCACGTCGTCGCCGACCAGACTTTCGTGCAGGTGCGCCGGCACGGCAGCTCGGTGAAGCACCAGGCGCGCGTGCACGCCGTGGGCCACGAGTGCGACCTCGCCGTGCTCACCGTGGATGACCCCGCGTTCTGGGTCGACGCCACGGTCGCGCCGCGCGCGGCAGACGCCTCCGACGACGCGGACGCCTCCGCGGCGGGGACAAAGGAAAAGAACGTCCCAAAAAGAAAAGTCCAGCCTCTGCCTCTGGGCGACGTTCCCCACCTGCAGGAGCACGTCACGGTGATGGGCTTCCCGCAGGGCGGGGATAACCTGAGCATCACCAGTGGCGTGGTGTCCCGCGTGGAGCTGACCAACTACGTGCACGGCGCCGCGCAGCTGCTCGCCATTCAGCTCGACGCGGCGATCAACCCCGGCAACTCGGGCGGCCCCGCCGTGCAAAACGGAAAGGTTGTCGGGCTCGCGTTTCAGAACCTGGCCAACGCGGACAACATCGGGTACGTCATCCCGACGCCCATCGTGCGTCGGTTCCTGGAGGACGTGTCTTCGCTCGCGGAGGGGAACGCGAATTCGAACGAGCGCAGAGGCGCCGCCACCGAAAAAGAAAAGGCGGAAGAGACTTCCGGGGGGGGAGACGAGACTTCCGGCGGCGCGACGTTCGAGACGCACCACGCGGGTTTTTGCGCGTTGGGCGTGAAGTGTCAGGCCACGGATAACCCCGCGCTGCGCGCTTACTTCGGCATGGCGCCGCACGAGACGGGCGTCGTGGTGACGCACATCGCGCCTCTGTCGCCTTCGCGCGGCGTGTTGCGGAAAGACGACGTGCTCCTCGCGATCGACGGGCGAAAAATCGCCAACGACGGGACGGTTTCTTTCCGGGGCTGGGAACGCGTCGCGTTCGACCACCTCGTGAGCTTGAAGCGACCCGACGAAGCGGTGGCGTTGACCGTGCGAAGGCGAGATGCGTCGGAAGATCCGGAAGATTCGGAAGATTCGAAAAGAAAAGGTTCGAGTGGTGATCAGGGCTCTTTGGTGAAGACGCTGACCGTCCGTGTCAAGCCGCGCGCGCCGCTGGTTCCCGCGCACCAGTACGACCGTCTGCCTTCGTTTTTTCTGTACGCGGGGCTGGTGTTCTCGCCGCTCACGCAGCCGCACCTGCACGAGTTTGGGGACGACTGGTTCAACGCCGCGCCGCGCCGACTGTGCGACCGCGCGCTGAACGACCACCCCACGGTGGAGGGCGAACAGGTGGTTCTGCTGTCGCAGGTGCTGGCGGACGAAATAAACGCGGGGTACCAGGGCATGCACGACGTCGAGGTGCGGTCGGTGAACGGCGAGCGCGTGCGCAACCTGCGCCAACTCAAAGAACGCGTCGAAAACGCGGGAGGCGCGTTCCTCAGGCTGGACCTCGCCGACGACCGCGTGCTGGTGGTGAACCGCGAGGAGGCGGACAAGGCGCACGCCAGGATCATGGCGAAGCATCGCGTGCCCAGCCGCGTGTCCAGGGACCTAGAGGCGTAGGCGGTAGAATTCGCGTAGACTATCCTACGTAGACTATCGACGACGTCAGACGACGTTAATCGCCGTTTTACCACCGCGTTCGCGTTTCCGTACTGGAGTACGTTTTCCCGCAGCGGTGGATGTCTTCCCATCTCCGCCTCGCACAAATATCCCGCGGCCACACCGGGACGCGTGGCTGGCGTCATGAGTGGTTTGGCCGACCTCCCCCCGGCCACGCCTCCGCGAGGACGGCACACACGCACGGACTCGAACGTGTCCACGGATGAGTGCGTCGCATTCCCCGCCTCGCGCGTCGCCCGTCCCCGGATCTGACGGTCCACGTGCCGCTTTTCCCTTCGCTCCCGCGCGGACGCCGGCGCCGACGCGTCGAACCCGTGCCTCCCGTCCTTTCCCGCGCGCTGACTCGCTCCTCGCGCGCGCGCGCACTTTCGACCAACGCGCAGGCTCATTTCGCGCGTGGACATCTCGGACGCGGACGTCAGGGCGTCCCCCCCCCCTCGCCGAGGCCACGTGCGCAGTTTGTCCGGCACCCTGGAGGAGATCCATCAGTCGGCGTCGCTGGATGCCGAACGTCCGCGCCTGCCTCGGATCCACGACCCTCACACTGGCGTGCGCCGCGTGGCGTACGAGTGCGAGCGGCTCGTGGCGTGGGCGAAGACGCAGTCGTGGCTGCCCACGGCGGTGGTGTTCCTGGGCGTCGTTCTGCTGATAGCCGTGCCGAGCGTGTCGCTGCTGCGCGCGAGCGACGGGGACGACGGCGACGCCGCGGGGACCAACGCCACGGAGATCAACGGCACGGCCGTGCGGAGGGCGCTGCTGGGGACGCGGCGCGGGGAGTTGCTAGGGGAAACGGAGGAGACAATACGAGAGGTACGCGAGTGGACCGAACGTTTCACGTAGCCTAGGGGCGCGTCGTGAAGGACGCCGAGCGCGGCGAGACGACGTTCTCGACGGGATCTGTTCGTTTTAGTGAAACGCGTAAAGTCGTACAAGTAATAGACTATTTCTTCAACGCCGCGAGGAACTCGGCTTGCTCCCGCGCCAACTTCTCCGCCGCGGTCTCGGCGTCCCCGGCGCCTCTTCGCACGGGCCGCTTCGCGGGGCTCGCGCGCACGCCAGCCTCCAGGTCCCCCTGCACCCTTCTCTCGCTCGCCCAGGTCTCGTCGGCAACCTTCCCTTTGGCGAGCGAGACGCTGTTCTTTTTGCTCCGCTCGCGAATCGCTCTCATGACGTCGTCGTCCAGCAGCTCCATCCCCGTCTTCGCGGCGTACCTGTCCAGTATGCCCTGCTCCAGCGCGTACTCCTTGAGCGCCTCCAGGGTCATGAAGTCGTTCCGGTCGTCGTACTTCTGGTCGTCGAAGTTGGACACCAGGTACTCGCTCGCCGCGTCCACCACCGTCACCGCCACGCCGAGCATGCCCATCGCCACCGCCAGGTTGATGAGCAGCGTGAAAAAGTCAAAGACGCCCACCGTTCCCCCGAACACGAACGAGACCCGTAACGCGTAGTGGTACCGCTGGAACTGGTGAAGCGTTCCCGTCGCGTCCGCTTTCCACACCATCTTCGGGCCGAGACTCGTCCAGACGCCCCCGGTGGTGTGTGACACGTCCGCGAACGCTTTCGTCTCGTAATCAAACGGACGCGTCGAGTGCATGTTATCGTACGCCACGTTGATCTTGACGTGCGTGCCGCTCAGGCGAAACAGAGGCCCGGACCCGTCCGACCCGGCGTTGGTCGCGTCCAGGTCCGCGCCCGCGATCGACAGCAAGTCGGCGAGGGGTATGCCCACGTCCGATTTGGCCGGGGATGTCAAGCGCGCCTCCGTGCTCGCCGCCGCCTCGCCCGTCCGCCGAAACTCGATCGCGGGGTTGCCGACGACGTCGCCCCAGGTGGTGGACACCTGGTGGTCAAACACCAGGCGCATCTGGTCCACGCCGGGCACGAACGCGTTCGAGGCGTACAGACCCGCGGCGTTCGCGGAGGCGGCGTCCACGGGCGTGTCTTGGAAGTACGTCGTGATGAACACGGCGCTCTCGGTCTTCGTGAGTACGTCGCCGAGGCGCAGCGAGAAATCGCACCCGTTGTCGTCGTACGTCCACGACGCCGAGTACGTGTAGTCCGTGTCCGGGTTATCGCAGTACGCCGGCGGGTCCGACGCGAGCATAGAGACGTACGCGTAATAGTCCGCCTCGTCCACGTACGCGTTGACCACGGCGCTCGGGGCCTCCTGTTTCATGTACCCGTGCGACAAGATGAGGTTGACGACGATGTACGTCAGCACGCCCAGCATCACGGCTTTGTGCGACAGCGCGATCTTCGCGTCGACGATCTGGCACTTCTTCACCGTGGTGTACGTGCAGAGCTTCGTCCACGTGCTGTCCGTGGAGACCATCTTCCGGGACCTCCACTTGTCGGAGCTGCTCTTGCGGTGGCGCATGGAGCTCATCGTCGCGGGACGTTCGAGCGTCGTGGCCGATGTCAGCTTTTCTCGGAAGATCGAACGATGCGCGTCGCGGGGCGACCTCGCCGGCGGGACCGGGAAGGCGGGAGCGCGCGAGCCTGCACGGGCGAGCCACGGGGCGAGCGACTCGCGCCTGAACACCTCGCCGTGCACGACGAGGACGCGCGAGCGTGTGATGCGCCCACGCTCCGAGGAACGTTTCCGAGGGAGACCGAAGCATTTTTAGACCGTTGCGCCCGAAACGGTCGTGGCTCCGAAAAAGTGTGTTTCGGAAACCACGACTCCGTCTTCGGGGGAACGCCGCACCGCGCAGAGGCGCGCGCGCGGTGCGATGTCCGTCTCGCCCTCCTCGGGCTCCGAGATCGAGGAGGCGATCCTCGACGACGTCGGCGGGTCGGATGTGTCCTCCGATGCCGTTCGCGACGCGTTCGCGCCCGACGCGCCGAGCGCCGAAACGCGTCCCGGAGGGGAATCAGGCTCAGGCGCCTCGGAGGAGGCGTACTCGGACGATTTCGGGAGTGGCGACGACAGGGTCTCCGAGGACGGCGTGTTCCTGAACGAGCCCATGGACGATGCCCCCGAGTCCCCCGCGGCGGAGGCACCGAGTCACCACGGAGCGTTCGCCACGCGCGCGGATCCGTCGACGTCCGACGAGAAGCACCCGGACGCGCACTCCGCGGAGCATCGACGCGCGCCGCGCGCGTCGTCGTCGTCGTTCGCCGCGGCGCCCGCGCGCACGGCGGCGGGAACGCGCGCGCGGGACGCGCGCGGCGCAGACGCGAGCGCGGGTTCCGAGTCCGCCGACCGCGAAGCCGAACGTTCGGACGCCTCGAGCCCGAAGGTGTTCCGCTGGGAGAGGAGTAGGAGTCCGTCTCCGGACCGCGTCGCGCGCTTAGCCGCGCGGACGAAGACGTCGTCGAGAAACGAGCCCGAGTGGGCGTCCGTCCCGGGGCGGGTCGCCGCGCTGGTCGCGCGCGCTCGCGCCGTCTCGGCGCGCCGCGAGGTTGTCGCGGCGATGTCTCCCGCGGCGCGCGCGGCTCGGCGGTACGAAAACGACCCCGCGCCCGTTATCGTACCGGCGCTGACGATGGCCAAGGCGCGAGCGCAGCGCGCGGCGGCGGCGCTGCGCGCCGAGGCGGAGGCGGTCCGCGCGAGCGTCGCGGCGCACGCCGCCGCGCACCGCGAGCGCGTCACGCCGGATCTCGCGCGCGTGATGTACGTGCGCCGCGCGATCGCTCGCGCGGCGGCGCTTGACGGCGCGCGCGTGGTGGAGGAGCTCGAGCGCGAAACAAAATCGAAATCGCGCGGGGACGCCGGCGCTTTTGGAAAAACGTCTTCGACGCTGGAGGTTTTGCGCGCCGCCGTCGGCGCGCGCGGGGACGGGGACGGGGACGACGCGCGTTTCGGGAAATCGCACCCGGTGACTTTCGGGACGTACTCCCCGATCGGCAAAGGCAAGCAGACGCTCCTGAGGCGTCTGTGGGCGAGCCACAGGCTGCGCCGCGCGGCCGCCGAGTGCCTGGGCGGCGACGCGGCGGAACCTGTTGACGCGCCGCGCGAGTGGGCGGAGCTCCAGCTGGGAAGCGCGTCGGGGGGCGCGAATGACTGGTACGACGAGGCCTCCGGCGGGTTCGGGGAGGGGCTCGACTCGTTCGCGCATCTCGATGGCTCAGAGGAGGGCAAGAACGCGGTGAGCGTGCTCCGCGCGAGCGCGGAGCTCCGGCGGAGGGCGGGGGGCGTGTTAGCGCCGTAGCCGCGGACGTCGAAACGGACGAGCGTTTTTTGTGTGTTTCGGGAGATCGCGAGCGGAAACGCTCACTGATGATGAGGAGACTTTTTCATTTCATGTTCTCTTCCTGTGATGCAAGTCGCGCACACGCTCACGCTTCAGGGGGTGTACTTCGCGCCCTTGGCGAT
>ENA-OUOG01003362-OUOG01003362.1-marine-metagenome-genome-assembly--contig:-NODE-3362-length-15101-cov-3.077210_pt1 | contig 15101 bp, 32 predicted proteins | sample MGYA00248635_ERZ508505 | MGnify/ENA primary metagenome ERZ508505 (study PRJEB26176, sample SAMN06267871) | marine metagenome | isolation source: Saanich Inlet, British Columbia, Canada | place: Pacific...
GAATTGGGAGAACAAGCCGACTCCTCAGTACAAGATCTCATCGCCTTCTGTGCCCGTGTCTCCAACCCATCCAACCAATTTAACAAAGAGACGAACGAGAAACTCCTTGGATATCTATCACGACATAAGCACTGGTCCCCGTTCGAGATGGTCAGTGCTTGTCTAGAGATTGAGACTACAAGGGATATTGCCAGGCAGATTCTTCGCCATCGGTCATTCTCCTTCCAAGAGTTCTCTCAACGATATGCGGTCAGCGAAAGTTTCTCTACACGCGAACCACGTCTACAGGATGAGAAGAATCGTCAGGCATCTAATGAGACTGATGACGAACATATCCATCATGAGTGGATGCACGCTCAGAGTCGGGTTCGTTGGATGGCTCAGAAAGAGTACGAGAAAGTACTCGATATGGGTATTGCAAAAGAACAGGCACGTGCGTTACTTCCCGAAGGTCTGACCGATACTACATTGTACATGGCAGGGAGTCTGCGTTCGTGGATTCACTATTGCAAGTTGCGTATGGGTATCGAGACCCAGAAAGAACATCGTATAGTTGCAGAACAATGTTGGGAACATATCAAGACACACTTTCCCGATATAGCAGAGGCGGTAACAGAAAATGAGTAGATATATATGTCCGGTAGTCTTGGACGAAGAAGGACATCAATGCATTGAGTTTAGTGATGAATTAATGAAAGAACTTGACTTGAAGGTAGGTGATGTGATACAATGGGATCTAACAGAAGAGAATGGTTCTTGGATTTTAAATAAGTTAACTAAGGTAGGAGAAGAAAATGAAGAAGGGTGATATCGTCACAGTGATGACGGGTGTGGGTGAGTACATTGCACGATTGGATCGTATTGATGCGGGTGCAGTACATGTACAGGATCCTCGTTTGATTGTACGTAGCGAAGATGGTACGATTGGTTTCGGTCGTGGTGTGTGTATGTCTGCGGTAGAAAACCCAAAGACTTTGACGTTTAGTGATGTTATTTTCACTGTACCAACAAATGAGTCTTTTGAGAAAGCTTGGATTGAAGCAACTAGTGGTATTATTATCTAGTGGTCAGTCATAAAAGACATCTGGTTAAGGCAGTCACTTGGCGCATTGTTGCGTCAGTGACTACCGTACTAATGGCACTGTTCTTTGGTTTACCCATGGCCGCGGTCAGTTCGTTATTCCTTGCCGATTTGGTTGTCAAGTTCGTAATGTATTATTTACATGAACGAGTGTGGTATACCCATGTGAAATATGGTGTTAATGATGAGTGAAGTAACTATCCGCAACAAAGAACTACTGAAAACCCTCGACAGTTTTGTTGAGGATTTCTTTAGTCGTGACTATTCCAGTACTGACTACCAAGTCTATAGTTCTGAACGAGACAAGACTAATGGTGAGTATTTTTGTTCCAAAGATTACTTGACAGAATGTCTTTCCCGTGATACACTAGTTGGTGTACCTGATAGACATTTTGCACAACCTATCTCTAAGATGGTTCGTGCAAATCCAGATGTCTGGTCAGAGTACATGAAGAGAGTGAAGTATGACTTTGCGGCAGAGATTGGTGCGCATACCTCTGCACTCCTATCGTATTACCCGCCTGGCGGGTTCGTAGGATGGCATACCAACTATGATGCATCTGCGTACCAAGTTCTATTTACTTGGTCTAAGAGTGGCAACGGTTACTTCAAGTACCGTGATAATGATACTGGTGAGATAGTTACTCTACAGGATGTCCCTGGCTGGCAGTGTAGACACTTCTACTTTGCACCCGAAGATGAACCGAAAGATATCTGTTGGCATTCTGCGTATGCAGGAGAAGACAGAATTACACTCGCATATAAATTCTGCGGGTATGGAAAAGGTGACGTTCGTGATCAACAGGCACGAGACTTACGTGATTTATTAATTGAGGATATTGAAAGTGAATGATGATACCGAAGACTTGACTTGGTTGTTATCCCCGCACGGCCGATCTAAGGATATGGCGCAGTGGGTAGTTGACCAACACGGTCACAAAGAAGAACCCCATATTCGTAGATGGGTTGAAGCGTCTAAACAAATTTTAAATAATGGAGATACAGAATGATTACATTGACCCCCGAAGACAAAAAGAAAGTTGCAGGTGCGATTAAAGAACTGTCTGACAGTATGACTCGCATTGATGCAGAGAAAGATTTGATGAAAGATATCGTTCAAGTTACTTTTGAGAACCATGGTGTGGATAAGAAACACATCCGCAAACTTGCAACCATCTATCATAAAGCAAACATGGCCGAAGTTCGTACCGAGTACGAAGATCTTGAAGCATTGTATGAGGAGTTGTTCTAATGGCGGGTTCTGAATATTATGGAGACGTTACTGTGGGTGGTCGTACATTAAATGATGTGACGCCCGAAGAGTGGGATCGTGTTTCTAGATCATATGTTCCCCACGAAACTATTTCTGATGAACACTATGAGACCTTTTCTCAGTATTCTGATGATATCGATTATAAGTTTCGTGAAAGTGAATTGATCGAAGAATTCAAAAGTTATATCGATTCTACCTATAGTGGTCACTATGGACAGGGTGGACTTCAGTCTTCGGAAGTCATCGTTGACCGTGGTCATGGTATGGGATTCTTTCTAGGGAATGTTGATAAATACAACGGCCGATATGGTAAGAAGGGTACCCCCGAAGACCATAGAAAAGACATTGTAAAAATTATTCATTACGGTTTTCTTGCACTCTACGAACACGATAGGATTTATGGGAATACTACTGACTAACGGTGACTCGTTCACCTATGGTGATGAACTAGATGGGTGTCGTGCTTCTGATGGCAACGACACCCATCATCACCACACATACGCATATAAATTATCTGAGAGATTGGGTAGACCTTATGTGAATCTTGCACAGAACGGTTCTTCTAATGCGAAGATTTACCGTAGGACACTCGACTTTCTAATGAGTCCGGCAGACCATGTTGATATAGTTGTCATAATGTGGTCTAATTGGGGAAGGTTTGAATTGTGTGAGTCCGAACATCTACTTTCGGATAGAGATATACATATTCCTCAAGAATGTAATATGAACCAGATAATACCTTCTCACAAGAGTTCATCTTTTCAATTAGAATGGGGTGATACTACTAATAAAGATAGAAGGGAAATCTTAAAAGCATACACCGAAAATGTTCTTACCATGCAGACTCAAATACTGTATGGATTGAAATGTATGCAACAGATGCAGTTTATATGTGATATGATGATGATCCCTATTATACAGGGGGTGATCCATGGTGATATGTATGAGAATATATTAGCAACTCTCAAGATGGACGGTTACGAAGATTATAAGAAAGAAGTCACGAAAATCCTTGCAGAATTGCGTGACGGGTGTAAAATGGGTTTGGGCAGATATACGGATCTTTACAATTTGGCAAAGAAGGATTTCACTTTAAAACCTGGCGGCCATGCAGATGAAGATACCCACACAGAATTCGCTAAACTTATTTACCATATAACTTCTAGAGAGGGTATGTTACCGTGTTACTGACAAATGGATGTAGTTTTGTCTGGGGTGATGAGTTAAAAGGATATGATACCATTCCACCTAGTCATTATCATTTAACATTCACCCATCATCTATCTAAAAAATTAAAAACGGAATATGTGAATCTCGCTACCTGTGGTGCGTGTAATGATAAAATCTTTCGAGACGTTATAGATTATCTTTTAGACCCAACCAAAGAGAACCCTACTCATATGGTAATACTTTGGTCTGCGTGGCAGAGAGATGAGACCGCAGAAAATCGAACAGCCGGATGGGAAGACGAGGTTGGTATCAAACGGTACCAGTGTATGTCGCAATTCTCTCCTGCAAGGATGCACCATATTAAACCGGAACTAGAAACTCTTCTGTCTCCCGCACTAGAAAAGATGGATGTTCTTCGTACCAAAATAACGCATCACGTAAGTTTTATGAAAAGTATGGAATTATTGTGTGACAGCATGGGTATCAAATTGATACAAGGTTCCTTCCACAGTAGAATGCGGGGTAATATGATGCAGGCAGTACATCCTAGATTCCACAAAACCGATGCTCCTTGGACTGAATGGATAGATTATACCAATGACTCGATTCGTAGTTTGAAAGATACCAGTAGACTTGGACTTGGTAAATTTATAGATTTTTATACTTTTGCCGATAATGATTTCGAAATCCGACCCTACGGACATCCCGATGAAGATGCTCATAAAGCATGGTCACAATACCTATATGATATATTTAAAAAAGAGTTTTAATGAAAAATATTATACTACAACACTGGTCGGGTGAGTTGAGTGAACTTGCCCTACTGTCATCTAAGAGTATCTCTGAGTATGCTAAGATGGTAGGTGCAGACTATGAACTTGTATTGGGTGATCAATTCACTTCTATGGACGTGCGGCCAGAACTACAGAAACTCCTAATGTTGGATGAACGATGGGATGACTATGACAACCTTGTTATGGTCGATGCAGATATGTTTGTCCGTAAGGGTTGTTCTGAAAACATTTTTGAGTGCGAAGGTATAGGTAGGCATACTCAAGTTCAGACTAATCTACGTGCAGGTATTGCAAGGACACTGGGTTTCGTATGGGGCAATGAAGGTGCACCTTACTGGGGTGGATCTATATACAAACTAACAAAAGAACAACGCAAGATGTTCCGTAGTGTATTGACCAATGATATTGTGTTGCAATATAAACAAAACTGGGTTGATGAAGGTGTGATGCACACTCTTGCACATAAACTGGGAATGTCTCATACACAGAAAGGTAATTATCTGGATGGTCAGATGTGGAATTATTCTTCGTTTGAACCTGATGTAGAACGTGCTAACTTTATCCATATCCGTACCAAGATCAAACCCCAAGGGCCCAAAACAACTAAACTAAACAACTACCACAGTCTGGTACAGAAAGGATTGATATGAAAGACGTAAAGGCATTACTAGATACACTAAAGGCAGAGACGGTTCTTATAAAGTTCAAACACTGGCGAACTGACGAGGAATTGTCGGTAATTGCTACATTGAATGAAGGGTTTACAAATTCTAAGATCACACAAGACCCTACAACAAATACTCTTGTCATCTACGATATGTTAGCAGAAGCGTGGACTGACGTTAGGGTGTCCACTATTATATCTTGGGGTACTATTCCCGAAGAGTAACACTCCACTTCCAAAGATACGTTTTGTATAAATAGATATGAATTCTATCACTACATAATAACTATTTTTTGGATTTATTTATGAAACTGTTTTATACAATACTTATTGGTTTGATTTTCATTTCCTCGGCAAGTGCTCAGGAAAGTGCGATTATTGAAGATGTTATCGTAACAGACTCTACTACTAACAGTACAGTCACTACAAAATCAGATACCACAACAACTCTGAAGTCTCCACCTCCTTCTGCCATTTCCCCTACCATTAATACGTCAAACTCCGACCTATGTACTTTCGGTGTTGCCGGTGCAGTACAGACACAAATCCTTGGTATCTCTGCGGGTACACAGTTCACTGACTATAACTGTGAGAAGTTAAAAAACGCTAAGACCCTTTATGATATGGGCATGAAGGTCGCAGCTGTATCAGTGATGTGTCAAGATAGACGTGTTTTTGATGCAATGATGAACGCAGGAACTCCATGTCCATATGACGGTCTAATCGGTGTAGAGGCGAAACTTGCATGGGAAGCGGAACTTGCCGCAGGTGGTTCTCCCGAAGTGAAAAGTGATAAAGACAAAGAAAAGGAGATGAGTACAAATGAAAAGACTGCCGCTGCTAGTGCTGGTATTGGGGCTTTACTCCTCCTACTCTTACTCTGAGGTTATATCAGGTACAACCTCCAATGCAACCGACTTCGGTTATAATTGGGTGATGCGCAACATCTTGCCACAACAGGCGGGACTTGAAGTATCCAGTGTGTACTACAGATATAGTGTTGTAAAGAATACCGAAGATGATATGGTAGTCTATGTTCAGAACGAAGATGCTCAGAACGAAGGACAATATATCTTCAGAGAAGTAGATGATTGGTCGGGAAGAAGGTCAAACACTATAAATAAGATACTTCCTGTAAACAATATATTGATAGACCGTTGGGGAGATGGTTCTATTGAGTGGACTGGTCAAGGTACCGTAGAAGACTCAAGGGTGGTGTATAACTATAGGTATGACCCGTGTTTCGATCCACAGAGTAGTCCGGACTGTCCTGGCTATGTTCCTCCGATTCCTGATATTCCGGAACCGGACTTGACTGCATTGTACGAACAAGAACAAAAATTCATCGATGAGGAAGCTGAAAGAAAAGCAGAGATTGATGAAGAGGAACAAGAAGAACGAGATAGGAGGAGAGTATCGATACAAAAAAATAAAGAACGTTTAGAGATCGCATTGGGTGGAATAAACTCTGCACTAATGACCTCCGAAGCCGAGTTAATGCATGACAAGTTAATTGCACTTGGTTTAATACCACCGGCATATATAAGAGATATGTCCGGAGGTTCGTATGAAGAGACAGTTACATTAAAAGATGGTAAGTTACCGATCAATAAAAAAGGCAGAAGAGTCGGACTTGCTCAACAAAAACTACATGAAGAAATGATAAATAGTCAATATAAGAACTAATCTACAGGAGATAGTTATGTTAAAACAATTATTAGTTGCCACGGTCGCGTTAACTTCGACCAGTGTAATGGCATTTACAGAAGTGCCCATCACAGGTAATGTCGAGTCTAAGTGTGTTATTACTACCGACACGCCCGGAGTATACGGTAACCCCGTTAGTAATATCCTCAGTACCTCTGCAATTGACGGTGGAGTTGAACCCATTGTTCGATTCGACATAATCGAAGCAGGGTCTTACAAAGCAGTTTTGGGATATCCTATTGAGTTTACTACTTCACCGTCATTGAATGACGTTGTGAACTGGTCGGGCGCTATTGATATTGCTGAAGTATCGGATACACTTATGAACGACTTCGACACTACCAAAGTACAATACAACAATGTAACAGAATATGATTTGAGCGTTGCGGGTAGCGTCTGGTTCAAAACAAGTTCTGAAGCTGACTATGGTTATGGGAAATCGTTTCCTGGCGGTACGTACCGTGCCGCAGTTAGTGCTGAGTGTATAGCGCAATAATATTATGCGTTATATCATGATGTTATTGATCCTAGTGGGCCTAGTGGGTGGGTATGCAAATGCCCACCAATGGACTCCTACGTATCCGAGTCTTTCATTATCTCACGTTGCTGGGGTGATGAAGGTTCAGATGGAAATGTTTAATGGTAGAAAGGATGTTAATTGGTACGAAGTCTCTGTTCATGACAAGGATGGGAATCCGATAAAGTTCTCTGTGGGATCCACATCGAAAATCTTTGAAGTTCCTTATCTGAAAAAACAGACAGTTGATATATATTTCAGATCCAAGGATGCTTCACGTGTTGAATACATTTGCAGTAAGTCCAAAATAGTATCAACAAATAAAAGAGTTACAATAGTATCATCGAGGATATGTTCCAAACTTAAATAGTGAGTGATGTTGTGAAATATTTTATAGTGATTTTGACATTATTATGTGTGGGTGTAGTACATGCGGATTCGAGTGCTTTGAATCTATCATTACCACAATCCCCATCTAATTATGCTTCAGATCAAATCAGGGCTGGTGATTTAGATTGTAGGAATGCGATTGGTTCTTCTACTAATGTAGAGTTCGGTGTCGTAGGTATAATCAATCAAGATGATCCATTCAATTCGATGGGTATTGATAGTAACCTATACAACTCGGGTAGTGGTAAAAAAGATGTTGGTGTATATGCCAAGATCACCATACCTATAGGTGCACCTAAAGAAAGAATTAATTGCAACACATTATATCAATTGGAATTGACCAAGAAGAGATTAGAAGTTCAACGATTACAGGCAGAATTGGCGAATCTAAGAAAACTACAATTTGAAGGTGACGACAACTAATGTCAGAAGAAGATAAGACAGAGATTGAATTTGGAGGAATGACCTTCAAAGGCGGAAAGATGTTCGCATTGATCACCGCACTCTCCACACTCGGTGGTGCTGCGTGGGGTGGATTCGAGTTCTATAATGATTACCGCAGTATGAAAGAGATTGTAGAGAACATCGACGTGGACGCTATTTCGGCACGTAATGATCTCATCGAGACCAAACTAGACGAAGCCATAGAATATACCCGTGATATCAAGTCCGGTTTACGTGATGATATCATCTCTATAGAAAAACAAGCAGATCGCGTAGAAGACAATCTGAGAACCACCGAAACCGAAGTACGTGATATGATCGATAAAGCGAACGATCGGTTCGAAGATAAACGCAATCAATTACAAGAAAATTACGACACGCAACTCAATCGTCTGCGTGACAAAAACGATAGAGAGTTAAAAGAACTCGAAGAACGCCTATCGGACAAAGTTCAGAAGGCACTAGACAACCCATTATCGGATAACTAAAATGGCAATATCACATTACATGGAGGGTGACCTCGCTCTCAATATAGCACGAGGACTAACACGGTCAATTCCAGAACATAAGTTCGGTGCAGTGCCAGCAATGTCTCAGAACGAGACTGGTACGGTTTGGGATGTTAACGACACTTTATACCCTTGGTCTGCGTTCGATACGGCAGGTGTATTGACTATTCCCGCAGTCAATGCAAGTGATAATGGTGCGACTGTTACTGTATCTGGATTAGATGCGAACTATGCATTACAGACCGAAGAGTTTGTTGTATCGAGTTCTGGTACTACTACAGGAACAAAGACATTCAAACGTGTCTATCGTGCATCCTTTACTCACGAAGGTACTACTAATGTCGGTGATGTTAATGTACAACGTGCAGGCACTACAGTTTCACGCATCACTGCTGGTAAAGCACAAACCCTGATGGCGGTGTATACAGTCCCAACAGGATATACTGCATACTTGATGAAAGGCGCAATGTCATGTCAAGCAGGTGCTGATGCAACAGGTAATATGTTCGTTCGGTATGCTGACCAAAACTCATTCAGAATCGGACACACATTTGAAGTATCTGGCACAGGCGGAGAATACGTATACGACTTCTCTGTACCTATTGCAATACCAGAGAAGTCAGATATTGATATCCGTGCAACAGTACGTTCTAACAATGCACGTCTCACCGCTGCATTCGATATGATCTTGATACCTAGTAAGTAGAATCCCCCTACCTTGGGATCGTGACCTCAGCATGTCCTTAAACTGCTCCTTCCTCTTGCCATACCTCTCCAGATATGATACTATAAGCCTAATCGGTTGCCACCCATAGTATATACTCAAAAGTTATAACGATTCTTGTTTTTATTCCAAAATATTCTAAACAGATTGTTGACAACCACCCCCATTTCGTGAGATAATAGTACCCTATTGAGATGAGAGAGTAATTGATTATGACTACATTTGTTAAAGAAAACTTCAGTTGGGACGGTATGTACTTGATGTACCAAGGTGAGTTCGAAGGTTCTCGCACTATGGAACAAGTGTCTCCGAACTGTCACCCATCTTGGCATGGTATGCCAGAACGCACTTTCATTGCACGATTCAAGTACGGTTCTAAACCTTGGAAGTCGTGGGTCAACTACCTAGTTAAGAACTCTACTGTTGAACAGTACATTGGGTTGGTTCGAAATACTAGTCCGATGGAAGCAATGGAAACTCTCGGTTTCAAACCACGTAAAAAGAGGAGTGTATAATGTACGGTATAGTAGGTGAGACCATTCAATGGGAAACTCCTAGTGCCATTATTACTGGTGAGATAATGTTTGTTCATAATAATCTGACCGATAACAATGTTGATTACTATAGTATAGCGACTGGCCCTGAACCTATGGACAGACACTTTCTAGATAGTAATATGATGAAAACCCTTAATGTTAAAAATTTATCTAATGGAGAACAGTATGTCTAAAGTAATGGTCGAAATGCAAGAAGAACAAATTGATGCAATAGTACTCAGTGAATTGAGTTGGCACTTCAAACAGTTCAAATCTGATTTGGAACTCAGGGAAAGAGGTGAAGGTATATCGATATTCGATAACAATCCCAAAGCAGATGTCATTTATATAAAGGAATATATCGAAGCGTTTGGTTTAGTACTGGATTATTTTGGTGGTAGTCTTCAAGATGAGTAAGTCAATTGTGTTGAGGATACTTGACGAAGAGTTAGACCGACTTCACAAGGATATCAAAGAAAGTACAGAGAGTACTGTCCTGTTGATGAACGCTCATTGTATTGGATATTTACAAAAGATTTACAAGCGTATCGAAGAGGAAGTATAGAATGATTCACGGTAGTATGCGACACTATGCAAATGGACGTAAGAAGAAGTACAATGCGTGGACGAGTAAAAAACGTGATTATGAGTTCAAAGAGTATACTACCCAAGACCAACCTTACAGACGTGAGACTCCGGTTTATAAATCTTTGGATAGTGGTACTGGTAGTACCTTAAAGAAAGAAAGAATGAACTATACAGGAACCTTGGTCAAGGGTATCAGTACTATGCACAAGTCCAATGCGGTACCTATCATTGATGCACAAGAAGCCATAGAACATGCGAGGATGAGACGATGAGTGAACGACTATTGACTTCTCTATGGAGAGAAGAACTGACTGACTGGGGCGATCACAAGATCGTGAATCACACATACATTACCCGAGGTTCTCAGTTGATAGGGTATGTCAAACGTGGTACGAAAGAGGTAATCGAGTTCAGTACCCCACTGAAGACTTGGGCGGTCACCCGCAGGAAGTTCCGCAAGTTATCACGAAAAGAGATAAGAACCTACCTTGATATAACAAAATGATCTAAAAATAAGTGAAATAAGTCTTGCATTCTTGTTCTAATAATGAGATAATAGTACCCTATTGAGTTGAGAGGTGTTTGTTATGTTTCCAGTTGAGTTGAGAGATTTCCGTGACTATGTCCATTTGTTCTATGGTAAAGATGCCATATATGATCTTGGGTGTGGTATCCCTGATATCCAAGAAGCTATCCTTGAGTACGCTGTGAAGTGTATGGACATTGCTGATCATTGGGGTGGCGGTGATTCAGTTGACCGTGAACGTGTCCGTTTGATCCTCGAATCCAAGGGGTTCGCAGAGTTAAATCCTCCTACAGAACGAATTGAGATTATCATATAATGAATGTTTTTATTGAAGGTCGTCACAAGAATAAAGCGGTTGTTGAAAAATATGTCGATAATCTATGTCGTGCATTGCAGATCAATCGTCTTCAACGTCTATTGACCATTAGGTTCAAAGGAACACTAGATGGACATGCCCAAGGTCTGTGTCTCGGTGACCACGACTATGCTGAGATTGAAATCGGTACCAAAGGCCAGACCTTCATGCGTCAGATGCAAGCACTTGCCCACGAGATGGTTCATGCAAAACAATTCTTACGTGATGAACTGGTCTCGGAAGGTGTTTGGAAGTGGAAAGGTCGCAAGGCAGACAATTACGAATACCAAAATCAACCTTGGGAAAAGGAAGCATACAAGATGGAACGTGATCTGTTCTTGGACTTCTTCCCATTCGATATGGAGGTGAAATGAAACACTTTATTCTTCTTGCGATTAGTTTCGCGATATTAGTCCACGCAGTAAGTCTACGACTCGAATTTGGTGATGCGGGTTGGTGGGCAGTGGCAATCATCCCATCACTGGGATACCTTCTTTTCTCTTTATCTGACATATGGAATCATATAGATAAGTACAAGCCAATGAAAAGGAGACGGTAATGTATAAAATTGTAACTGCAACACTGTTGATGTTCAGTATATCTGGATGTTCAACAATAATGAAAACTAGTTTTTGGGATGATAACGAGGCAAAGGCCGCAGTCGATGTCGCATTTGCGGTACAGAATCTTGACTGTGACAGTCAATTTGTTAAACCGCAGATTAGAAAGATTGCGAGTAAACTTGCATATCTGGAAACTTATGCAACATATAAGAAGTCACGTGATGTAGTTGAACTCACTGAACTTGTAGGTACAACAGTAAAGGGATTGTCCGAGAAACAAGTAATCAATCCAGCTTACTGTAGAATAAAGAAAGAGACTTTAGTTAAACAAACTGGTAATGTTGCCAGTGCAATATTAGGGAGATTCTAATGCCGGAAAACTTTAAAGAGTCATATGCGGGTACTGACCTTGCACCATATGCAGAAAGATTAGATATGATTGTCGAGATGGTACAGGACAATCAATTGACCAAAGACGATGCAGCAGAACTGATCGAAGATATTAAGACCGAACAGGCAATTGCAAACCTGACTTCAGATATGACACTAAGGAACAACTTCATTAAGTCTGTTGACCTATTGATGAAAGTTTTATAATTATTTTGAAAAAAAGACTTGCCTTCTTGTTATCATTATGAGATAATGTACTTGTTGAATTGAGATAACTTATTTAAAGAGAGAGTATATATTATGACTGTATCAAATGACATTTTGCAAATCGAAACTACTGCGTCTGTTGGTTCTTCACCATGGGGTATCGGTGAGATTGTTTCTGGTGACCTGACTCCACGTCAGATGATGGAGAAGGCAGGTTGTAACTGGTCGGTAGAAAAGGTTCCTACCTATGCCGACTACAACGGTGACAAGATCCCTACCGGCATGGAAGCTCTTGTTCGTTCTTCGGACAATAAAGTTCTCACCCAAGTTGGTGGTAAATGGGAACCTTGTCAGAACGAGACTGCGTTCGAGTTCTTCAATGAGTACTGCATGGAAGGTGGTATGCAGATGGACACCGCAGGTTCTCTGAAAGGTGGTAAGATGGTCTGGGCACTTGCCAAGGTCAACGAGTCTTTCGAGACTGTCAAGGGAGATCAAGTTGATTCATACCTTCTGTTTTCTAACCCACACGAGTACGGTAAGTCAATCGACATCCGTTTCACTCCGATCCGTGTATCATGTATGAACACTCTTGCGATGGCATTGAAAGGTCGTGCAATCAATAGCACAAAAGTCAATCACCGCCGTGCGTTTGATCCAGATCAAGTAAAGATTACTATGGGTCTTGCTCACGAGAAGTTCGAACAGTACAAAGAACTGTCGCAGTTTCTTGCGGGTAAACAGTTCAAGATGGATAGTTTGATCCAATATTACAACGAAGTGTTCCCACGCACCTATCAAGGTAAAAACCCTCCCGTAGTTCAGAAGTACGATGACCTCACCACTAATGCTAAAAAGGCATTCGATGTTCTTGAGACTCAACCAGGCGCTGAGTTTGCTGAAGGTTCTTGGTGGCAAGCACTGAACTCTGTCACGTACTTAACCGATCACGTGATGGGACGTGAAGCAGATTCACGTATGACCTCTGCATGGTTTGGTTCTAACCAAAACCGTAAGCAACTTGCGGTTTCTAAAGCAATTGAATTTGCGGAGGCTATGTAATGAGTAAATCGACAACACTAATTAATGGCGATTGCCTAGAAGTGTTGAAAGACATCCCAGCTGGTTCGGTTGATATGATATTGACCGATCCACCTTATGGTACAACAGCCTGTAAATGGGATTCAGTCATTCCACTAGAACCAATGTGGGAAGAGTTAAATCGTATTATTAAGCCTAATGGTGCAATAGTGATGACTGCATCACAACCATTCACCACAAAACTAATAAGTTCAAATATGAAAGGATACTGTTACAACTGGGTTTGGAATAAACATTTTGCAGGTAATTTTGTTCAAGCTAAAAGGCAACCACTAAAAGACCATGAGGATGTTTGTGTTTTTAGTATCAATGGGAAAATGCCGAACTATTACCCTATCAAAACGTTGCGAGACCAACCAATAAAGGCAGGTAAGAATACTCGCGATTTTGGGGCAATACCTTTGCGCGGTTCGTGCAATGCTACAGGAAAGATCTACACAGATAAAAATCCAACAACAGGGCGATCGTTAGATTTTAGCTCAAGGGTGGATAGAGGATTACATCCAACACAAAAACCCGTGGCACTAATGGAATACCTAGTCAAGACCTACACCAACGAGGGTGAAACGGTCTTAGATTTTACAATGGGTAGTGGCACCACGGGTGTAGCATGTAAAAACCTAGACAGAGACTTTATTGGGATTGAACTAGATAAAGAATATTTTGACATAGCAGTAAGTAGGATTGAAACGGTGGATATGTGGGATTTAACAGATGATGAAGGGGTGGTTTGCTAATGAGTATTTCAAAAGATCCAATCTTCGATTTGGAACAACAGATAATGGAAGCTTGGGGTGTTGTTGACGATGTTGATATGATCACCAAACATTTCGCAGATAGTCCGGACTGGGGTTGTCATCACTTTAGTCCGAAGGCATGTGATGCGATGATGAATAAATATTTCTCTGTCAAAGAACTGTATGCGTTAAAGTTTGAAAGATTGTTTCATACGTTTGAGGCAGTGTGTAAAGAATATCATAAACGTGGTAGAATGTCGGAGAATGAAAATGACTGATAAAACTTATATTGAAATTGATGCAAGTCCTTGGTTGAATAGTAACGGTGATATTGAGGTTGTTGTATATCTCGGTGAGTCCGGTTGCGAACCAAACTATACTGAAACGACTAGTCTTCGAGAGTTGATCAAGAAGGAACTTGAGGCGTATTGCTCTAGAAACAAGATCGTTGATCATCATTTCGAAGATGTCAATAGTCTTCTCAAGAATCTCAAGGGCGCGTACAAGTATGCTAAGAAACTTTCGAAGGAGATGGGATTCGATGAAAAATAGATATGGTGATGAGTATCATTGGGAAAAACTCAATGACAACGAATACAAATTCGTAATGGAAGGTACTTCAATGGACTACTGTCGTATGGGAGGCAGAGAAGGTCAGTCTGGAATTGATATGAACGATTTGGGTATGTTCGATCCCAGCGGTGGGCCGTATGTTACTCTTGGTGGTACTCTCGCTGGTGGGGTTATTACTCACATTCGGCGTACTGAAGAAGGTTTTATAGTGAGGGTTGGGTAATGGAATACACTCCTGACAACTGGGTCATT
>ENA-OUOG01003363-OUOG01003363.1-marine-metagenome-genome-assembly--contig:-NODE-3363-length-15100-cov-5.597817_pt1 | contig 15100 bp, 12 predicted proteins | sample MGYA00248635_ERZ508505 | MGnify/ENA primary metagenome ERZ508505 (study PRJEB26176, sample SAMN06267871) | marine metagenome | isolation source: Saanich Inlet, British Columbia, Canada | place: Pacific...
CATTAATTTCACCATTTAAATCTTTAGGTAAAAAAATAATAGTATTGTCTTTAGGATAAATAAATTGCATACTTATTATCACTAAGTTTGTGTTTATAGATTAAATACGTTTTTTATCGATTAAATGCGCTTTAAATAAAATTGTTCGGTTTTTATATTATGGAGCCGGATTTGGTATTACGTTATGGATTTTATTAATAGCATTTATAACCTCATCGCTTAACTCTAAATCGATACTGCTAATATTTTCTTTTAATTGCTCTAGGTTTGTAGCTCCAATTATGTTACTCGTAACAAACTCTCTTTGATTAACAAAGGCCAAAGCCATTTGTGCTAAAGACATATTATTGGCTTCGGCTAATTCTAAGTATTGTTTAGTAGCATTTGTTGCTTGGTTACTGCTATATCTTGCAAATCTTGGAAATAACTTTAATCTTGAATCTTCTGTAGCAGTGTTTTTAATATATTTTCCAGAAAGCACTCCAAAAGCCATTGGTGAGTAGACTAATAATCCAATATTTTCTCTCATAGATATTTCAGCCATATCACCTTCATAAACACGGTTTATTAATGAGTATGCATTTTGAATTGTTATTGGTCTTGGTAAATTATTTTTTTTAGATTCTTCGAGATAGCGCATAGTTCCCCAAGCTTTTTCGTTAGATAAACCTATATTACGTACTTTGCCTACTTTAATAACTTCATCTAAACTCTCTAAAACTTCTTTAAAATTATCTTGCCAAGCATCATTAGGACTATGTTGATAATCTCTTACTCCAAAAGTATTTGTATTTCTCTCAGGCCAATGCAATTGAAATAAATCTATATAGTCTGTTTGCAGTCTATTTAATTCGTTATCTACAGCATCTTTTATACTTTGTTTGCTAAAACCTGTGGTTCTAATATGAGCTGTATAATCTCCAGGTCCTGCAATTTTAGAGGCTAGAATTACTTTATCTCTATTTCCAGATTTTTTTAACCAAGTTCCAATAATTTTGCTTGTTTTTCCTTGTTTTTCTGCTGTTGCGGGAACAGGATACAACTCTGCTGTATCTATAAAATTTACGCCTTGATCTAAGGCATAATCTAGTTGTAAGTGGCCTTCGGTTTCAGTATTTTGGTTTCCCCAAGTCATGGAGCCTAAACATATTTTACTAACTTTTATATCTGTGTTTGGTAGTTTTGTGTATTTCATAATAAAGTAAAACTTTTAATTTTTTATAAATATAAAAAGACCTTTCAGCTTTTTGTAAGTAGAAAGGTCTAAATATTTGTTAATTATTGATGGTTTAAATATCGTTTAATAGTTTAGAAATCTCATCTAACTTTGGTGTTAATATGACTTCTATTCTTCGGTTTTTTGCTTTTCCTTCGGTAGAGTCGTTATCTGCTATTGGTGCAAATTCTCCACGTCCAGCTGCAGTAAGGTTTTCAGGATTAATACTTTCGTTCTCTTGTAAAATCTCTACTATTGCAGTTGCTCTTTTAGTAGATAAATCCCAATTTCCTTTAACTTGTCCTGAACCTGTATAAGGTGCATTGTCTGTATGACCTTCTATTAAAACTGCTATTTCTGGGTTGTCACCTAAAACAGTTCCTAGTTGTTTTACAGCTTTTTTTCCTTCTACTCCTACAGCCCAACTACCTGAATTAAACAATAGCTTATTTTCCATAGACACATATACTTTGCCATTACGTTGCTCTATAGTTAAACCTTTACCTTCAAAATCTGTTAACGCGTTTGAAATTGCATTTTTTAAATTTGTCATTGCTGCATCTTTTGCTGCAATAACACTTTCTAGCTCTGCAACTCTATTTGATCTTGCTTCTAGTTCTTTCTTTAGTTTCTCTAATCTTTCATTTTCTGAAGCCAAGGCTTGTTCTTTTGCTTCTAATTGAGCCAACAACTCTCTATTCTTTTTTGAATTGGCTGCAATTGCCGAAGAACTATTTGCTTCTAGAGCATTGTAAGATGTTTTAAGGTTGTCGTGTTCTTTTACCAAAGCTTTATATTCTGCTTCCCAATTATTTCTATCAGCTATTGCATTATCATAATCTTCTTTGGTAGTATTGTATTGGTTTTCTGCTATATTTTTCGCCTTTAATAAAGCATCATATTCATTTTGCAGACTTCTGTTTTCTTTTTTTAATGCTGCATATTTATCTTCTAAGTTTTTATATACTTTAGGTGAGACACACGATGTAACAAACACTAATAATAAGGCAATGATTGTGAATTTGTTTTTCATTTTTATTCTTTTTAATTTTCTAATTCAAGAAGTATAGGACAATGGTCACTATGTTTTGCTTCTGTAAGTATAACGGCTCGTTTTATTTTTTCTTGTAATGGTTTTGTTACCATAGCATAATCTAAACGCCATCCTTTATTATTGGCTCTTGCATTTGCTCTATAACTCCACCAACTATACTCTACTTTTTCTGGGTTTAAATAGCGAAAGCTGTCTGTAAGACCACTTTCTATAAAATTACCAATCCACTCTCTTTCTACAGGAAGGAAACCCGAAACATTTTTCATTTTTGGATTATGAATATCTATCGCTTCATGACAAATATTATAATCTCCACAAACCACTAAATTAGGAATAGTTATTCTTAATGCATTTATATAATCTTGAATTTCTGCCATGTAATTTAGTTTAAATTCAAGTCTATCCATATTTGTTCCAGAAGGCAAGTACATGCTCATTACAGAAACACCATTATAATCTGCACGAATATTTCGCCCTTCAAAATCCATGGTTTCTATTCCTGTACCATATTCTATATGGTTTGGCTCTATTTTACTTAAAATGGCAACACCACTGTAGCCTTTTTTTTGTGCGCTATACCAATAGCTATATTTATAACCAGCATCTTCAAAAATCGATAAGTCTAATTGGTCTTCCATTGCCTTAATTTCCTGTAGACACACTACATCTGCATTTGTACTCACTAACCATTCTATAAACCCTTTTTTAAGTGCTGCACGTATTCCGTTAACGTTATAAGAGATAATTTTCATGTGTCTTATTTTTATTCTGTAATTGTTATTTCTGCTAAAATAAATAATGCGTTACTTTTACAACATTAATTAACGTTGAAATTAAACACAAACTATTAACAAAATAATTCGTTCTGTTTTTAGTTAAACTACTATATGAAGTTTACTGTTACTCTTTTTATCTTTTTCTTCGGAATTGCTATTGCGTTCTCTCAAGATCGTAGTACAAATTTGAAACAAAAAACAGTAGCAGTAACTAAAACCGTTACAATAGATAGCGTAAGTATAAATCCTAACTTTTTCTCCATAACACTTAAAGATTCAACATTAATTGATAGTACTTATTATTCTGTAGATTTCTCTAAGTCTCTTTTAACTTTTAATAAACCTGTAGAAGCAGATTCTCTTGTTATTAACTACCTTAAATACCCAGAATATCTTACTAGAACCTATCAGCAATTTGATGAAGCTATTATTGTTGAAAATAATGAGAAAGCAAATAAACTTTATAAAATTAAACAATCTAATACTGATAATATTTTTACACCTTTTGATGGCTTAACTACAAGCGGAAGTATTTCTAGAGGAGTAACTATTGGTAACAACCAAAACTCGGTATTAAATAGTGAATTAGACCTTCAAATTACAGGGAAGTTAAACGATAATGTTTCGCTTCGTGCATCTATTCAAGATGCAAATATTCCCTTACAAGAAAGTGGCTATTCTCAACGTTTAGATGAGTTTGATCAAGTTTTTGTAGAAATTTTTAGTGACAAATGGAATATAAGAGCTGGTGATGTTGACCTAGAAAACAAGAACTCATACTTTGCAGAATATTCTAAACGTGTACAAGGACTCTCATTAAAAGCCAGACTAGGAGATGACGATGCTCAAACCAATCTTTTTGCAGCTGGCGCATTAGTACGTGGACAATTTACAACCAGTCAATTTACAGCTCAAGAAGGCAATCAAGGACCATACAAACTACAAGGACAAAATGGCGAATTATTTGTGCTTATTGTCTCTGGAAGTGAAACCGTTTATGTAAATGGAATTATAGCCGAACGTGGTGAAAATGAAGATTATATAATAGATTACAACGCTGGAGAACTAATTTTTAACTCTACATTTCCCATCACTAGCGAAATGCGAATTACTGTAGACTATCAATTTAGCGATAGAAATTATTCGCGTTTGGTAGCTTATGCAGGTGGAAACTTCGAATCTGAAAAATTTAAAATTGGTGCTTCGGTATATTCAGAAAACGATGCAAAAAACAATCCGTTACAGCAAAATTTATCTGCACAACAAGTTGAAATTCTTGGAACAGCTGGTGACGATAGATCACAAATGGTAGCACTTTCTAGTGTAGAAGAAGCCTTTAACGAAAACCGAATTCTTTATAAAAAAGAAAATATTAATGGAGTAGAAGCTTTTGTTTTCTCTAATAATCCAGACGATACGCTGTTTAGCGTTCGCTTTACAAATGTTGGCGACAATCAAGGTAATTACGTTATAAGCAGTATTAATGCCATAAACACAATTTACGAATATATTGAACCTATTATAGGTGAGCCACAAGGAAATTTTGAACCTATTGTACAATTAGTTGCTCCAGTAAAATTACAAATTGCAGTGGTTAATGGAAGTTATACACCATCAGAAAAAACCACCATTACTTTTGAAGCTGCTGGTAGTAAAAACGATTTGAATTTATTTTCTAGTATAGACGATAATGATAATAATGGTTTTGCAGCAAAACTTAATATTAAGCATTCTATTATAAAAAAAGATAGTTTGTGGAATTTAGATGCCTTTGTAGATACAGACTTTATTCAACAGGAATTTAGAAATATTCAAGGTTTATATAATCCAGAATTTAATAGAGACTGGAATATTAATGCCACAACTACTACTGGCTTAAATTCTAACTTTGGAGATCAGGTTTTATTTTCTGCGGGAACTAGGGCTTTTCATAATAAAAAAGGTACTGCTAATTATTTATTTGAACATCTAGGTTTCTCAAATAACTTTAGTGGTAATAAACATACCGTTAATGCTAGATTATTTTTAAACGAAAAACTAGCGCTTACCACAAATACAAGTCTTTTAAATAGTAATGCTACAGAAAATACTTCAACTTTTCTTCGCACATATAATGAAGCGCGTTACAATTTTAAAAAGAGTTGGGTAGGTACAAGACTCTCTGCCGAAAATAACGAACAAAAAGATGTCGCTACAGATAATTTTACCCAATTAAGTCAGCGTTTTAAAGCTTACGAAATTTTTACAGGCGTTGGAGATAGTACTGGTGTTTTTGCAGAAATTGGCTATAAATATAGAGTAAATGATAGTTTGCGAAACAACAACTTACAACGTGTAAACACATCTAACACCTATTATTTAAACTCTAGAATTATTAAAAACGAACGCACAAACCTTTCTTTATTTGCTAATTACAGAACTTTAAAAAACACAGACGAAAACAGTGACGACGAACAATCTCTAAACTCGAGATTATTATATAATCAGCAATTTTTTGAGAATATTGTGAATTGGAATACCGTTTTCGAGACCAATTCTGGCACATTGGCACAGCAAGACTTTACATATGTAGAAGTTGAGCCAGGTCAAGGCGCTTATACTTGGATAGATTATAATGGCAACGGTATTCAAGAATTAGAAGAATTTGAAATTGCTCAATTTCAAGATCAAGGACAGTATATTAGAGTATTACTGCCCAATCAAATTTTTATAAAAACACATCAAAATAGATTAAGTCAATCGGTAACATTAAATCCTTCAAGCTGGATTAATGAAGACAGCAAAAGCAAAAAATTCTGGTCTCATTTTTACAACCAAAGCAGTTATTTAATAGACCGTAAAATTAAACGCGAAGGCAATGCTTTTAACATCAATCCGTTTGAAAACAATGAAGACAACCAATTAGGCCTACAACTTAATTTTAGAAATGTATTGTTCTATAATCGCGGAAAACAAAATTACACAACCTCTTATACTTACTTAAGCAACCAAACTAGAAATGTATTAAGCGTTGGTTTTATTGCTAATAGTTTACGTAGTCATCAATTAAATTTTAACCATAAGTTTGCAACAAGTTGGCTTATTAATATATTAACAGGTTTAGATAAAAATGAAAGTGAAAGTGAAAATTTTGTTACTAAAAATTTTAAAATAAACGAAGAACGCTTTAACCCAAAATTATCTTATTTACTAAGCGATAATATTCGTTTTGATGTATTCTACCAATACACAAATAAAGAAAACACCATAGGAGACCTAGAGACTTTAAACCAACAAAAATACGGCTTGTCTTTTGCCTTTACAAAAAACATAAAATCTGCCATTTCTGGCGAGTTTAACATCTTCTCAAATACCTTTACAGGTAATGCAAATTCACCTGTAGGTTATCAAATGCTTGAAGGTTTACAATCTGGTAAAAACTTAACATGGAGTGTTTTAGCCCAACAAAAAATAACTAAGTTTTTAGATTTAAATCTTACGTATTTTGGACGTAAAACCGAAACCAGTAAGACCATTCATACTGGAAACGTACAGTTAAAGGCCTATTTTTAAACAGCCTATGTAACTTTTATCACACTCAATTAAAATAAATTTTATACTTTCGCTTTAATATGAGTAAACTGCTAGCAGTCACCTATTCCTTTTTGATTCTTATACAAAGTTTCAATATAAACTTAGAAGATATTTCTAAGTTTAGTGCTTTGTTAGAACATGCTAGTTTCCATAAAGAAATGTATGGAGATACTTTTTTAGATTTTTTAGCAGAACATTATGGAGAGGCTAAAGACAAGCATGAAAACAGCCATAAAGAGCATGGAGGCAAGTGGATAACAAACAGTGGTTTTATAGGAGAATTAAATGTAGGAATTGGTAGAAACGTTATTAGTAACGATGAAAATAGCGACGATTTAGTAGGTAAAATAGGTGTTTCTATTGGTTATAGGTTTTAGAAACAGTTATAAGTCCAAAACTAAGTTTTAGACTTTTTTTATTTTTCCTAAAATTTACATCCATCCATTAAAACAAAATTCTTTTTTGTTCCATCATATCGCATTGGATATACAAAATGTTTTATTTTATGATTACCACTCCAATAATCTTTTATTTCTATTCTTCTAACTAAATATATATTTTCTAAACTAAATTTTTCATGTAGTTTATAGGGTTCAAATTTAGATAAAGCATCCCAATCATATATTTCTATTGAATCTATATTTACCTCTTTTCTTATTTCCTCCAATGAATAAAACACAAGGTTTCCCTCAACATCAAATCCTTTCTTATTTTGAATATAAAAACTATAGTAGTCCCATAAAAATCGTTTATCTAAACTTCTTATAGTAAAGCTAAAACTCTTTTCTTTTGTTTGCGTGTTAGTTTTAATGTCATTGTTCATAAAAATATAGCAATTTTTATTCTGTGAATAACAATTTAAAACAAAAAATAAAACAATAAAATTTAGAATAGGTTTCATAGATAGATAAAATTAGTCATTCAAAGATTAAAAAACTATTGTATTATTAAAAGTAGTAATGAGTGAACACTACTTTTTAATGAGTGACAACAAAAAAAGCTCGATTATACTATAATCGAGCGTTTTTTTAGGATTCCTTTTTTTAATGAATTTATGGTTATTTCATTTTCATTAACCACGTTTTTACATCCACTTCTTTTTTAATAATACTTCTTAAATCTTCAATTTTAACACGCGTTTGTTCCATAGTATCTCTGTGTCTTATGGTTACTGTGTTATCTTCTAAGGTGTCGTGATCTACCGTTATACAAAATGGTGTTCCATTGGCATCTTGCCTTCTGTAACGTCTTCCTACTGCATCTTTCTCGTCGTAAGCAATATTAAAATCCCATTTTAAATCGTCTACAATTTGTTGTGCTACTTCTGGTAAACCATCCTTTTTTACTAGTGGTAAAACGGCTGCTTTAAATGGTGCTAAAACGGCTGGTAATTTTAAAACGGTTCTTGTAGTGTTATTATCTAGCTCTTCGTCTTCTAGCGCGTTAGAAAATACTGCTAAAAACATACGATCTAAACCAATAGAGGTTTCTAAAACATAAGGTGTGTAATTTGCATTGTCTTCATGATCGAAGTATTGCAATTTCTTACCAGAATGCTCTTCGTGTGCTTTTAAATCGAAATCTGTTCGCGAATGTATACCTTCTAGTTCTTTAAATCCGAAAGGGAATTTAAATTCTATATCTGTAGCTGCATCTGCATAATGTGCTAATTTTTCATGATCGTGAAAACGATAATTATCTTCGCCTAAACCTAGAGAATTATGCCATTTCATTCGGGTTTCTTTCCAATATTCAAACCATTCTTTTTGGGTGCCTGGTTTAATAAAAAATTGCATTTCCATTTGCTCAAACTCACGCATTCTAAAAATAAATTGTCTGGCGACAATTTCATTTCTAAATGCTTTTCCTGTTTGTGCAATTCCAAAAGGAATTTTCATGCGTCCCGTTTTCTGTACGTTTAAAAAGTTTACAAAAATACCTTGTGCTGTTTCTGGTCTTAAATATAAGTCCATGGCAGTTTCTGCACTTGCACCTAATTTAGTGCCAAACATTAAATTAAATTGCTTAACGTCTGTCCAGTTGCGACTTCCTGTTAATGGGTCTGCAATTTCTAATTCTTCAATTAGTGCTTTTACATCTGCTAAATCTTCGGCTTCTAGAGATTTTCCTAGACGTTTTAAAATACCATCTATTTTTTCTTGATAACCTAATACTCTTCCGTTTGTGGCTAAAAACTCTTCTTTATTAAAAGCGTCTCCAAAGCGTTTTTCGGCTTTTTTAACTTCTTTTTCTATTTTGGTTTCTATTTTAGCACAATACTCTTCAACTAAAACATCTGCTCTGTAGCGTTTTTTAGAATCTTTATTATCTATTAATGGATCGCTAAAAGCATCTACGTGACCAGAAGCTTTCCATGTTTTTGGATGCATAAAAATTGCTGCGTCTATACCAACAATATTATCATGCATTTGCACCATGGCTTTCCACCAATAATCGCGAATGTTCTTTTTTAATTCTACGCCATTTTGTGCGTAATCGTAGACTGCGCTTAGTCCATCGTAAATTTCACTACTCTGGAATACGTAACCATATTCTTTAGCGTGAGAAATTACTTTTTTAAATTTATCGTCTTGATTTGCCATAGCTGCAAAAGTATAAAACCGCTGCAAATTTTAAACGTTTTCTGTTAAAATATTGCACTATTTTTTATTTACTCAATTATGCAGATAATTTGCACATAAATTGTAATTGTATTAAATTTTACAACTCATTATCAAATTGTTAGTGTATTTTAGTGTCAACACATACACACTATTTATTATACATGTTTAAAGCGCTTTTAAATATCTTTTTCCCAGAGGTTTGTTTAACGTGTCAATTACAACTTATTGATAACGAAAAATACTTGTGTACTACTTGTAGACATAAGCTTCCGTTAACTAATTACCATTTAGATAATAATAATTTTTTGTCTAAACTTTTTTACGGAAGAGCAAAAATTGAAACTGGTACAGCCTTGCTACATTTTGAAAAAAAAGGCATTACACAACAATTAATGCACCAATTAAAATACAGAGAACACCAACAAATTGGTACTTTTTTAGGTGTTTGGCTAGGTAAAGAATTAAAACAGTGTGAAGCATATTCTAACGTAGATCTTGTAATTCCTGTACCATTACATAAAAAGAAACTTAGAAGTAGAGGTTATAATCAAGTCTCTAAATTTGCACTAGAAATAGCAAATGCGCTTGGAGCAGATTATGAAGAGGATGTTTTAATAAAAGTAACAAATACAGCCTCTCAAGTTACTAAAAACAGATTTGCAAGATGGACAGGTAAAGACGATTTATTTGCTCTAAATATGGCTGAAAAAATTTCTGGTAAGCATATTCTTTTGGTAGATGATATTATTACCACTGGAGCGACTTTAGAAGCTTGCATTCAAGAATTAAATAAAGCAGAAAACATAAAAATTAGTATTGCAACTATGGCAATTGCTTAATTTATAATATAGTATTACTTATCGCTGTGTTAAATTCTTTATAAATAGACTGTTTAATACACTACTATTTGTGTTACTTTACAAATATGTTGTTATTTTGCGAACAATTAATTAGTAGCATGAAAAACAGGTTTCACAATACTTTATTTTTTATTTCTATAGCACTTATTATTGCAAGCTGTGCTAATAGAGGCTCGCCTAGTGGTGGAGAAAAAGATATTTTACCTCCAGTAATACTAAAATCTGTTCCTGAGAATTATAGCACTAATTTTAAAGGAAATGAAATTAGAATTTACTTTGATGAGTATGTAAAAACCAAAAATTTAAGTAGGCAATTGGTTATTTCTCCTCCCATGAATACGCAACCAAATATTACACCTTTAGGTTCTGCTAGTAAATATATTACCATTAAAATTTTCGACACACTCCAACCTAACACAACTTACGCCTTTAACTTTGGCAATAGTATTGTGGATAACAACGAAGAAAATCCGTTTAAATATTACAGGTATGTATTCTCAACTGGCGATTTTATAGATTCTCTTGCTGTAAAAGGAAATATTAAAGATGCTTTAAAATTTGATGTAGACGATTTTGTTTCGGTTGGCCTGTATGAATTAGATTCTACTTATACAGATTCCTTAATCTATAAAACACAACCCAATTATATTACCAATACCTTAGATAGCACTACAAATTTTACAATAGAAAACGTTAAAGCTGGAAAATATATGCTGCGTGCTTTAAAGGATAACAATAGTGATAATAAGTTTCAGCAAAAGACAGAAAAAATAGCATTTTATGAAACTCCTATTACCTTACCTCAAGACACCTCTAAAACTTTTGAGCTTCAGTTATTTGCAGAAGAAGTAAATTATAGAACTGTAAAACCTAGTTTAGTTGCAGGTGAGAAAATTATTTTTGGATACGAAGGTGATTACAAAAACACCAAAATAGAATTACTTTCTAAAGTAACAGATAGCTTTAAAGGACGCTATTATAAAAATGAAAAAACCGATTCGCTTTTCTATTACTATAATCCACGATTAAAGGTTGATTCGCTTATATTTAAAGTCTCCAATCGAAAGGTCATAGATACTTTTACATTAAGAATAAAAGACAAAGAACGTGATTCTCTTGTAGTTAATTCTAGCCCTAAAGGAACTATTGGTATTGAAAAAGACCTTTACGTTTCTGCAAATATACCATTTGAAAGTATAGACGAAACCAAAATATCTATTAGAGATAAAGACTCTAGTTTAGTCGCTTTTAAAACAGAATATGATAGTTTAAAGAATAGCTATGCTCTAAAATTTAAAAAAGCACAAGACAATAAATATAAAATACAACTGCTTCCAAATGCTCTAACAGATTTGTTTGAAAATACAAACGACACATTAAATTACAGCCTTAACACGCAAACAGAATACCAGTTTTTTAATTCAAGAATTATTCTTGAAAACGCAAAATATCCAGTAATTGTTCAGCTTACAGATTCTAAATTTGAAGTCATGGCAGAACAATACATTACTGAAGCTCAGCCAATAGATTTTAGATTTTTAGAGCCAAAAAAATTCTATTTACGTGTGATTTACGATAGTAATAAAAACGGAAAATACGATACTGGTGATTACTTAAAAGGTATCCAACCAGAACGTGTAAGTTACCATCCAGATATTATAGAAGGTACTGCTGGATTCGATGAAGTGACTACGCTTAAACTGTTAGATTAAAAGAATCTCTATCGTTTAAAAAGCCTAAATGTCTTCGGTTTATCTCTATATGAGATTTACTTAACGTTATCATTTCTATAGTTTCTTTGTTGCTGTTCTCTCTAGTTAATTTTTTGCCTAAAACATCGTACACTGCAGAATGTCCTGGATACTCATAATTATTTGCATCTAATCCTACTCTATTTACACCAATACAATAACTCATGTTTTCTATTGCTCTAGCTTTTAGCAAAGTGTCCCAAGCTGTAATTCTGGGTTTTGGCCAATTGGCAACGTATAACAAAACATCGTAATTATCTGTGTTTCTAGCCCAAACAGGAAAACGAAGATCGTAGCATATTTGTGGACAAATTCTCCAGCCTTTATACTCTATAATCACTCTTTCTGTTCCTGAAGTATAAACTTTGTCTTCTCCTGCTAAAGAAAATCCGTGCCTTTTGTTATACTGTATTATTTTTCCGTTTGGTTCAACAAATAATAAACGGTTATAATAATTATTATCCTCCTCTATTACAAGGCTACCAACAATTGCTGTTTGCTTCTGTTTTGCCATGTCTAGCATCCAGTGTACTGTTTCACCTTCCATACGTTCTGCTGCTGTTTGGGCGTTCATAGTAAAACCAGAAGTAAACATTTCTGGAAGTATAATTACATCTACAGCTTCAGTAATTTGTTCAAGCTTACTAGCAAAATTTAATCTATTTTGCAGAGGATTTTCCCAAACTAAATGAGATTGAATAATAGCTATTTTTAATTCCTCTTGCATATTATAGTTTTCTTAAACGTTTTTCAGCTTTTGCAATATTACCTTTAAGTTTTGAGAATTTTTTCTCCCATTTAGCATGATCATCAATAGATAATTTCCCTTTTCTTTTTAGCTTTTCAAATTTTTTGTTTTGAGATACGTACTTTGCTTTAGCCTTTTTTAAATTCTGCTCTGCAGATTTTAATTTCTTTTCAGCCTTTTCTTTCTTTTTTAGTTCTTTTTCTGCTTGTTTTTGCTTCTTTTCAGCCTTTTTTTGAGATTTTTGGGCTTTTTTAAGCACTTTCTCTTGTTTTTTGCTTGCTTTTCTTCTTTCTTTATTGCTGCTGCTTCACTATCTAAAGTGTCTTGAATACGTTTGGCTTCTGCAAACATATCTTCTTTTTCCTTTTCAGTAAATGACTCAGTTACATCATCACCATTTACAAGGATTCTATTTTCTTTAACTTCATAAGTTCTTCCATTGTTTAATACTTTTTGTGAGAATGCAAAAGTTGAAACAAAAAATAATATTAATAATAAAAGTGGTTTTATTGTTTTCATTCTATATCTAATTTCAAAGTTATAATCGGTTCAATATAATAATTTAAATCCTATTTAAAATTGCTGCAGCTTGTTTAATTGTATCATCGGTTTTTGCGAAACAAAAACGTAACACTTTATCATCTTTATTATTATCGTTAAAAAACGATAATGGTATAGATGCTATTCCATGTTCTATTGTTAATCGCTTGGCAAAGTCAACATCATTCTCTTGAGTGATTTCAGAAAAATCTAACACTTGAAAATAAGTACCTTTTGAAGGTTTAAAATTAAAACGCGAGTCTTTAATTAAACCTAAAAACAAATCTCTTTTCTCTTGGTAAAATGGAGATAATTCTAAATAGTATTTCGGTTCATTTAAATACTCTGCTAGTGCTTTTTGCGTTGGACTATTTACGCTAAACACATTAAATTGGTGTACTTTTCTAAACTCTTCCATGAGATTTTTTGGTGCACAACAATAACCTACTTTCCAGCCTGTATTATGAAACGTTTTACCAAAAGATGCTGTAATAAAGCTTCTTGATTTTAAATCTGAGAACTTACAAACACTTTGGTGTTCTAAACCATCAAAAATAATATGTTCGTATACCTCATCACTTAAAACTATACAGTTAGTATTTTGTGTTAGATTTTGTAATGCTAACAAATCTGCTTCAGAAAATAATGAACCACTTGGGTTTTGTGGTGTGTTTACAATAATCATTTTTGTTTTATTAGAAAATTGGGATGCTACGCCTTCCCAATCAACTTTATAATCTGGTGCGTTTAATTGCACAGAAATGGTTTTTCCACCATTAACTGCTATTGCAGGTTCATAACAATCGTAAGCAGGACGAAAAATTATAACCTCATCATTCTGTCTAATGAAAGCAGAAATAATAGTATAAATAGCCTGTGTTGCTCCTGCAGTTATAGTAATCTCAGACTTTGGGTTATAGCTAGATTTGTATAACATATCCATTTTAGTAGCAATGGCTTCACGCAACTCCAAATTTCCTGGCATTGGTGCATATTGATTGTAACCAGAATTCATAGCTTGCGATACTAAATCAATAAGTTTTTGGTCGCTATTAAAATTTGGAAACCCTTGAGATAGGTTAATGGCATTGTGTTTATTTGCCAATGCACTCATTACAGAAAAAATGGTAGTGCCAACATTTGGAAGTTTAGATTGGTGTTTCATATTCTCTAAATATAATGAGAAATTTGGTTGATTTTAACAAAACTTAGCTCTTGATTATTTATATTTGAGACTATTCAAACAAAACAGCATTACTTATGAAATTTTTTAAATTCCTTTTACTTTTTATCACCATTAATGTGTCTGCACAACAAGGTGGAATGTGGATTCCTTCGCTTTTAGAAGGGATGAATGAAGACGAAATGACAAATCTTGGAAGTAAACTCACCGCAAAAGATATTTACGATGTTAATAATTCTAGTCTTAAAGATGCCATTGGCCACTTTAATGGTGGATGTACCAGTGAGATAATTAGTGATCAAGGTTTAATTTTAACCAATCACCACTGTGGATTTGGACAAATACAATCGCACTCTTCTTTAGAAAACGATTATCTAAAAGATGGTTTTTGGGCAAAGAATCTTGAAGATGAATTGCCAAACGAAGGATTATACATTGAGTTTATAGTGAGAATTGAAGATGTAACCACTAAGGTTTTAGCCAACGTAAACGATACAATGACTGAGAAAGAGAAGCAATCTCAAATTAGTAAAAATAGTAATGCTGTTGAAGGTTCTACTGCCAAAGAAGCTTGGCAAGACACTAAGGTTAAATCTTTTTACAATGGTAACCAATACTTTTTATTTGTAACAGAACGTTTTGAAGATATTAGATTAGTTGGTGCTCCACCAACAAGTATTGGGAAATTTGGTAGTGATACGGATAATTGGGTATTTCCAAGACATACTGGAGATTTTTCAATGTTTAGAATTTATGCTGATGCCAATAATAGGCC
>ENA-OUOG01003369-OUOG01003369.1-marine-metagenome-genome-assembly--contig:-NODE-3369-length-15092-cov-4.885781_pt1 | contig 15092 bp, 7 predicted proteins | sample MGYA00248635_ERZ508505 | MGnify/ENA primary metagenome ERZ508505 (study PRJEB26176, sample SAMN06267871) | marine metagenome | isolation source: Saanich Inlet, British Columbia, Canada | place: Pacific...
GATTCGACGAGGATGACGCCGGAGTGCCGGCCCGTGACGCCGGGGCGGCGGCCCCTGGTTCGCGCGCGGTCGGGTTTGGGGACATGACTGGAGAATGGATGCGCGACGCGCCGCGTGCGCTTCGCGTTTCGCGCGCCCGGGTCTGGCACCTTCCGATGAGATCTGAGCCGGGAGAGTTTCCTCGGAAAGACGAACCGTCGTGGTCGCGATCGTCGACGTCAATTTGCCTCGAGGTTCTCTCGCCCAACCCGTTTGTAGTCTGCCCCGCCAGTCTGCTTCACCTTCCCCGTCATCATCGCGTCCCGTGTGTCGTCCTCCGCTCGACCACGTCTCGTCACTTCTCGCCGCGTGCAAGACACGCGCGCGTCGTCCAACACTCGTCGTCTCGTCCCGAGGTGCGTCTCCACCGCACGGCCCGGTCTCGCGCCCGTCTCGCGCCTCGATCGCCGCCGCGCCCGCGCGCTCGTCGGTGCCCCTCGGTTCCCGAGCGAGAAACCCTGCCGTATGCGAGGCAGTCACGCCGCTTCGTCGCTCGGTCGCGCGGGGCGGGGACGATCGAACGGCGTCTTCCGCGCGCGATCGGCGAGCTTTGGCGCGCGCGTCTCTCTTCACTCTCATCACCGTCGCGCGTCTGACCGTCCGCCCGCGTCCCCCCCACCGATCGCAGACTCGAGCACGCTCCCGTTCAGCGTCCGCGACAAAGGCACAAAATCGGCCATCATGGGCATGCCCGCGGGAGGCTTCGACACGACCAAGGTGTGGTCCCCCGCGGGCGGCTGGTTCGCGGACCCGAAGTACTGGAAGAGGAACACGCTGCTCGGGTTCGCGTTCCTGGGCGTGGCGAGCGCCACCATCTTCAACTACAGCCGGCAGGTGGAGCAGAGGCCGCTCGCGCCCACCCGCCGGATCCCCAGCCAGGGGTGGTGCGCCAACTTCCCTGAGGGAAGCCCCGCGAAGTGAAGAAGTGAACGCGCGAGCGCTTTTGTAAAAAAAAGGACATGATGAATGAATGATGATGATCCGCGGCGTCGATACTCCGAAGCGCAGATATACTACGTAACGACAGCGCATCGACTAAAACACACCACCCTAAAGTACACCTCTTCGTTAAACATGCACCACCACGCATTGGAGATATCACTCCCTACTCTAAAAGGCATATATCACGTACGCGCGATACCTAATACGCCTCCTCTAAAACGCTCCCCATTCGACTTTGCCTTTCGCTTTTTTTTTCGCGCCGCTCGGCGCGTCGCGCGCGCTTTTGCTCTTTGAACTCGGCTTCGAACGTATCGTCGGCGTCGCGGTCGGACGGCTCCCTGTGCCCCTGCACGTCCACGAAGATGAGTTTTTTAAGCGCTGCCGGCGCGTAGTACTGCCGTAAAGGCGTGCCGTTGTTCCGCTCGGTGTCCTCGCAGAAACACTGAACGATTGTCTCCACGGCTTCGCGGTGCGCCATGAAAAACGCGAAAAACACGACCGTTCCCGCGAGCGACGCGCACGACGCCGGCGCTAACGTCCACTGTACTGGACGCAGTACGATCAGATCCACCCCGCTTAACCCGGCGCATATCGCGAAACTCGCCAACGCCGTACACACCCACCCCGCGAACATCGCGCCGTCCGCGGCGGCTTCGCATTTTCGCACAATCTCTAAGTTGCGCATTTTTAAATGGTGCTGGTTGAAGCACGCTCTGCGTAAAGAACAGCCGTGGAGCGCGATCTGGCACACCGCGGCGGACCGGTACGCTAACACGTACGAGTACGGCGGAGCGTTTTCGCCGACGAAGCCTCTTATGCGGCAGTATAAAGAGACGAAGATCCGGGGGACGAGTAAAACCGGTTCCCAGAACGCCAGTAACGCGAGCGACCCGGCGTGACAGAACGCGACTCTGCGAAACGCTCGTACCGTTCCCATCTCCGCCAATTTTTTTTCGCGTTCGCCGTCGCGCGCCCAGTACCAGCTGACGACGACTGTGGACACGACACACCGCACGAATAAAACGACCCAGGTGGCGAGCCACCCGCAAAATAAAAAGTGGAACACCGTCGCGCCGCGGTACACGCCGTGCCACCCAGCGGCAGCCGTGTAACTACTGTCGTCGGTTTCGGAAGTTTCTCCTCCTCCCGCGTACTTGGCCAATCCGCCTCCTCGCTCGACTCGGTCGTCGTGGAAGTGTTTCGCCGCCACCGCGCTGAGGTAGATGGTGCCGAACATCACCCAGAACGCGATGGACACTAACGGGCCTATCGCGGCGAGAGGCACGACGACGTCTAAGCCGGCGAGGCTCAACACCGACCCGGCGACGTCCAGCAAAGTCGTGCCCAAGCCTAATTTATTTTTGTTGCGAATGGCGTGGTACGCGACGCGGGCGACGATGAAAATCGCCGGCGCCGCTAAGTACGGCGTCGCTAATCGAACGACGTTTGCGGCTTTTAACCGGTCATCCAACGTATCGATCAAGATCCCTTGAAGCGTGTCCATGCCTAAAAACGGTTTCAGGCCGAACAAAGCCGCGATGAACAAACCCAGCAAACTGGACCCGGCGAGCGCGACGGAGTGGTAGTTGCTCGCGTCGCGGTTCAGAATGGCGTTTAACCCAAACGCGAGGCCGATGACTAAAACGAGGGTCAAAACGAGCGGCCACCGGTTCGCGTCCACCTCCGCGAACACCGCGTTCGCGATGAACCGCTCGGGCGTGTCCACCTCCTTCACAGCGCTCTCGAAGTGCCTATCTCGCGGGGGCTTACTTACCGGGCTTACCGGGCCACTCGAATCGGGCTCCGACGCGTCCGAGCCGTCGGAACTCGCCTCGCGCGCCTCGCCCGTGGTGGAGGCGTCGCGCACGGTCTGCTTCTCCTTGTCCTTCGGGAGGCACGCGTAGAACACCGGCTCGAAGTCCATCAGCGAGTGCAGGTACACGCCGGAGGGGCACGCCGATGAAGGGGGCGTGGGGGGGGGGGTCGGGGGAGGCGCCACCGCCCCCGGCGCGGACGCGTTGAACGACGCGGAGTCTTCTCCGTTTTCCGCAACCGACGATTCCTCCGATTCCTCCGTCGACTCGTCAAACGCCGTCGCGACGTCCGCGTCGACGCACACCCAGTCGTGCGCGGTGGGACATTCTTTTACGCACACGGAGAGCTCCGCGCCGGCGCCGTGGTCGCGGTCGCCCGCGTGCGGGTGCCACAGAAACGGTTTGTGTTCGACGCCGCTGTCTTTCCCGCACAAACGTCCGGTGCTCGATTCGACTAACCGGAACAAATACCGCGGTTCGCCGTTACCGATGGCGCTGACGCCGATCACGAAGCTCGCGAAGCACGCCACGAACGCGACGTAGTACCCGACCCAGTCGCGTTGCCGTCTAGGGTACGACTCAGGCCCGACGAAGTCCGGGTCCGCGGTGAGTTTCTTCAAGTGCGCCGGCGTCGCGTCGGAAAAGTTTCCCAGTTCCGCGTCATCCACGTACACGCCCATCGTGGCTTTCTCTCTCGCCACCTCCGTCAGCATCCGCGTCTTGAGCTTCGCTAAAGGGCCGCGCTCGGCGTAGTCCCACTCGTCCAGGTCCTCGTCGTTCTGAGCAGAGCTCCAAGCCTCGCGACGCATGGGCTCGCGCGCCGTGGGCGCGCTGCTCATCTCCGAGCGAGTCTCCGAGGCGTCGTCGCGCGTGCTCGGCGCGACGCGCGTCTGCGCGCCCCGGATGAACGAGCTCTGGCCCCCGCTCGTGCGGTCGCCGCGGCGCGAGCGGCCCTCGGGGGACGCCATCGCGACGCCCGGGCCGCGCCGTCGCCGAGCTCTTGCGCGCGCTCGGGGTCGGTGGCGGCGACGGGGTCGCGGACGCGCGCGGCGCTCTGGCGCGGCGAACGGACGTCAGCTGAGTAATCTTCCCCGCCGGACGCGGCTTCGTGAGTGCGGCATCGAAAACGGCCAAGTCGCGCGAATGTTGACTGGATCGGAACAAACGTCACCTCAAAAATCTACCACACCTCGCGGCGACTTCGGCCTCGACGATAAGCTAGCTACTAGCTAGACTATCTACAGCCAACAGAAGAACACACACTACCGACGTTCGATCGATACGAACAGACCACAATACCGGACGCTTTATCACGGTGTCTAATGATGATAGTGACTAGTAGAGCTAGGTTGAATGAAACCACCGAAAACGCCAATACGTCACCGTCCTTGGTTCCCTCCCAGTAACCCCGCGAACGCCTCGAGCGGGACGTCGACGTTTCCGATTTTGCGCATCTTCTTCTTGCCCTCCTTCTGCCTAGAAAGCAGCTTTTTTTTCCTCGAAACGTCGCCGCCGTAGCACTTGGCGATGACGTTCTTGCGCATAGCACTCACTGTTTCCCTAGCGACGATAGAGCCGTTCACCGACGCTTGAACCGCGACTTCAAACAGCTGCCTGGGTAAAACGTCGCGCAACTTTTTAACCACTAAACGCCCTTTCCTCACGGCGCCGCTTCTGTGCGTTAAGGTGGATAAAGCGTCCACGACCACGCCGTTAACGAGCACATCAAGCTTAACGACATCCGCGTCTCTCCACCCAGCCTCTTCGTAGTCAAACGTGGCGTACCCGGACGTGCGGCTTTTAAGCGCGTCCGAGAAGTCGCTCGCCATCTCGGCTAACGGTAACCGGTACCGCAACAAAACGCGCGTCGCGCCCAAGTGCGAGTGCTCCAGTTGTTCGCCTCGTCGTTCGACGCAGAGCTCGACGACGCCGCCGACGACGTCGGAGGCACACACGATGGTCGCGTCCACGACGGGCTCCTGCACGCCGCCACCTCCGCCTCGTCTTAAGCGCTCCTGGTCGAACGAAGAGGGCGACGAGACGACGCGCCACCGCGAAAGTTCAGGGTTTGATTCTTCATCCGACGAGGGTGACTGTTTCTTCGTCCGTTCCGAAAGCGGTCCGTCGCCGTAGTCCACGCGGTACGGCACGTTCGGCGCGGTGGCGACGACGTCGACGCCCAGCTCTTCTTTGAGTCTCTGGTGAAAAACGTCCGCGTGCAGCAAACCGAGGAACCCGCACCGGAACCCCGGGCCGAGCGCGGCGGAGGTCTCGGGGTGGTAAACGACGCTGGAATCGTTCAGGGTGAGCTTCTCGATCGCCGCGCGAAGGGTCTCGAACTGGTCCGCGGAGCTCGGAAACACGCCCTGGAACACCATGGGCTTCGCCGACTTCAAACCGGGCAAAGGCGTGATCGTGACGACATCGGAGGAGGTCTCGGTCTCCTCATCTTCCTCCAGATCAGTGTCTCTTTCCACGACGAACTTCGCGTTCCGCGGAGCGACGAAAAGCGTGTCCCCGACCGTCGCGCTTCGAACGTCCCGGTTGGACGTCACTAAAAACCCGACGTGCCCGCCTCGTAGCTCTTTCGTTCTCAACGGCTCGGGGGTCATGAATCCCAACTCCAAAATCTCAGACACCGCACCGGTGGCGACAGACACGACGCGATCGCCGATTCTTAAAACGCCGTCCACAACCTGCACGGTGCTCACCGCGCCGCGGTACGGGTCGTAGTGGCAGTCCAGCAGACGACACCGCGGCGCGATTTTTGTGTCATCCGTCGCAAAGTCTTTCCCGCCGGGCGGCGGGACGTGTCTCACGACGGCGGCCAAGACGTTTTCCACGCCGAAGCCCGTCTTCGCGGACGCGCGCAACAAAAAGTGCGGATTATCAGACAGTGTATCGCAATCGTCATCGCGTATCTCCGGGATGTCCATCCCGAAAGCCGCGACCATCTGCTCGCGCGTCGCGTAAACGTCCGCGTTGGGCGCGTCTATTTTGTTTGCCACCGGCAGCGTGGCTAAATCGTTCTCGAGCGCCAGAAAAAACGTCGCGATGGTCTGCGCCTGGACGCCTTGCGTCGCGTCCACTAACAGCAACGCTCCGTCGCACGCCACTAAGCTTCGCGCCACTTCGAACGAGAAATCGGCGTGGCCGGGGGTGTCTATTAAGTTCAACAGGTAGGTTTCGTGCGTCACGGGGCACTCGTGTAGAAGCGTCACCGACTGCGCCTTGACGGTGATGCCCCTCGCGCGCTCCACCGGTAACCGGTCGAGATACTGCTTCCTCCCCCCTTTCGGGACCGCGCCCGTGTGTTCCAACAAGCGGTCCGCGAGCGTGCTCTTGCCGTGGTCGACGTGCGCGATGATCCCGAACGAGCGCATGCGTTCGCGCGGGATCGCGAGGTACTCCTCCACGGACCGCTGCGCGGCGAGGATCTCGCGATCGGTCACGCGCGTCGAAGCGCGGGGTTGCGCGTTTCGTCCGCCGCGCGCCTCCGAAGACCCCGAAGTTTTGTCGCCCGGCGCTTCACGAACGTCGGCGGGCGCGGAAGAGTGCGTCGCGAGCCACCGGTGTCGCCACGGCGACGTCCACGGCCGGCCGCGCGTTTCCCGGGTGGACGGCGACGAGGAGACGACGCCGGGCACATCCCCGATCGCGTGATGACATCCCACGCGCGCCCGCCTCCAAGCGTTCCCGCCGCGCCCCGCGAACGCGAGGCACAGCGCGCGCGCCGCGCTCGCGCCTCGGCTCGCGGATCCGGGAGCCATGCTGGGAAGCGTCGCCCGCGTCCGACCGCCGCGCCCTCGCGGAGTGCTCGGAACGTCTCCCTCCCAGCAAGAGAAAGTCTCGAAAATTTCGACAGAGGCGGTGCCGTCCGAGGGACACGTCACCGCGCCCGTCGACGAGGCGCCGCGTTCTGCGCCTCCTCCGCCACAGGCGCGCGCGCGGTCCCCCCGAGGTCCTCGACGCCGAGACCTCCGCGATGTTCACGTTCACGCCGACGAGCCGCCTCCACGCGGCCGCGTGCCCCCCCGCGAGCGGACGCGTCGCGCGGATCCTCCGGAGACCGTCTCCGCGCCTCCCCCGGTCGGCACCGACGCGCCATCCAAACGAGAATCGTTCGTTCCTCGCGGAGCCTCTGACGCGCGCGCGCGCGAAGGACGACGAGCACAGCTCTAAGACCGCAGAGCGCGCGCCTATGGCGCGCGTCCCCGCGCGCGCCGCCGCGGGGGACGAAGGAACGCGCACGACACGCCGGTCCGCGTGTTTCGGGCTGGTCGGCATGTGCGCGTCATCCATCATCGTTTCGGGCGTCATCGTCGGATCGCCTTTACCCGCGCGCGCCGCGAACGACGCGGTTCTCGCGGCTCTGCAGAAGAAACAAACGAGCGACCAAATGGAAGGCGGTGCCGTGCAGACGCGTTTGAACGTGGCGCTGGACGAATTAAAAAGGGCGCAGACCTTGGCGAGCGTCGGCGAATACGCCGACGCGCGCGCTATGCTGAGAAAAGGAGCTTTGGAAAAAACTCGGACCGATTTGCGCCAAGTCGCGTCGTACTTAAGAGTTCAGAGGCCTACGTTCGACCAGTTCGAGGGTCTCGCAGTGACGGGCGGTTTAGACGCGTTCGATAACGCCATGCGCGCCGTGCAACAAGGCGTCACTGAAGTCACTCAACGGGACGTCGACGTCAACGCGAAAGCCGCCGTCTCCGCGCTGGAGGAGGTGTGCTACCTGCTGGGCAAGGATACGACGTACGAAAAGATGAAGCAAAGACTGGAGGGGGGGGAGGAGAAGAGTTTAGAAAACGCCGCGCGCAGAGACTTTCTTGCTGAGGAACGAGCCGCGCTGGCCGACGCCAGGATAGGCGCGGAGTAGAAGACGCTAGCTACTATGGTTTATTACCTTCGTAGGAGTTATAGTGATGAGAGACTCCATTATCGATAGACTGTTTTAGTAGTCGACGTTTCATAGAAGACTCTAGCTACGTACGCGTCTCCTACGTCGGCGCGTCGAACGTGCACCCCTTGACGCACGCCGCGCCGCTTTTTTCGGCGTCGTCTCTACGCACCAGCGTCACCGGGTCGAAGACGATGTACGCGACGGCTTGTCCGCCTCCGGTTTCGTCGGTGAAACTTTCAGGCACGACCGGTTTCAAAGCGCCTCCCGACGCTTTCACCTCAGCGCTCTTGACCCAAACGTACGGCGAACGTTTAGGTACGCCGCCGACGAACGTCTTCCCGCCGAGAACCGCGGTTTTTGATTCGAACGTTTGTAGGCGCTCTTCAAACCCGTCAGTGCCGCCGATCGCGTTTCGCTTAATCTCCTCCTCCTGCGTCCGTTTCGCCAATACATGCGCCTGAATGTCCCAACGCGCAACCTCGGAGACGACGGCGCGCGAAATACGTTCCGTTTCCGAGGCGTCTCGTTTTTCGTTCCGCGGAGACTCGGATGATTCGTCGACAGAAAGACTCTCGTTCTCGTCGGCGTTCTTTCGACTCGCGTTACTCTTGACGTACTCCAGCCGTCTCAAACCCACGACTTCTGCGAGCCTTAACAGAAACGCGTCGAAGCGCTCGGTGACGCCCACCACGTCGATTCTTCGTAACAGCTTTTCGAAGCGACGAAAATCGAGCTCCGTCACTTCGTGATCGCACGTCGCCGCGTCGAAGCTGTGGTTCCCGGTTCGAACCCAGGTTCCTTCTCGAAATTCGGCGTCGAACCCCGGTTGGCGCATCTGCGCCACGCACTTGTTCCCCAACGCCTCGCGAATCTGCATCGACGGAACGCGAGACGCCCACTCCGCGAACGAGTCACCCCAAAACGCGACGCCGTCCGCGTCCGGCCATTTTTTTAACGCGAGATTCTCGTCGCGAGTAGTGCCGTCTGTCACTTCCGTCTGTCGCTTCTCGATGTAGTACCTCCAGAAGCTCTCGTACTGCTTAAAAGGGTCGCGCAGCATCAGCGACGTCGTCACCGAGCACGATTTTTTCCGTATCGGATCCTCCGACGAAGCGAGCGCGTCGTCGTCCGCGGCGGACGACGAACTATTTTCGCCGTACTTCAAACGCAGCGTCTCGACGTCCGTTAAGATTCTTCCCTCGAACGCCTCCGCGGGCCAGTTCGAGGGCCAGTTACCGCGGATCTCCACCAGCGTCCGAGGAGGAGGAGACGCATCTGCGTTTTCGTTTTCGGTATTCGCCAGAAACGCGTCGGCTTTCTTCCGCCACCGACTTAATAAGTCGTCCCACTTTTTCTCGTCGAATCCGTACTCCAGCGGGTACTCGAAGTCGCCGAAGACGGTTTGCCGGTCGAACACGAACCGCGCCGTCGTGCCGCCCGTCTTGCTCAAGTGCCGGTACACGTGAAACACGCATCGTTCCTCCAACGGAGTCGTGTCCTGCTGGTCTTCTGACGCGTTCGCGCGCGCGAGTTCGTCGTCGTCGTCGTCGTCGTCGTCGTCATCATCATCGTCATCAACATCGTCATCGTCGTCATCGTCGTCGTCAGATCGCCTCGTCTCGCCCGCCGCGGGCTCCGAGTCGCGCGAGGGGAGCGCTCGCCGGTTGCCCTCGCGCGCGTCGTCGTCGCGCGGCGGACTGGCGAAATCCCGTCGCTCCACCACCGGCCCGGCGCGTTCGCGGTCCCCGCGCGCGTTCGCCACCGGCGCGGTCGCGCCCGACCCGAACGGGAGGAGGGACACCGAGACCAGCAGCGCCGTGCACGCCACCACGTAGGTCGCGATCAGGCACACCGGCCGCCGCAGACGCACGGCGTGCGCGGGCGTGGGCACCTCGATCGGGCCGATCGGGTGCACAGTCTCCATCGCCCGCATCGCGGCTGCCGACCGTCGTAGCCGCGCCTCAAACGATGGCGGGCCGCGGGCGAGATCTTCCGGTGCCGACTGGTCGCAAATCACGAGGCGCCAATCTACTCGAAGCGGCCAGCCTCAGATTTGGCAGGTGCACTCCACGCGGTTTTTCTTTTTTCGCGGCGACGCGGCGCGCGAACGACGACGGTCGACTGAGAAGCGCTCAGATCATAAAGCGTCGCTCATCACCACACGGTGGCTACGAGAGCGAGCCTGTGAACGTCACGACGGAAACCGCCGCGCTGCGATGCATAAAAAATACGCGCACGACACCTCGACGACGACGTCATAATGACGCGAAAAAAATAATACGCCGCGCGAATAAAACACGTCTCTCGTCAATCGCGCAGCTCCGGCCCGCTCGTCCGCGCGTGCGCCTCCTCCAGGGCTTTCGACAAGTCCATCCACAGGTCGTGCGCGTTCTCGAGCCCCACGGAGAGCCTCAGCAGATCGTCGGGGGTCTCGCTCGTCGGTCCCTCGACGGATTTGCGGTGTTCCATCAACGACTCGACCCCCCCCAGCGAAGTCGCCGGGAACCACACCTTCGTGAGGGAAGTGGTCAACAACGCCGCTTCTTTGCCGCCCGCGCACCTAATACTGAGCATGCCGCCGAACAGCCTTTCGGCGTTTTCGTTAACCTTCGAGCTCTGCTGTGACGCCGCGATTACGTGGCCGGGGTGCGAGTCGAGGCCCGGGTAGAACACCGCCGACACGCACGCGTGCGCTTCCAACTTCTTCGCCAGGTACATCGCGCTCTCGCACTGTCGTGCCACGCGCACGTGCAGCGTGCGCGCGCCGCGCAACAGCAGCCACGCTTCGAACGGGCCGAGCACGGACCCGCCGAACGAACGCGCGCGGAGCAGTCGTCTCCAAACCTCCGTTTGGCGCGTCTCGGAAGGAAGACTACGCGAGTCTCTTTGCTCATACGCGTTTTTATCCGGCGTCTCTCCGTTTTCCGACGAAACCGTTCTCCGGCCAACCACCGCGCCGGCGACGACGTCCGAGTGGCCGTTGAGGTATTTCGTCGCGCTGTGCATCACCAGGTCCGCGCCTAATTCCAAAGGTTTACACACCAGCGGGGTCAAGACTGTGGCGTCGCAGCACACCGTCGCGCCGTTTTCTTTCGCGAACGTCGCGGCGGCGATGACGTCCGTCACGCGCCACGTCGGGTTAGAGGGGGTCTCGATCCACAACAGCTTACACTTGCCGTCGCCGAAGTTTTCGACGTGTTTTTTTTCTTTATTTTCGCCGCCTCGGCTCGTCTCGCCGTGAAGCACGGCTCGTTCGAGGTCGCCTGGCTTCTCGCAGTCGTACAGCGCGCACTCGACCCCGAACTGCTCGCACCACTCTTCAAAGAAGACACGCACGGCGAAGTAACAGTTTTTGGGGATCGCGGCTCGGTCGCCGGCTCGCAGCGTCGCGGACGCCACCGCCGCCACCGCCGCCATCCCGCTGGAAAACAAAGCCGCGTCTTGACCTTCTTCTAACGACGCTAACAACGATTCAGTCTGCGTGTACGTCGGGTTATCCGGGCGGCTGTACATCAAACCTTTTTCGGTTTCTTTGTCGTCAAGATGCGGCTTATTAGGATGGCCTTTCGCATGATGATTCCCAGATGCATTCCCAGATGAATCGCCTTTCTTTCGGCTCGAACGCGCGGCGCGCGTGTCGTCATCCCCGAAGATGTCATCGACGATGACATCTTTGGGCGGCACGGAGTAGTGCCTCAGGTCGTAGCCCCCCCGCGACCCGTCGCGCGCGTACGTGGTGGACGGGAAGATGGGGGGGATGATGGACCCGGTGGCGTCCCCGAGGAACGCCGAGTTCGAATCGCCGGGGCCGAACGACCGGTGCCCCACGAACCCGCCCTGCGCCAAAACCGTGTCCACGGAGTGGCCCACGGCATGGCGACGAGGCGCGTCGTCGACGCGCGGCGCTCGGCTCGCGCGGCTCGCGGCCGGACCGGCGCCGTCGCCGTCGGATTCCCCCCGCGCGCGTTTCTTCTCCGCCCGATCCATGGTGTCCGGACTTGCGGGTGGGTGTGACGGAGCCGCCGGGTCTCGGCCCGCGGTCGTCGATATCAGCGGAACCGCGTCCGAGACGGCACGCGCTGGTCGATGTGTCGTACGTCGCGGCACTGACTGGAGCGGCGGCGGCGGCGGCGGTGCTCTCCTCGTGTTTCTCCTGACTCGAGTCTTGCCGAGAACCACTCCCGGCACGCGCGCAGAGGCACTTCGGTTTCGGGGTCGCGCGGCACGCCCGCGTCCCTCCGCGTCGCTCCAGTATGCCCGGCGATGGCGCCGCCGGCGCCGGCGACGGCGTCGTCCGCGACTCGCGGTTCAAGACGCTGCACAACGATCCGCGGTTCATGAACTTCCCCGCGGCGACCAACAAGACGAAGATCGACGGCCGCTTCGCGAAGATGTTCTCTGACCCCAACTTCGGGACGGGCGCGCGCGGGAACCGGGACAAGCGCGGCCGCAAGACGGACAAGGCGAGGCGCAAGAGCGCCGCGGACGACCTCAAGCAGTACTACGACCTCGAGGAGGAGGAGGAGGAGGAGGAGGAGGAACGGGATGCCGCCGAGAAAAAAAAGTCGGCGGCGAAGAAACGGGCGAAGAAGAAACGCGTCGATCCCGAATCGGACGAGGAGGAGGAGGAAGACGAAGACGAAGACGACTCCGACGACTCCGAGGAGGACTCCGAGGAGGACTCCGAGGACGCTGACGCGAAAGACGCGAAACCCGAAGCCGATTTGGACCGCCGCCTGGAGGCGTCGCGCGATCGCATGCGAGGCGTCCACCTCTCCGATTCCGACTCAGACTCGGACTCCGAGTCCGACTCGGAGTTACACGATGCCGAGCGTCGTTCCGACTCGGAGGAGGGTGTGATTCCGCGCATGCTCGCGGGCGGCGGGGCTTCGCGAGACGACGAGGACGACGCCGAGCCCGGGATGATCGACGCCACCGCGCGCGTCGCCGTCGTCAACCAGGAGTGGCAACACTTAAGAGCGGTTGACCTGCTGGTGGTTCTGCGGTCGTTCGCGCCCAAGAGCGGCGAGGTTCTTCGAGTCACGGTGTACCCCAGCGACTTCGGCCTGAAGCGCATGGCGGAGGAGGCGAGGCACGGCCCTTTAGCGGCGTTCGGCAAGACCGCCGGGGACGCGGCGAAGGCGGCGACGAAGGAGAAGACCGACGCGAGGAAGACCAAAAAGGCACAAAGAAAAAAGCGTCACGCGGATCTCGACTCGGACGATTCCGACGTCGCGGGTTCGTCCGACTCGGAGTCCGATTCGGAGAACGACGAAAACGCGGACGCGGTCCGCGAGCGCATGCGTGCGTACGAGCGCGACCGCATGACGTACTACTACGCCATCTGCGAGTGCGACTCGGCGGAGACGGCGGCGGCTGTTTACTCTTCGTGCGACGGGTTGGAGTTTGAGCGTTCGGCGAACAAGTTGGACCTGCGGTACGTCCCGGATGAGCAGAGCTTCGAAGGAAGGGAGATACGAGACGCCTCTAGTGTCGTGCCGAGCGACTACGAGCCCCCTGAGTTTCAAGTGAAAGCCTTGCAGCAGACGAACGTCAAGCTTTCCTGGGACGACGACGACCCGGCGCGGAAGAAAGCGTTCGCGCGGAAACTCACCGAGGACAAACTTAAAGATGAGGATTTCGCCGCGTACATGGCGAGCGCCAGCGAAGACGAAGAAGACGAAGACGAAGGAGCTCCCGAAGACACCGAAGCGAAGACGGACGCGAAGACGGAGACGAAGAAGAAGAAGGCCCTCTCGGAGGCGGACGCGGCCGCCGCGAAGAAGGCGTACCTGGCGAAGCTGCTCGGCGGCGGCGACGCCGCCGACGAAGACGCCGCCGACGAGGACGAGGACGAGGATGACGAAAAAGAAGAAGACGATCTTCGCGGCGACGACTCCGACGACTCGGGCGACGAGGGGTTCAAGCGCGCGGCTTGGGGTTCCGCGCGCGACGGCGTCTCCGCCGCGAACCGGTACGGGGACAAAGCCGCGCGCCGCGCGGCTTCCGGGCGGAACCGAACCGGGGACATGGAGGTGACGTTCCACGCCGGCTTGGAGGAGCTCGGCGAGAAGATGCGTCGCCGCAAGGCGGAGCTGAGCGGCGGGGGGGCGAAGGAGACGGTGTGGGAGAAGCACTTGCGCGAGAAAGCCGAGAAGCGCGAGAAGAAGAAGAAGAAGAAGAGCGCGGACGACGACGACGACGACGACGTCGATGCCTCTCTTCACGAGGAGAAGATCCGCATGGACGACGTGGACACGGATGGAGACGCCAAACACGCGAGCGGCTTCGACGACCCGTTTTTCGCGGACGCCGGCGACGTCGATTTCGACGCGGCGGAGGATGACGACAGCGGCGACGAGATCGGCGAAAAGCGTTCGTCGAAGAAGAACGCGGACGTCTTCGCGCTGGCGAAGCGCGAGTCCAAGAAGGCTTCGAAAAGACGCGCGAAGGCGTCGGCGGATGATCCGTCCGCCGCGAAGGAACGCGCGGACCTGGAGTTGCTCATGATGGACGACGACGCGGTTCTCGGCGGATCGCGAGGTACGGTTCGTCACACGAACAGTCACTCGCGAGACGCCGAGAACTCGGCCGACGCGCCCGCTTTAAGCAAGAAGAAGTCGCGCAAGGCTCGTTTAGCGGAGAAGAAGAAGCTTCGAGGCAAGGACGCGCGGCGGCGCGAGAGCGACGACGAGGACGACGAGGGCTTTTCGCGGAACGAAAAAACAAACGTGGACGTCTCCGACGATCGGTTCAAAGGGTTGTTCGAGTCGGAAAAGTTCGCGCTCGACCCGACGGACCCGCGGTTCCGGGAGACCAAAGCCGCTGATTTCATCGCCGAGGAACGCGCGCGAAGGCGGAGTGTTAAGAAAAGCCTCGAGAGGAAGAACAGAAGGATCGATCGTCGGAGCGACGAAGACGAGGACGGCGAAAACGCGAAAACGGCAAAAAGCGCGACGGAGAAAAAATCGCAAATCGCGAGCGGCGACGACGTCGCGTTGCGCGCGATGGTTTCCGGGCTGAAGCGGAAATCGGAGGCGGCGGCGCGCGCGCGCGAAGAAAAAGGATCGAAGCGGAGGTAGACACACAGAGAGACGTGATGTGATGCGCATCACTACGTCTCGACGGGTTTTGATTCGAAGAGAAGTCTCATTAGAAGGTGATCCAGTTTGTCGCCGCCGTAAAGTACGTTTCGCTCGCCTGAAGACGCGCCCCGATTGTCTTCGACTGTCTCGAGCTCCGGCGACTACCTGTCGAGGCCGAAGTAGCCGCGGATGGTGAACGGCTCCTCCTGCTCCTGCTTGATCTCGGGCTCCTGCTTGATCTCGGGGTCGGGCTTGATCTCGGGGTCGGGCTTGATCTCGGGGTCGCGCTTACGCTTCCGCGGCGGAGCC
>ENA-OUOG01003373-OUOG01003373.1-marine-metagenome-genome-assembly--contig:-NODE-3373-length-15076-cov-3.057270_pt1 | contig 15076 bp, 22 predicted proteins | sample MGYA00248635_ERZ508505 | MGnify/ENA primary metagenome ERZ508505 (study PRJEB26176, sample SAMN06267871) | marine metagenome | isolation source: Saanich Inlet, British Columbia, Canada | place: Pacific...
TACGGTAGCAATCTAAGCGTTGGACATTCTGGACAAGTCACAGATGTGCGTTCAATGGACCAACTAACACTGGACCAAACTGGCGATGCTTTAGGCATAGCAAACGGTGCCGCAATTAAATTTAGAGGAGCCGATGTGGGCGGCTTTGATGGCGCATCATATCCAGGATTAGTTGCTGGGCAAATTTACTACATTTCATTCCCGTTCGGAACATCATTTGGACATATCAGTCTATACAGTGATGCGGCACTATACAATGCTGTATTAACTCAGATGAACTCTTCATATATGTTGATGGATCTACAATATGATTTAGTAGAGGTAATTGTTCCTGCACAAGGTGACATATTAACATACGACGGAACAGCTTTCACTCCGCAAGCACCAAGTGGCGGTGGTTCTGGCGACTTTGTAGAATTTGCTTTAACTGGAACTACAACAAGTGATACATACTCTCCGGGCGGTAGTAGTGATAGGATTTATCATAAACCAATTGATTCAGCAGGTTCATTAGATGTAAGTAGTATAGGTTACACTAATTACTATAATAACTTTACATTGCCAGCAGGCACATATAGAGTTACAGCTTCCGGAATGGCGTTTGACAACGGCAATGTTAAGATTATAGCATCAGACGGAACAGAACTAACAAGTGCTTTAACGGTTGGTATAGATGCTACAGCAAGGGATTCTGGAGCTGGTAACCAACCGTTATACGTCCTTATAGGTTCTGATGACGATACATTTACGTTAAATTCACCTACCAGTGTTGGAATAGGTTTCACCAGCCCCTCCCAACAATGGCAGAGAGCAGGTGGATTACTAAAGATTATAAAAGTATCGTAAGGAACGATAATGGCTATCAAAGAGTTTGAATTTGGACCACAACAATACTTTGAAGCAGACTACACGTCAGGGGATTATACTGCCCCTGGCATAGTTCGCTCATTGTTACAGTGTGATGTAGATAGCATCTACGGTGGTATTGTCTTGACTGGCGAATACTACGAAGGTGAGTATATTGACGGAACATACTTCCACGATAACAGTATAAAGAGTTCATTCTCTTGTGATAGCACAAAGGTAATCACAGCTGAAGTTGAATTACAAGATTACTTTGAAGAAGGTTACTTTGAAGAAGAATACACAACTAACAAAGGGGCAAGATTTGCTGTTGCCTTAAATGCCGAAGTTGGTGCGCTTAAAGAAGCAGAAGCAGACTTTGGAGCATTATTCACTCCAACAATGTCAGTATCTGTTATTAAGAATAGCTTTAGTATTATGGATGCTGTCTTTACACCAACAGTTGATGCGAATGCGACATTTGTTGCCAATCAAATTACATTAGATAGTATTATTAATCAGAGTTTGATGGACGATGATATTCGTGTTAGAACTTTTACTTTCAGCACCAACACGTCAGATCCTCTAAATCCAACATATTCAACATTTACATCAACAGTCTTTATAGACGTTCCGCAAACAACCTTATTCAAAGGTTATGAAGCAAACTTTACAGAAAACTTCCTAACAACATCAAATGTAGTCATAACAACTGACACTGACGCTACTCTAAACAGTAATGTCACAATGGCTTGTGACGCTTTGTTGGTTAAGATTGCTGACGCAGATATTACAAGTTCAAGTAGTGTTTATGCTCAACCAATATCTTACGAAGTTAGAACATTTACAAATCGTCCTTACACACCGTTCCAAGACGGTTATGTCAAGCAAACTGTATCAAACGGACAGTTTGTTTATCCTCTTACATTTGACACTTCATTAAACGGTGGTTTAGAGAAATACACACAAGACTCCAGTGAGTCTTCGATATCAAACATTACTCCAAATAGTTTCTTGATGGATGGGGAATATTACAACGGAGCCGGCACTCACGCCTTTAGTTACACATTCTTAGAGTCACGCCAATCAACATATCATCAATTTTATGAGAGTGACTTTGCTGTTAGCTTTTATTACAATTATTTCGACACTGATATCAACAGAAATAACTTAGCAACTATATTTAGAATGGGCTATGCCAACACTGAGTGGAGTGCTCAATACATAAACGAAACCACCAGCAATATTCTTTGTGCTTCAGGAGCAAGTAATCAGTTTGGAGGTTATGACGCAATTGAAGTAATTGCTGACAGAACAGGAGATGGCTCACCTTATGATTTGTTAGTCAATGTTAATATTGGTTCTACAACTCACAAATTTACTTCATCAAGTAGTCCCCAAGGTTGGATTAGAATTATTAGAAGTGGCGACGATTTAACAGTTTATAGAAACAATACTTCTTTAGGAACACAAACTGTTAGTGGTAATTTCGGCACTTGGCGTTATATAGGTTTCTATCCACACGAACAGCCCGGAACGCAAGTTAATACTTGGGTGAATAATTTAATCATCCAAAAGGGCACAGATGAAATTAAAACATCTAACGGTAGTTACAACGGAACTCCGTTGAATGACGAATATACATTTGCCAGATATACATTTGATGGCACTATGGAAGATGTTACTGAAAACTGGTTAGTAGATACTGGAGCTCAGACTGACAACGTTGTTGCTACTATGACAACTGTTCCTAATGCTGTTAAAGACGGTGTTACAATACACTTAGGCACAGCAAGTCTATCTATATCTACAGAAGTATTGAAGCCAGCAAATGTTAGTATTCTAAGCGACTTTAATTTACAAGCAAATGTTGAATCTGTTGTTACTCTTGTTCCAGCGTCATTAGACAGTGAATTTAGTGTAATTTCTGATAACCAAATAGCAAGAACATTTACGGCGTCTATTAACAGTATCACAAATACTACAGTAACCGCAACAAGAATTAAACCTTTAGACGCTGAGTTTGATTCAATAGCAACTACAATAAATGTTATCAACAAGATTGGTAGCACATTAGTTGAATTTACACCTGGTGTATTTAGCACCACTGTTTCAGCAGACAGATTGCGTGGAATAGACGGCATTGAACCAAGTGTGTTTGATGTTAGTGCTACAGCAACACACATCAAGAACTTTGAAATTGACAATGCTACATTGTTGGCATTTGTTACTGCTGACGTAAATTATCGTCCAGACGTGTTTATGGACAACGGTGGGTTAGGAACTTTACAAGCAGATATAAGTGTCACAAGAGAATTTGACGCACAAATTGCTTCTGAATTTACAACAATTCCAACCACAAGAGGCATTAGTGGATTTACTGTTGTCCTTGACAGTGAATTTGTTTCTACAGTTGATGTTGGTAAGATTGTCAATGTTGATGCTGAGCTGACTACTTCGAGTAGTGTTAATTCTACAGTTAATACTACCGCTTCTGGCGAGGCAACACTTCAGGCACAAACAATACAAACAACAACACAAGATAGAATACGGGATGTTGAAACCGTGTTTGACAGTATCGCAACATCTGCGTCGGCTGTTGCGAAGATAGGTGATTTCTTAATTACATTAGAGTCTGCTTTCACTACTGAAACAGAAATCACAAGAACGAGCGGTGTAGGCAGCATCATAGATGCTACAACAACAATAAACTCTACACCTTACAGATTAAGAGATATAGACGTAGGCGAAGAAACTGCTACATTTACACAAGTAGCATACGGCACCAAAGGAACAGACACTATTGTTTCTGCAAATTCAACTACAACGGTTGAAGCAGATATAAATGTTGTTATCAGAGGAGAAGCAACATTTGGTAGTGCTCTGTCCTTTAGTGTTAGTATTAAGGCAACAAGAAACAATGAAGTTGATTTAGGCTCTAACTTTGGTTGGAACGCAATATCTGACAGAATTAGAAATACTCAATCAACTGTAGAAACTGTTGCTACAACACAAACAAATGCTGGTAAGATAGTTGAAGTTGATAGTGATATAACTGTTGAAACTTCAATGACTGCTCAAGGCAAGATTGTTACATTTGCAATTGTTTATACAATACCAAAAGAAGACAGAACTTTCAGTATCAACAATGAAAGTCGTGAATACCAAGTTCAGTTTGAAACAAGAGAATATACTTTAGAAGGAGCATAATATGGCTATAAACAGAACCGGCTTCCAACAAACCAATACTGGATTGGTTATTGACAAAGACACCGAAGCCCAATTAATATATACATTTGACTGGAGCGAGTGGTTAGAAAGTTCAGACACTATTGCAACATCAAGTTACAGCGTTGCCGCAAGACGCAACGATCCAGAACCAATTGTTATCCAAGGCGAAGGCATTGATGCTAACAATACCAAAACATATGTAGAATTATCAGGCGGTGCTGCCAATAAGGTTTACATAGTTACTGCTGATGTTACAACAACAAACGGTTTAAGAGATAGACGTAACTTTAGAATAAATGTAGTAGATAGGAGTGCTTAAATGTCTGCTGTTCAACTCCAGGACGAAACTACAGACCTAAAACTACACGCACACCTATGTGCAGAACGATACGAAGGCATACAAGAGAAGTTTGAAAACCTTGAAAAGAGGTTAGACAGAGTTGAAAACAAAGTTGATGATATTAGAGACGAAATCAACGAAGGAAACAAAAGTATGAAAACAACAATGATTGGTGCCGCGGTTTCTATTATAGTAGCTTTGTTAGGTGTTGTGGGAACAATACTGACACAAATTTAATGCCAGTTCCTACAGAAATCCAACAGCAACGCCTTGACATGTGTAAGGGTTGCGAACACTATAAACCAATGCTTTCTAAATGCGACAAGTGCGGTTGTATTATGAAATTGAAAACACGACTGATTGGCGCAAAGTGTCCAGTTCAGAAGTGGAACGCATACCGCAAACCTTAAATACTTTTATGTTAAACTTACCTGATTGGCTCTTAGATTATGTAGAGCTTGAAAACGACAAGAAATTTGAAGCAAGTCCCCCTACTATAAAGAAATTGTCGCCACTTACTCCTTGCGGTGATTGCGGCAGAGAACTTGACGCAATTCGTTATGTTGATATAAAGCGATGTTCTACTCCAGTAAATTATATTCAAAAAAAGTGTAGAGTTTGTAAATTGTATGAACACCCAGAACGTCCGAATGAGTTCATTTGTTCAAACCAAGAACTTAGACTCATTTTAGATCCGAAAAAAACAAACGATGATAAATAATTGTGTAGAAAGAGATGATGTGTAAGGCTGTCACTTTACATTTCTTTATTGTTTATTTCTTAATGCCATTTGAAAAAACTCCTATTCTCTTTCTACTATAGTAGTTTCTGACGCTACGGACAAAACCGCCAATACGGTTTATAGCCCCCAACTATGATTACGCAATGTTTGATTAGAGTGGGGGCTATTTTTTTATCTTGACATAAACCCTATTTTAAGCTATAATATTTACATTATGATAAATAATACTGTAGGCATTAAGAAGTAGGCACATTCCCAGGCATAACAATTTAGCACATAAGGTTGGTGGGCCAGTATAATAATTCCACTGTGGAAAAGGCGGGGTAGTAACCGCACACGATGAACATAATGATTTACCCCCGACGAGGAATTCGTCTATCCTGAAAGATTGGAAGTGGGTCAGAGCGTGAGAACCAGGATACGCAACAAGTTGTTATAGTATGATTGCTAACATACGAAAAGACACAGATTACGCATAAACAGTTGGAATATGTCGGTAACGAATCCAACAATGCTGTAAATTACAGTATGCCTTGGTAGGTAAGGAGTGAGCAAGAGATCCTTTGCGTAGTGTCTATAAACAAAACACCTACTTCCAAGTCTTGGCTCGTGGCGACACTCTAACATCAAGACAGTGCGGAACCTTTAATAGGTTCCGTCTGACTGAAGCACAGTGACTCTACATCAAGTAACAATAACGTTGTTTCATATATACAATCACTTATTTCATATATAAATTATCTAATTTAGTTCGAGCGATAGCAATACAAGTTCTACTTAATGAGTATGAGTGTAACGAATACGAAATAAGAGAACGAGTAAGACAAACGTAGTTTGGCTTTGACATATGTATAAGATACCTAAAAGAATCCGTAAATTACCACTTTATTATATAATCTGCTAAATAATAGTATGAAAAAGGTAGAAAACCCAAAGACACCAAAAAAGAACGGATCACGAAAAACTGCTACTAAACAAGTAGAAGGTGTAGTAGTAGGACGTGACAAGACAGTAGTGCCACCAGAAGAAGTATATCGTTTGGCTGCTATGGGGTGTAAAGACAAAGAAATTGCTGAGTGGTTTGGAATCAATGACAATACACTTCGCTTTAACTTTAGCGTAGAACTTCTAAAAGGGAGACACAATCTACATAACAGTCTAAGACAGAAGATGATTGAAACAGCTATCAACGGCAATGTGGTTATGCTTATATACTTGTCAAAGAATTGGCTTGGAATGAGTGATAACGGAACAATAACCAATGATGATCCACTACCGTGGATAGAAGGAGAACCAGATGAAGAGAATTGATAATACATATTGGACAGACGGCAAAGACATATTCTATCGCCAAGGTGACGCTTGGGTTAAAGTAGAAACTGTTACCGGCGAAGATTCAACTGTTATTGATGCGGGGTTTATTACAGTTACCCCAGTAAAAGGTATTGACACTAACGACGAATAACTGTATAATGTAATAGTCAGAAACTACGGAGAATATAATGGCAAAGTATCAGAAACTAAAAGAACCAGTATTCATAACATCGTGCGAACTTATAAACAGTATCCACGGTGGTGAAGTATATGAAATAAAGATGATGGGCGTTAAAACTCAGTCTAACTATAAAACATATGCTGATCCTGGTAACGTCAATTGGCAACACTGGGGTTGGATTGTTGATATCGCTCAGCGTAAAGGAGTGGTTCTTACTGGATGTAAATTAAAAGATCCTACTAAAGGATTAATCAACGCTGACAGTCAAGTAACACCAGAGTATGTTGTAACCAAAGATGAGTTAGCAGACATATTGGAAGAATATTGGAAAAGTCAGGATCGTTGGAACGGACTGTTTGGAGACCCAGATGAAGATTGATGGAGAAACAAAGATGCGTATGATTAAGAAAGAATTAGGTGTTGATAGTGACAGCAAGCGTCGCGACAAACTAATTGATGCCGCACTAAGCGTGGTAATTCTATTTGTGCCACCCCTAATTGTTAGCACTATACTATGGCAATGGTTGGGCTAATGCCAGACTGGTTCCTTCCTATATTACTTGTAAGTTTGCTATTGATAGCCTATGCAATATGGGAGGACCGTTAATGGAATGGATTTACAAAGGCACAACACTTGACAAAGCCCCAGAAGAATATCAGGGCTTTGTTTATTGTATTACTAACCGAGCAACCGGTAAGAAGTATATTGGCAAGAAGAATTTCTGGAGTGTTAAGAAACTGCCTCCCTTGAAAGGCAAAACAAACAAAAGACATCGCAAGACAGAAACAGATTGGCAAGCATACTACGGAAGCAATGAACATCTAAAAGCAGATGTCCAGGTATTAGGCGAACAATACTTTCAAAGAGAGATTGTGAAGATGTGTGTCAATAAGACAACAATGGCATATCACGAAACTAAACTACAATTTGATTATGAAGTCCTAATGCGTGACGACTACTATAATGAGTTTATAGGATGTCGCATTACAGCAAGGGGATTGAAATGAATTTAAGAAAACAATATTTGTCAGAGTGGCGAGTGTGGTATTCATTTACATATAAAGCACGTCGTGACGGTGTAGAAGTCAAGCCCGAGTGGTTAGACTTTGAACAGTGGATTAATGAAGTTGGACCACGCCCTAAAAGTAACTATCAATTCTGTAGAGATAATTCACACTACGAACCAAATACACCTTGGACTGAACATACTGCTGGGTGGCGCAATATGCCTTTAGGCAGACTTAATCATTGTTATCAACCGCATTACGTTCGCGGTATATCTGCTGAATAATTTCTTCTTGTGTTAGCTCACCTGCTCCACAGAAACTTGGATAAGGCTCACGCTGACAAGGATCCTGACTATCGTAATAGGTAGCACACCCAGTTAGACACAGTGTTACAATAGCCAGGACAAACTTTATCACACAGTCTCCTCTGAGAACTTGCTCATAGCCTTTGCTGAACGCACCGTTGGAGCCCAAGCATCTTCTAAACTGCTGATTGCCGCTTTGCCTGCTGGACTACACAGCATATCAGTAAATGCTCGCTCAAACTTTGCTCTATTGAAAGTGTCTAACTCGTCAGCAAGGTGTAGTGACTTCTTGATTTCAAAACTGTTAAGTAGATAAAGTTCGTGGATTGCTGTGACTTGAAACTCGTCTTTGCCGTGTTCTTGTGCGAACTTGGTAGCCGCATCAAAGTCTGCTTGGTTGTTAGCGTATGCTACTTGATATGTCATAGTGTTGCCTTTTATAGTTGCCTTATGCGTTATTGCATAGTAGTATAATACAACAAATTAGGGGATGTTGTCAACCTCTAAATTAGAGTTGTTCAACAAACATCTGTTCGTGTCCGCTTAGATGCTGTCTGATGTTTGAAATACGTTCTGCAAGTGCCAATAAGTCTTGTTGCTTAGGCTCAAACGCCAATTTGACTAACTGTTCTACACACTGTTCGATTTCACGGTTTACTGTGGTGGTTGTCATATTCAAGTCCTCTTGGATTGTTTTAGTTGAATTGTGCCAATGCGTCAGCGTCTACCATCATTGTTGTGCCAACAAACTTTACAACACAGCCAGTTTGCTTTGCAATTTGCTTTGCAAGTTGTTTGCGTTGCTGACGTGTAACGTGTGCCAAGTCCCAAGCAAGCACTTTAGTGTTGGAGTTCTGAAGTGCTGTGATTTGTGCTTCTACAGTTTTATTTGTGTATGCCATTGTGTAAGCCCTCTTACGTTTGTTTAACTTATACATATACTATAGCACCTAAATGCTATCTTGTCAACCCCTAATTTAGGCAGTGTAGTTGATTTCTCTTGCATAGTTGCGAACAGTTTCTGAATAGTCTTCCTCGTCACCGCAACTTTGAATGTCGCTTAAGAAGTCTTGAAATGTCCACTCACAGTCTTCTAAGTAGTCATTGTCTGTGTAAACTTCTGTCAAATACTCAAGTGCTTCAATTTGTGCTGTTGTGTGTGTCATTGTGTGCCTCTGTGTGTTTGCCTAACTGTTATATACAGTATAGCATCAACACACGATTTGTCAACCATTATGATTTCTTTATAAATCAACAACTTAGCTGTTGGGCTGTGCTAAGTTGTTGATTGTATTGGACTTTTATAATCCATTAATTTAGCATTATTTACTTATAGCATACGCAGACGCCGCTATTAGGATCATACTCTACTTCGCGGAAGTATTTCTTATAAACCTTAAGAATAGCTTTACGTTCGTGTCGGGGAAGTTGCGGAAGGTTATCGCTTAACCATATTTGTGAAACCATTTCAGATGCTTTTTTAGCCCAGGTATGTGCGATTTGGATATTTGTCATAATAATTGCCTTTTAGTTGCCTATACAGCGGCGGTATTGCCTAACTGTTATATACAGTGTAGCACCAAGATGCTACACTGTCAATCTAATTATTGCCAATTACTTTAGCATTGCGCTCAGTTGCTGTTGCTGTCGATTGTGCTGTTTCTCGAGGTGCTTGCTCAACGCTGATACTACACCGTAACCGTTGATAAGTGCTTGACGCTCTACGGTGTCGTCTGACACTACATTATTGCTCCACTCTGCTTCTACTTGCGTTGCCGTGCTGTTATAGTCAGGAAATAAAGCACGTTTAGCAATAGCGTCAGCATTGCTGTTATACTTGCTATCGAACCAAGTGCGGAATGTTACAAGGTTGTTACGAGGACCGCTACCGTCTTGAAGCTGAACATATACAGTTACCGTAACTGCTGTTCTCTGCCAGTGCTGAAGTGATTTAGCGAGGATATTGTTGTTCTTGTAGAACTCTTCAAGTGTGGAAAACTTGTCAGTCTTGCGACGGCGCAATTTAGTTTCAACAGTTGATTCAACGAAGAACTCCATAATGTCGTTGCTGTTGTTGTTAAAACCGTCAATGCCCATCTGCTCTACAGCGTATGTTTCGTTCTTGTTAAACTGAAACAATGTCTGCGCAAGCTTCTGTTGCTCGTCGTCGTAGTAGAAAGTAGTTGTATTCTGTGTCATATTGTGCCTCTTAATGCCTAACACAGTAGCGTTATTGCTAACTGTTATATATAGTATATGCTCAATATACGGTGTTGTCAAGCAATTTCTGCCAAATTTACCAAGAAATATCCACTATTTAACAGAGTTGCTAAATACATATATGAAAAGGTTACGATACACACCTGAAGTAAAAAAGTTAGGTCCAAGCAACAAACAAGGACGCTATCAAAATCCTGACACTTGGATTACTGGACCCTGTCCTATTAGGCGTGACAAGTATTATGCCTGGTTAAAGCACCGTGCTCAGGCAAAATATCGCGGTGAAGCTTATGATTTAACTTGGGAACACTTTGAAATGCTTTGGATAGATGATGACACTTGGTTCCGTAGAGGAAGAAGTGCTGAAAGTTTATGTATGAGTCTTGTAGATTGGCACCAAGGATGGGTAGATGGTAATGTAGAAATTATATCAAGGCTTGAACAATTAAGGAAACCTAAACACAATGTTTAATCCAGACTTTGATCCGTTAGCAGAACTTGAACACCACGCTATTGTAATTAACCACCAAGAACGCACAATACAGAAACTAATAAACAAAAGCAATCATCAGGAACAATTGATAGCCGATTTAGCAAAAGCTAACCAAGACATTGTAGAACTTGTAATAGGATTACAAAACACAATCAAATTTATTAGAGAAGAATTAGATGCGTCTAACTAAATTACAACAAGACATAGCAAGTGATACACATCGCTTCAAAGTAGTAGTTGCCGGAAGACGCTGGGGCAAAACATACTTGTCAATTCGTCAATTATGTTACTATGCCAAGCAACCTAACAAGGATGTCTTTTACATTACAAGTTCATATCGTGCCGCTAAGATGATTGTTTGGAAACCTCTTAAGAAACGTTTAACAGAACTCAAGTGGGTGCGTAAGATAAATGAAAGCGAACTTAAGATTGATTTAATAAACGGAAGTTCAATATCATTAAAGGGTGCTGAAAACCCTGACAGCCTACGTGGTCCAAGCCTTTACTATTGCGTATTTGACGAAGTAGCAGACATCAATCCAGAAGTTTGGATGAGTGTTATACGTCCGGCATTAGCGGACCAAGAAGGACACGCATTGTTTATTGGCACACCTAAAGGCAAGGGCAATTGGTTATATGACTTATATAACATACAAGAAGAACTGCCTGACGTTTGGCGAGGGTGGCAACACACTACATTATCTAATGGATTTGTTAGTGAAGAAGAAGTTAAACAAGCCAGACGTGATATGAGCGAAAAACAATTTCGCCAAGAATTTGAAGCAACGTTCGAAACCACAGAAAACAGAGTGGCATATGCGTTCGAACGTGAGCACAATATAAAAGATGCACCGTTCTTAGATACAAGTGTAATTCACATTGGTATGGACTTTAACGTAAGCCCAGCCACAGCGGCTATATTTGTAGAAATAAACGACACAGCATATCTAATAGATGAAATACAAATGTATTCATCAAACACCAACGAAATGGTAGATGAAATCATAGCCAGATATCCTACTTCGAAAAAGTTTGTCTATCCTGATCCAAGCGGCAATCAGCGCAGAACAAGTGCTGGAGGTATGACGGATCATACTATATTACACAATGCTGGATTTATTGTTAAAAGCCCACGCAAACACGATCCTGTAAGAGACAGAATAAACGCTATAAATGCTCGTTTCTGTTCAGCAGAAGGGGTTAGACGCCTCTTTATTGGAAAAGACAATAAATATAGTATAGAAAGTTTAGACAAATACACTTACAAAGAAGGAACACAGGTTCCGGATAAGGATTCAGGTTGGGATCATATGTTTGACGCGATGTCATATTATGTGGCTTATAGATGGCCCTTACGTCGCGAAATCGATCCGGATTTAGTTACACCACAACGTTGGGGACACGCATTAGCCTACGGAGATTAAACATATGGACGCAATTCAGAAACTAAATGAAGCGATTGCCAACGTCATAAGCGGCAACGAAATTTACGATACTTACAAGGACGCTTGGCAGTATCTTTTAGAATCATACATCGGCGGTGAAGAATACCGTAGAGCAGAACACCTTGTTAGATATCAGTTAGAAACAGAACAAGAATATCAAGCACGATTAAGAACAACACCTTTAGAGAATCATTGTGCCTCGATTGTTAGCACATATAATTCATTCCTATTCAGAACAGAACCAATGCGTGAGTTAGGTTCAATTGAAAACCTTGCTGAAACAGAAGACTTTCTACGTGACGCAGACTTTGACGGACGTAGCCTAAACGCATTTATGAAAGATGTAAGCACCTGGGCAAGTGTATTTGGACATTGCTGGGTTATGGTAAGCAAACCTAATATAGGAGCAACTACCAGAGCAGAAGAAGTAGAACAAGGTGTGCGTCCTTACCTTTCAGTTCTTACTCCAATGGTTGTGTTGGATTGGAGTTGGAAAAGAATGCCAAGTGGTAGATTCCAACTTGATTATCTAAAGTATCTTGAAGATGTAACCAAAGACATTCACACTGTAAAAGAATGGACCCCAGATACTATTAGAACTATTGTAGTTGATATGGAAGATGAAGTTATTCGTGAAGAAATACTTGAAGAAAACCAATTAGGAAAGATTCCTGCGGTATGCGTTTATAACAAGAAGGGCGTTATAAAAGGCATTGGTATTTCAGACATTGCTGATATTGCAGACGCACAGCGTTTCATTTATAATGCTACTTCAGAAATAGATCAAAGTATTAGACTTGATTCACACCCAAGTTTAGTTAAGACACCGGAAACAAATGCTGGCATCGGTGCTGGATCAATTGTTCATATGCCAGAAAATTTAGATCCTGGTTTGAAACCTTACATCCTTGAATTTAGTGGTGCAAGTGTAGATAAAATTCTTGAATCTATTAGACACACAACCGAAAACATTGACAAGATGGCAAATACTGGTGCTGTTAGAGCAACTGAAAGTCGTTCAATGTCAGGTGTTGCTATGGAAACAGAATTCCAACTGTTAAACGCAAAACTAAGTGAAAAAGCGGATCAGTTAGAACTTGCTGAAGAAAACGTTTGGAAACTGTTCTGCGAATATATGGGATTAAGTTGGACTGGCGAAGTTGATTACCCAGGAAGTTTCAATATTAGAGACACTGGCAGTGAAATACAACAACTTAAAATTGCCGCAGAAACAGCACCAAATGACAAACAAATTCAGAAAGCAATTGCCAAACAAGTTGCCGAATGGATGGACGTAGATTATGACGAAACTGTTGAAGCGTTTATGCCACACACGATGACAAATCCAGAAACTGGTGAAACTCGTGTAGCAATGACTGAAGCAGAGCATCTACAATTACAATCGCAAGGTTGGATACACGAGGGAGAATAGTATGGCTACTAAAATGAAAAGCAAACCTAAAACAAAGAAGAAAAAGAAAAAAGGATCCCGTGGCGGACGTAGAGGTTAATTGGACCGCATACTTTGAAAGCATAAAGAAAGTATGTCCTTGGAGTAATCAAGCGTGGCGCAACGGCGAGATCAACATTACAAATTGGCAGAGCAATATCATAGATTTAGGCTCCTACAACGCCAGGCTTTACACTACAACAAGGCACAATCCAAGACAGTTGAAAAAGATGACAGATAGATTTAACCGTGAAAGACAACACGAAGAATGGTTATGGAGTCATCCTGACTTTGGATATAATTCTACAGAAGTAGCTGTCTTTATACAACAAGATAGACAACTATTAGAGAGAGCAAGACGTGGCAAAGTTTAGAGGAAGTGTATGTAAAACTTCAGCCTGTGGCGGACATAGAGCTGGATTTAGATACGCAAGAACCGGAGGAGGCACTAAAAGCCCCTACAGTTCGAGCTTTAATAAAGGTATGGGCATAGCAAATGGCACATACAAACCAAGAATAGTGAAGAAACGGCGCAAAAAACGTCGTTCTTCGCCCTAAATGTAATGGCTTATTTGGTAATCTGCTAAATACATTACATAAATTAACTCTGAAGAAGGAGGCGAGGTAACAATGACCGACAATGAAACATTGGCACAAGATAACGCAACTGATGCGGCGACTTTAGAACAAGGAAATCAGGCAGAAGTCAGTGAAAGTAAGACTTACACTCAAAAGGAAGTTGATGATATGATGGCACGGATGCGTGGCAGCATTGAAAGAAAAGTCCTTAAACCTTACGAGGAATTGGGTGATCCAAATGAGCTTCGTGCTCTACGTGAAGCGGAAGAAAAACGCCAACGTGACGAGCAAATTAAACGAGGTGAGTTTGAAAAAACACTTCAAGAACTTGCAGCCAAAAAAGATGATGAGATCCGTAAAAGAGATGTCGTTATCACGGAGTATAAGGTAAATTCACCCTTGCTTGATGCTGCCGCCAAACATAGAGCCGTTGCTCCAGAGCAGGTTCGTGCATTGTTAGGTAGTAGTGTTAGATTAGGTGAAAGCGGAGAAGTAGAAGTGTTGGACACAAGTGGAAATGTAAGATATGACGACAGTGGCAAACCAGTTGCTGTTGATGTTCTTGTAAAAGAATTCTTAGATTCAAATCCACATTTTGTGCAGCCAGGCGCAAGCACTACAAACACCCGCAGCCAAGTATCCCCAACAAGTGCTAGTTCTAAGTTTAGTTTAGATAGTTTAGATTTAACTAATGCAGAACATAGAAAAATGTATAAAGAGGCACGAGAAAAGGGCCTCTTATAAAAGTCAAATAAAGGAAAATTATCATGGCAAACGCAGCATACACATCAGGTTTTAACACCGATGCATTATTCGTCGCAGCAAAAGCGGCAACAGTATACGCAGCACACGAGCAATCATTGTTCTTAGGCGGCGGAATGATCCCAGTTGTAAACGCACCAAACGGACTTCTACAAGTTCCTGA
>ENA-OUOG01003377-OUOG01003377.1-marine-metagenome-genome-assembly--contig:-NODE-3377-length-15063-cov-6.387628_pt1 | contig 15063 bp, 8 predicted proteins | sample MGYA00248635_ERZ508505 | MGnify/ENA primary metagenome ERZ508505 (study PRJEB26176, sample SAMN06267871) | marine metagenome | isolation source: Saanich Inlet, British Columbia, Canada | place: Pacific...
ACGGCGACGTGCTGCGCCAGTCTGTTTTGTCTTACCCGCTCGTTACACCCGGGGATCGAACACGGGACCAGCCGGTACGGACACGACGCGCGGTGTTTCTCGCGCTCGTGCCTGTACACCACCATGGGGCACGAGTCCGCGTCCCCGTCGTCCCCGCCGCCCACGTCGGAGTCCCCGAAAGGAAGCGCGCACCGCTTCCTCGCGAACCCGCACGCGTCCTCGTGCGCGCGGCGCGCGGAGACGGCCATGGTCGCCGCGCACCCCTCCGGCTCGTGCGTCCACCGCCCCACGCCGGTGGCGCTGTCTACGTACCTCAGGCCGTGTCTGCACAAAACGTGCAGCGCGGCGACGCGCTCGCGCGCGCCGAGGTCGGCGGCGAGGTCGTCCACGCCCAGCACGAAGCCGCGCGCCGCGTCCGACGAATCCGCCGCCGCCGCGTCGAAGTCGTTAGGCACGCATCCCCGGCAGTACGTGAACCCGTCGTGCGCCACGACGGGATCGAGGAACACGTCGCGGCACGCGCGGCAGGTGACGTGCGGCCCGGGACGCGTGACGAACACCGTGGGCACGCCCGACTCGTTGTTGAATCGCGGGTCGTACGTCTCGTCGGGCTCTTCGGCGCGGCGCGGCGCGGCGTCGCCGCCGACGGATGCTCGGATGCGCCGAGAGGAGGATCCTTCGTCGCCCGACGCGCCCCGCCTCCGCGGGGAGGGCGCGGGGACCCTGCCCGTCGGCGCGCGAGCGGGCGCGACGCCCGCGTCCGCGCCCGCGCGCAGCCAGGTCGGGACGCGCGACGCGCCCGCGCCGTCCTCGGGGACGGGCTCGCACAGCACCACCGCGTTCGGGTCGGTCGCGCCCTCGCCGCTCGGCCCCGCCCCATCGCGCGCCTCGGCAGCCTCCGCGAGCTCGCTCGGGTGGACGTACCGGCGCTGCCCCTCGTGGTTGGGGGAGAGCCAAAGGTCGAGGGGCTCACCGAACGGGTCGAGGACCTGCGTGAGCGGCATCGCGCCCGCGCGGCGAAGGGGACGCCCGCGGGAACGCGGACGTCGCCGTCCAGGGCGTCGCGGCACTGGCGAGTCCCAGATCCCAGGGATGTATGTCGTGAGAGAAAAAACGGTCCGATGCGCTCGCGTCCTGCAACGAAAATACCTCGACGCGCTGCGCGCGCTAACCTCGACGTGCCGCGCGCCACAAGTAGGGTTTGTCAACGATGCGTGACGCGCGCTCGAGGCACACACCGCACGGCGGCCGACCACCCATCGCGCTCGTCTGGTGGGTACACGCCGTTGGCCCGCGTGCTGTGCACGATGTCCATCTCCAGCGACGAGGTCAACTACCTCGTGTATCGCTACTTGCAGGAGTCCGGTTTCACGCATTCGGCGTACACGTTTGGCTACGAATCGTTCGTTTCGAAGACGTCCATCGCTCGCGGGGTGGAGCTCCCTCCCGGTGCGCTGATCTCGTTCATCCAGAAAGGCCTGCAGTACCTCGAGCTCGAGGCGAACCTCAACGAGGTACGTTTACATGTCACATCCCTGATTCGCACGATCCGCACGGCGCCGTCTCCGGCGTCGCATTCGGCTCATTTTTCCCGCCAATCGACGCGCAGTGCGCGCCACGAGGCGCGGCACGAATGCGCTCGACGCGCGCCAGATGCGCGGGTCGCGAGGACGCGAGGACGCCTCCCGACTCGCGCGCGGACACACGCGTGCCCTCGCGTCACCCGTGCATCGAAAATCGACGCACGCGACCCTCGCCCTCCCCCATACCCCGCGCCCCGCTGACCGACGCCCCCGATCCATCGATCATCCACGGCCCCATCGATCCATCGATTCATCGATCGTTTCGCGCGACAGGATGGCACGGACGTGGACAACAACTTCTCCATGCTGACGAGCTCTGACTTGCTGAGCAAGCCCGTGGAGGACCTGAAGACCATCGTCAAGACGAAGCGCAACATGACGGACGCCGAGCGCGCCGAGGAGGAGCGCCGCGAGAAGGCGCGCGCGAAGGCGATTGACGAGGCGGATGCCATGGACGTCGACGGCGCAAAAGCCGCGACTTCCAACGGCGCCGACATCTCCGACGTCGCGCTGGTTCCCAAGGATGAGGTGACTGTGCTCGAGGGGCACACCTCCGAGGTGTTCATCTGCGCGTGGTCGCCCGCGGCGACGCAGCTGGCGTCCGGGGGAGGCGACGCGACGGCGCGCATGTGGACGGTGCCCGCCGGGCCGAGCGGCCGCGGCGTCGCCGCCGACGCGCCGCCGCCGCTCGTGCTGCGCCACGAGGCCAAGGACGGCAAGAAGGGCGACGACGCGAAGGGCGACGACGAGATAACGGGCGACGGCAAAAACGGGCGTTCTAAGGGTGGTGCGACGAAGGATGAGAAGATGACGACGAGTTCGCCTGTGAAGAAGGAGAAGGGTGACGGGTCAAACAAAGACGGCGGCGGCGACGGAAGTGAGTGGGCGAACAAGAGCAAAGACGTGACGACTCTGGATTGGAACGGCGACGGGTCTTTGCTCGCGACGGGGTCGTACGACGGCTTGGCCAGAGTGTGGCGCAAAGACGGCACCTTGGCACACGTGTTGGACGCGCACAGCGGGCCGATCTTCAGCCTGAAGTGGAACAAAAAAGGTGACGTGTTGCTGAGCGGCTCGGTGGACAAAACCGCCGTCGCGTGGGACGCGGAGAGTGGAACTTTGAAGCAGCGTTTTGCGTTTCACGCCGCGCCGACGCTGGACGTGGACTGGCGCGACGACACGCAGTTCGCCACCTCGTCCATGGACCACATGATTTACGTGTGCGAGCTCGGGAACGAGAAGCCCGTGAAGGCGTTCAAGGGCCACGCGGACGAGGTGAACGCCATCAAGTGGGACCCCACCGGCACGTTGCTGGCGTCGTGCTCGGACGACTACACGTGCAAGGTTTGGAGCTTAGACAAAGAGACGTGCGTGCACGACTTTTCGGACCACCGGAAGGAGATCTACACCATCAAGTGGTCCCCCACCGGGCCGGGCACGAAAAACCCGGACCTGCCGCTTCTGCTCGCGTCGGCGTCGTACGACGCCACGGTCAAGCTCTGGGACGTGGAGAAGGGCGTCTGCGTGCACACGCTCGCCGCGCACACCGACCCGGTGTACTCGGTTGCGTTTTCGCCGGATGGGAGACACATCGCGTCCGGGAGCTTCGACAAGCGGCTGCACGTGTGGCGCGTGACGGACGGGAAGCGCGTGAAGACGCACAAGGGCGAGGGGGGGATCTTCGAGGTGTGCTGGAACGTGGACGGGACGAAGATCGCGGCGTGCTACTCCAACAACGCCGTCAACGTCATCGACTTTGACGCCGCCGACGCGAGCGCGAAGTGAGCGTCCGGAGGAGCGGACGAGAGGAGAGGGAGAAGGGAACGTCGAGGATGTCTTTTTAGCGACACGCGCGACTTTTCGCCGCGATACGAACCGCGTAATGTTCGTTCATTTCATTTTCCGCGACTTATTATTAATAAGTCGCGGCGCGCACCCTCACACTTCCTTTCCTACCTGAGCCTTCTCTCGGTGCGCTCTTTTTTTCTCACGACGAAACGTCGTACCTGGTCGCGTGGAACTTGAGGAATCTCGCCTCGGCGTCCTCCAGCCACGCCCTCGGCACGCCTGCGTTTTCCACGAGGAAGGTTTTTTTGCGCTCGTCCGTTCGCCACTCCGCGCACCTGCGGTGCAGCGCGGCGCGCGCCGCGTCCGCGCGCCTCGGCCCGTCCGCGACGTGCATGAGCACGAACACGGTCCACTCCGCGAGCGAGTCTCCTGTGTCTCCGAAGACATCGAACCCGTCCAGCTGGCAAGCGAAGCGCACCGCCAGGTCGTCGCCCAGGCGCTCGACTTCGGGCCCGTCCCCGAGCGCGCCGGAGGCGCGGAGCGCGCCAAAGACGTGCCACGCAAACGCGGCGTTGGCGAGGTCCGCGGCGCAGTACGTCAGCGGGTGGAACATCTTGCGCAGCTCTGCGATGGTTTCGCGCGACGAAAGAGCCGCGCCGGTCGAAAAGAGCACGAGCAGGTTGAAGCATGTCTCCTTCAGCCGGTCGGCGCGCGCGTCGATCGGAACCGAGGGAAGGGCTGAGTCTCTCGCGTTTCTCTCGTCGGTTGGTGTAAACCCGGGCGCGTCGGGACGCGCGGCGGCGCCGTCGGCGACGGCGTCGAGGTACCCGTCCAGGACGCGCGCGATCGTCGCCGTGGGGCTCGCGCCGTGCCACACGTGCAGGCCGAAGTTCACGCGCCAGTCGCGCACGAACAGGTCCGCGCGCGGCGGCGCCACCTCGCCGGCCAGCACGCCCAAAACCGAAGACACGGAAGCGGGCACGTACGTTTCGACGGCGCCGCCGCGCCACGAGTGCAGTTGCGCCGACGCGAGTTCGCCGCCGGCGCCGCCGCATCCCCCCTGCGCGATGAGCGTCGCGAGCCTCGGGTGGCCGCTCGCCGCCGCCGCGCGCGTCGCGGCGACAAACGCACCGGTCGCCACCTTCGCCGCGACCCCGTCGTCGGACGCGGCCCCGTTGTGTTTGCGCAGCCACGCGCCTACGCCAGCGCGGCGACGGTGTCGGTCGGCGGCGCTCCCGGCGGGCGCGCCGCCGGGCTCGTCGCCCCAGAGGGTCTTCACCAGGTCCCACGCGCTCACCTCCATCGCGAGCTCCGCGGGGTCGGCGTTGCGAGGAGACGCGCGCGACAGGAACGCGAGGCGCGCGGAGGATACCGCGCGCATGTACCGATCGCACAGGCCGGGGAGATCGAGGCGCGAACACCGAAGCGCGCGACGCGCGCCAAAGACTTTCTCGCCGGAGCTCTCGTCGCCCGGAGAGGCGCCGACGGTCATGTCGAGCGCAACCTCCAGCGCGGCTCTGAGCGCCGCGGCGTCGCCGTTGCGGCGGCACGGCGCGAACCGCTCGGAGACCACGCGCGCGCACGGCGCGTGCGGCGACCGGTCGACCAGGGCGCTCGCCGACGCGGCGGCGTAGCCCCCCGCGGTGGCAACCTGACGCGCCTCCGTCCGTCCCGCGTGCGCCAGTCTCCCCGCGGGTCCCCAGCTCGGGCGAAACGACGCGCCGAAGAGGTAGTGCGCGTCCGTGAGCTTGGGTTTGGTGTCGTCTCTCGGGAGCAGAGGAAGGTCCAGGGGTTTCGCGTACCCGACGTCGTTCGTGACGGACGCCGCGATGGCGTACGCCGTCGCCGCCGCCGGCGGTCGGCGAGACCTCCGCGCGACGCGGCTTTTTTTTCGCGCGCGCTCCGCGGCTTGGCGCGCGCTCGCGGCGGCGGCGAAAGCGTCCGCCGCGGGCCCGCCGCCGAAAGGCGAGCCGGTGACGTGCGCGTCTCTGTGTTTCGTGTGTGTGGGGTTTAGGTCCCAGCTTTTGTTCGCCGCGCCGTCTCTGTCGTTCACGACGAATTCGTCTCTGTTCGCGGCGGAGTTCGGAAAGACCGCCCCGGGGGTCCGCGGGACGACGAGATCGCTCGCGTCGAAATCGTTCCTTCGGCGTCGCTCCTCTTCCTCCGCGTCTGAAGGTCTCGCCTCGGCTCGCGCGCCTCGCTCCTCCGGGATCTCCATCACGTCGTCTTCCTCCTCCTCGCTGTCCGACGCGTCGAGGTCCATCCCGTACCGCGAGAAGTGCGCGACTTTGAACGTCCACGCGCCTTTCGTCGGTTCGTACGACACGAACGTCGATCCGTTCTTTTTGTAAAGCTCGAGTCTCTCGCGAGCGTCGGGGAACACGCCGAGCAGCGTGATCGTCGCGGGGCGGTTCAGGCCCGCGCCGCGCGGGGGTTTCAGCGCGGACGCGCGCCCGGCGTACACCGCAACCTCGCCGCGCGTGATCCGGACGATGTCGAACAGATCGTCCACGCGCACGGCCGAGAGGTCCACGGGCCCGTCCCACTCGACGCTCCCGAACCCCTCGCGGGCCACCGTGAAGGAGGGGACGGACGCGAGCGCCGACGCGCCGAGCGCGCGGAGCTCGCGCGCGGACGGCACCTGCGACAGAAGGGGAGGGCGATCGGTAATCGAAAGAGCGGTGAGCGCCGCGCATCGCGTGTCTGCTTGATGCGTCGAGACGCCGAGGGAAGCCACGCGGGGGGACGTACCGTGTAGTACCCATCGTCGCCGGACACGTCGGGGAGGTGCCAATCCCTGGAAGGATCTTTTCGCGCGTCGCGCGAGGGTCGCGCCGAGCCGAGGCCGGGTGCCGCAGTCCCCACGCCGCGATCGAGCGCGCGGTCTAACGCGCACTCGGCGGCGTCCGCGAGGCGCTCGGGCGCCATATCGCGAGTCCCACCGTGGAACCTCGCGTCGCGCTCTGCCGCGGCGGCGGCGAAGCACGTTTGAAAAGAGCGCGCATTTCACGCAGTCACGCGCCGGCGAAAAAAAATCGTCAGTGAAAAACATGGTTTTTCCGTGTCCATCAGATCAGGTGTGCCCACCTGTTCGCCACTCCGCGGCGCGCGCGGACCCGCGCGGACCCCGCGCTGCCACGCCTGCGTCGTTTCGCCTTCCGCGCCCACCCGCCTCGTGCGCGCCTCCGCGATGGGCTCCGGGGGCGAGTCCGACCCCGCGCTCATGTCGGATGCGCCGTCCTTCTTGGGCCTCCCCGCCGTTAAACTCGAGCGGCTCTCCGTGCGCGACGTCGCCCCCGGTGTTTTCGAGCGCTTGTACGTAAACCGCGCGGTCCCCGCGGTTTTGACGGACGTCGCCGCGACATGGCCGTGCGCTTCGAAGTGGACGTTAGAGTGGTTCAAAGAGAAGCACGGGGACGTGCGCGTCGCCGCGGACGACGGCACGAAGGAAAAGATGAAGTGCACTCTGCGCGAGTTTGTTAAGACGTGCGACGCGTTTGAACAAAGCGCGGGTAGCTCTTCGGGTTCGACGGGTGCTCATTTAGTCGACAGTTCCGGCGAGCTCGTGTCGTCGAGCCCTGGGGGTCATCGGCCGCTCTCCGGTGTGGTCCCGTACCTGCGGACGTGGAACTTCCTGGACGACCTCCCGGAGCTCGAAAACGACTTCGACAAACACGGCGGCGGGTACTTTCGCGATTTGTTCGACGCGTTGAGGCCCGAGTGGCGCCCGCCGTTCACGTGGGCGTTTCTCGGCGCGAAAGGCACGCGCACGAAGTTGCACGTGGACGTCTGGCACACCGACGCGTGGCTCACCGTGTTGCAGGGGAGCAAGCGGTTCGTCCTGTTCCACCCGGGCCACGCGAAACACGTGTTCGACGAGAACACGCGGAGTTTCGCGGATTTGGACGGCGACGACGTCGCGGCGATTGAGAAGGCGTTTCCAAACTTCCGACGCGCCACCCCCGTCGTCGCCGTCGTCGGAGCGGGCGAGACCATCTACATCCCTCGCGGGTGGCCGCACTACGCGGTGGCTCTGAGCGCGGGCGTTTCATTGACAAAAAACTTCCTGTCGCGCGCGAACCGACGAGCCGTGCTCGAGGAAACCGTGGCGTTCGCCAACCGGCGCGACGCGTGCGCGTTTGTGCTCGGCCGCGCGCCGCGCGCGTCGGACAACCTGCTCAAGTTTTGCGTGCACGGCGGGTCGCTGCGCCTGTCGGACGCCGCGAAGGTCATGGGCGTGGAAACGGGGACGCTGCGGGAGAAGATGCGCGAGGCGAGGAGGCAGAGGCTCAGGGAGGAGGCGGAGGCCGCGGAGGCCGCGGAGGGAGAGGAAGAGGAGGCGTAGGAAGCCGCGGACGGAACGCCGGTTGCGTTTGTTTTTACTTCGAAACCCATAACGTTATGGGAATATTCGCGATGCGACACTTCGTTGATCGGAAAATCACACCCGCGCGCGGATTTCACCGAGCGTTCGAGACAGTTCAAAGGCGAAATTTCATTTTTGAAACCGTGATGCGTTTGCGAACTAAAAAACGCGCCCCCTAACGACCCCCCTCCGCGCTCTCCCCTCCCTTCGCCCCGGCGCGTCGGCGTCGGTCGCGTCCGCCATGCTGCGCATCAGCCGGACCTTCTCCTCGAAACCCGCTCGGTCGCGGCGCTCGACGGCCCAGTGCGCGCCCAGCGTCAGCGCGAGCAACGCCAGGTTTCGAACCAGCTCGCCGGCGACGACGGCGATGAGAGCGCGCGTCGGAGCGACGCTGCCTCCGACGGCGTCGCCGACGGCGTCTCCGAACCTCAGCTTGCGGTACACGTTCATGGGCACGTCCAGTCCTACGCGCACCGCGTGCATCTTCCACTGCTTCGAGAGCTCGTACCGCAGCGAGAGGACCGACGCGAGCAGGAACGCCGGGCGCAGAAGCGACAGGAGCGTAGCCATGTCTCGACGCACGTCCGTCCCGTCGAACATGGCGCCGTGCCTGGTGAGCAGGCCGAGGACGGTGATGAGGTCGCAGAAGCGCTCGTACCGGTCGACGTAGAAGCCCGGCGAGAACACCGCGCACGAGAACAAGCACGGGCACGTCGCCAGGAAGTACCACCGCGGCTCGAGCCACCACCCGGAGGCCCCGAGCTGCGGCAGAAACGGGAGGGACATCGTCCCGGGGTTCCTCGCGATTCCCACCGCGCACGCCACGGAGGACAGCGCCAGGCCGTGCAGGTGCGCGTACCACGCGCGGGTGATGATGAACAGGCGGTACGCCTTCGCGCGGGGATCCATCAACGCGGCCGTGGAACACGGGCGCGGTGATGAGTGCGTGTCCGAGCCGAAGCGTCGATCGTAAGATGTCGAACAATATTTTCGGCGCCGTTCGCGTCCGCGAAGCGCCACCGGCGCGTGGGCGGATAACGAATTAATTTGGCAAGAATCTGAATCGCAATTAATTTGACTCAAGGATGACGGTCTAATAATGCCCCGTATCGTTTCTGAAATTAATTGTTTCATCGTTTTCGTCGGCCAATTTAATTCTCTCAAAAGACCCCACCAATCTGGAACGAGTCAAGACAGGCGCGAAGACGGAACACGCGGTACGGGTACGCGCGTCGTCGCCGCTCGCTCTCGTTACGTGACGTCATCGCGTCCTGGCCACGTACGCGAGTTTCGGTGTGGTGTGTACCAGGCTGGCGTCGAACGCCGCCTTGGCCGTCCACTCCCCGAGGTCGACGAACGCGACGGAGAAGGCCTCGGCTTTGGACGGGCCGAGCGCCTTCTTCTCTGTGTTCTTCGACGCCGAGCGCGCGAGGAGGCCGGGCCGAGTGACGATCCATTCCAGGTCGTCCATCTCGCGGTACACGTACGGCACCACCCTCGCGTTGTCCATGACCATCTCCTTCACGCCCAGCGTTGGCGACATGACCCGAGACATGAAGAACAAGAAGTAATACGCGGGGTCGCCGCGCAGGCGCGCATCCGCGCACATGGCGCCCGTCTGGAGCAGGAAACGCTTCAAGCCGCACTCGCGCATGGTCTCCGCGATGGCGCGCACCGCGGGCAGGAGCATGGGTTCGCCGGTCGTGAACACGGCGCACGATTTGGGTTTACCCGCAACGCTGGCGATGGCGTCGCCGTTGGCGTGCGACAGCCCGCTCTCGCGCACGACGCGCCGCACCGCGTCCAGATCCGTCATGTCTCCCGCGACGATCTTCAACCCGCTCGAGATGAGCGCGGCATCGACGCCGACTTCGGCCAGGGCTGCGAGGAGCCTGTCGGCGTCGCGCACGAACGCGATGACGTGTTTGCCGTCCTCGAGGGCGGTCTTCACCACGTACCGACCCGTTTTGCCGGCGGCGCCGAACAGCAGGAGCTTGGGGGGCGACATCGTGCGCGCGCGGCGTTCATTGAAAATAGCGTTATGCGCGTGTTGGCGTTTTCTGCAATGCTGCGTGTTTTCGCCGCTCGTCGCATCACTCAATCGACTCGGCGCAGTCAACCTTCGTCGTTGTTGTCGAGCTTTCACGCATCCGTCAGTCCTCGGCGCACGCGCGTTCACGATGCGTCGCCGCGGCCCCACCGTGCCGCGGAGCTCGGCGAAGCTCGGCGACAGCGAGCCCGGTGAGGGCGACGCCGTGATCGCGTCGACGTGGCGTCTGTCCCTCAGCACGGACGACGCGTCCACCTCGACGGACCCGATCCGGAAAACGGACCAAAGGCGCGTGGGCACCCACCCGCGGCGTTTTCAAAACGCGCCGGCCCCGGCGCGCCCTCACCCCATCACCCGCGACGCGAGCTGACCTTCGCACGCGCCCGCGCGCGTCTCGCACCCCTCCCCGCCTCGCTATCCTCGACAGGGTCCAATCGTACGGCACGGCCGAGCGAGGCGTGCAGACCGAGGGAAGCGCGTTGACGCGCCAGGGCGAGATGCGACTCGAAGCGCTCTCGGAGTCGGGCAAGACGCGTCTGCTCGCGTTTCTCGAGGCGGCGGTGCCGCAGATGGAGCACGCGCTGGCCGAGAACGAGCAGAGCGCCACCTTCGACGACGACGTCGTAGCCGCCGCCGCGCTGGATGATGACACCGCGCGCGCGCCCGAGTGCGTGCACGCTCTGGACCCGCGGCCGTCGACGTCGGCGGCGACGGGTTCCGGCGACGCGACGGGTTCCGACGCGCGTCGCGGCGGCGCGACGCGCGACGAGCGTTTCTGGCGCGACCTCGTGCCCACGGGCGTGAGCTGGAACCGGAGCGGTTTTTCGCTCGCCGTGTCTTACGGGCGCTTCGATGTCACGGGCTGGTGCGACTCGCCGGGCGCGCTGTGCGTCTGGAACCTGCGGCGTTCCGACGTGGACCCGCGAAAGCCGGACTTTTTGTTCGAGACGGACTCGTGCCTGCAGTGCGTCGCGTTTCACCCCGCGGACCCCGCGGTGGTCGCCGCGGGCTCGTTCGACGGCGAGGTACTGGTCTGGGACATCCGCGGGGACGGGGACGGGGACGGGGACGGGGACGGGAAGGAGAATCGAGACGGCCCAAACATGAAAACACAAACAGGCGGTGACTGCCTGGTGGCCAAAAGCGCGGTTTCCGACGCGTCGCACCGCGAGCCCGTCGTCGCGCTCGCGTGGCTGCGGAGCGCGCACGCCGCGGGGACGCGTTTGGGTCGCGGGTCTCTTTGGACGCACGACGTGTGCTCGTTCGGGTCGGACGGGCGCGTGCTGGTGTGGGACTTCTCCAGAGCCGAGACGATTCGAGGCGAGGCGTACGCGTCGGAGGAAAACGACATCAGCGCTGATGGGAAGAAACACGCCGTCCGACGGGTCCCGTTCCCGTCGTTCGGGTACGAGACGCGCGTCGGAGGCGGCGCGGTTTCGGCGAATGGCGGATCGGCGAAGAGCGGATCACACGTTCGCGGCATCGCCGCCGCGTCGTTTTTCGCCGCGCCCGGCGTCGACGACGGAGCTCCGAAGACTTCTTCGCCACGCGATACCTCCTCCTCCGCGTCGAGCGCCTCGAGCGCCTCGAGCTCGTCCTCGTTTCTCCTCGGGTGCGACGGGGGTGCCGTGCTCGAGTGCCTGATGCGGCACGGCGCCGGTACTGACGCGGCGGCTTTCGCGCGCGAGTGCGCGGCGGGATCGGTCCCCGCGATGCGGTCCCCCGCGACGGCGGAGTACGAGCTGCACCGCGGCGCGGCGCACGGCGTGTGCGCGCATCCGAGCGAGCCCGGCGTGTTTTTAAGCTGCGGCGCGGACGGGTCTTTAAAGCTGTACGCGCGGCGGTTACGACGACGCGTCGCGCGGCTTGAACCAAGAGCTGGCGCGCTCTTCTGCGCACAGTGGTCCCCCGCGCGGCCGGCGCTCGCGGCGTGCGGCACGAGCCACGGGACAGTGGTGCTGTACGACCTGTTAGAGGGTTTAGTCGATGAGCGCGTCGCGTCGGGTCCGGGCGGTTCGGTCGCGACGACGGGCGACGGCGTAAACGCCTTCGGCGACGCTTCGAACGCGAACGCGAACGCGAACTCTTTCGGAGGCGGTCTGTCGTCGCTCGCGCCGACAGCGGAGCTTCGCGGATGCCGCCGCGGAACGCCGACGCAGGCGCTGGCATTCAACCCGGCGCTTCCCGAGTACCTCGCCGCCGCCGACGGGACCGCCGTGCGCGTATGGGACCTCGGTCCGAGGTTCGCCGTGCCCAGAGCGCACGAGGCGGCGGCCGTCAGGGCGCTCGCCGACTGGGGTGAGGACGGGACGGGACGATGATACGGTGGTCGCCGTGGTGAGTCAATAGCGGATGTGATCATACACGTGGTAGACTACCATCATAGCGTAGTCTTGTGGCTTGTCCTCACAAGTCGTCGAGGAAGGGCGGCGATCGGCCTCGCTCGCGCGACTTGGACCTGCTCGACGACCTCGTCCGCGCGCGCGCCTCTCCCTCGCCGCGGTCGCCTCGACGGATCTCGGGAAGCACCACGGCGGGTTCCCGCTCCCGCGCGCCTCGAGGAAGACGCGGTCGGAAATCGTCGTCGCGCGTCACCGGAAGACGGTTCGTCTCCCGTTCGTTCGTGTTCGTCGACGATTTCGTCTCCTTCTTCTCGTCGAGCGCGGTTTGTAACACGCGGTACAAACCGTCAATCGCCGTCTCCAACGCCTCCGTCCGCTCCTTCTGCGCGTCCATCGCCGCGATCATCTTGTCCTGGAACTTCCTGAATTCCGCGTTCGCGGACGCGGACGCGCTTTTCGAGCGCACGTCAGCGTCCCGCACGCGGTTCGCCACGTCCGCCACGTCCGCGTGCATCTTCTGCACCTGACGCTGCACAGCCTCAACCTTCGCCGCGTGCTCGGCGCCCTCCGCCTCGACCAACTTGGCGCCCTCCAGCTTCTCGGCGTCGCCCTCGCCCTCGCCCATCAGCTTCGCAGCCTCGTCCTCCTTGGCGCGCTCCGCGCGCAGCTGCGCGTGCCAGCCGCTGTTCAGCCCCTTCTTGGTATCGTCCCACAGGTCCTCGCGCCCCACCGCCTGCACCGCCAGCCTCTGCGCGGCGCGGCGCGAAATCTTGAGCTGCCGGAAAAACGTATCGACGACGTTTCGCGCCAGTCGCGGCTGGCACGTACGGATGAGCTCCTTGAACTCCTCCGGGTCCCAGATCGCGGCCTCGACCGTCTTGTCGTACGGCACCACGCACAGCGTCGCGCGCGAGTAACCACACACCAAACCGGGGTTCACGAGCAGACCCGGCCCGCAAAGTCGCGCGTCGCCCGGTTTAGCGCGACGGCTCAACTCGCGGTGATACGCGCGCGTTTCTAACGCTCCGTCGTCTTTGAGCAGTTTTTCTAATGAGGGCGCGACGCACGTGGTGCCCTCGGTGACGATCGCGATGCGGTCGCAGTGGTCGTTCGCGATCGCGAGCGGCAGATCCCGCGTGAACACCACGGGCAACATCTCCAGACACACGCGCTCGATGACGCGTTCGTTCGGTCGCGCGTCGCCGGCGAACGCCGTCGCGATGACTCGCCCGTAGACGTAAAAATTGACGTCGGCGCGTATGTGGCTGGGGAGCTCCGCGATCACCTCGCGGTCTCCCGGCCGCGCGTTCTCCTTGACGTGTTTGCGGTAGGCGTGGATGCGCAGGCTCAGCGCGCGCGGCACGGCGCGCCCGTCGATGAAGCGACGGAGCGACAGCGCGCGCTCCACCTCGATGTTCTCGGCGCTGTCCTCGGAGAGGAGCGAGGATACCTTCCCGATGATGAGCGAGAAGACGAAGCCGCCGAGGAGCATGACCGCGCACGCGAGCAGGCGCTCGGTCACGGTCTGGGGCACGACGTTCCCGTACCCCACCGTCGTGAGCGTCTGCACCGCCCAGAACAGACTCGCGACGTACAGCTCCCAGGGACGCATGTTCGTCCCGGCGTAATCCTCTCTTTGGAAATCGTACACCGAACCGTACAGGCACGCCATCCAGTGACTTAACAGACAAAGCACGACGAGCAGTTTCGTAAGGCTCACCTGCGCGTGGTACATCAGCGCGTACTCCTCGTACCGCTCGAAGATGCGCGCCGCGCGCGCGATTCTTAACAGTTTCAGCAAACGCAAAAGCGCGAAAAAGTTGAGCGCGGCGGCGGCGCCGCTGGAGAGCGACACGTGTTCTCCGTCGCACGGTGAACTCGACGTGACGTCCCACGAGCACTTTTCAAGGCCTTTCAGGCCTCGGCTGATGTACTCCACGGGGATGCAGGCTAAGAAATCCACGGTGAACCACGTTTTTAGGTAGTGTTCGCGGATTTTTTCTAACTCAACCACGTACACCACCTCGTCGTCGTCCTCGCGGTGTTCCCAGTACGCGGTGAAGAACCCGAACACCAGGTCGACCCAGAAATACAGGTCCACCAGAAACTCTAAAACGTACCAACCGCCGTACGCGTCCGCGTCGAAGCCCATGCGGTACGGCACGGCCAGCGCGACGTACGCTAAGATGAAAATCTGCGCCATGTCCCAGACGCCGCGGAAAGGCGTGTTGGCGTGGAGCACGTACGGGGAGACGTCGCGCGACGCGCGCGCCGCCGCGACGGCGGATTCCTTGTGGTCCTTGTCCGAGCCCTTCGAGCTGTTTTTGATCGAGTAGGATTTGCCCCCGAGGAATCCTTGGGCGTCGTCCTCCGAGCCGCGCGCGCGTTTGGGACGCGCCGCGTACGCGGACTCGTCGTCGGAGTCTGCGCGGGGTTCGTGCGGTGCGCGCGGGACGAGCGGTGCGCGCGGGTCAGCGGGGTGGCACCGGGTCGGCGAGGAAACGGGGACGCCGAAGAAACGCTAGCGAGTAGTGGCGCGATAACAACAGCTTCGCCGCGCACCTGGGGCGTGGTCGTCGCGGGCCTGAGGGGGGAGGTTGTCCATGGCGAACTTGCCGGTCGGCGCGCGGGTCAGCATCTCGCCGAGAGTCCTCGCGAGGTCGGAGCCCGTCGCCGCGGCGCGTCCGTGGACTGCCTGCGCCGGAGGCGAACGATCACCGAAGTGGGAAAACATTCGCCGACGCTTAACCGACGAGTATACTCTCGCCCTCCGCTTGTCCCGAAAAAACACACTCGGGATCAAATTCGCCGAAAATTCGCCGTGTCTGCGTTTCGCGCGAAGGTCACGTCAAGGTCTAAGGTGCGCGGTTTTGGAAAACCGGAAAACGCCAAACGCGCCGCGCAACGCGGCGCGGTGTCCATCCGATGCTCCAC
>ENA-OUOG01003381-OUOG01003381.1-marine-metagenome-genome-assembly--contig:-NODE-3381-length-15055-cov-17.291227_pt1 | contig 15055 bp, 19 predicted proteins | sample MGYA00248635_ERZ508505 | MGnify/ENA primary metagenome ERZ508505 (study PRJEB26176, sample SAMN06267871) | marine metagenome | isolation source: Saanich Inlet, British Columbia, Canada | place: Pacific...
ATCGCCTGTCTGGTCTTTATCATCCCGTTTTTCCGAAAAGACCTCAATCAATAGCGCCTTACAGCGCCTCGAGATATATCCGCACGGCATCTTGGACATGGCGAAACCTGTCGCCGCCCAGATGCTTTCCCCCATACCAGCGCGTGACAACAACAAGATGGTCGCGCAACTCCGCGCGTTCCAGCATGCGCAGAATGACCATGCCTGCCCCTGCCTCGCCATCATCATTCTTGATCGGGCCTGAGGCCGCCAAAAGCCCCCATGAATGATGGGTCGCCTTAGCGAATTTCTTGTTTTTCTTGAGCTGCTTGATAAAGGCGGCTACCGCCTCGGCACTGTCGCAAGGACCACCAGAGACCGCGTATTTCGAGCCACGATCACTGATGATATTCTCAAGCACACGCATCCGGGTCAGAGCCCTTCGGGATTGGCCTCATGCGCCATGTGATCCAGCACGGCATTCACGAATTTCGGCTCACGACCGTCGGGAAAGAACGCGCGCGCCACATCCACATATTCGGTGATCACAACCTTGGGGGGCGCGCTGCCTTCAACCAATTCGGCCCCTGCCGCGCGGAACAGCGCACGCAAGGTTGGATCGATACGGTCAATCGGCCATTTCGCGACCAAAGCACGATCGGTCATCTGGTCAATCTTGGCCTGCCAATTCACGGCATCTTCCAGCAATCTGCGGAACAGGGTCACATTGCCCTCAGCCATCTCATAGCTCTCGAAAACCTCGCCAAAGCGGTGGGTTTCGAACTCGGCCCGCACCAGATCAAGGGTCTGGCCGGAATGCTCCATCTGGAACAATGCCTGCACTGCATAGAGCCGCGCCGCCGATTTCATTTGGCGCTTTGCCTCTATGCTGGGGCCTTTCGGCTTATCATCGCTCATGCGCGGCTTGGTCCTTCGCTATCGCCCGCGATCTCGATGTTATCGGCGCGGGGTTTGAATCCGATCCCGCCTTTAGGCCTCCCGAACTTCCGCGTCAACGCGATCAGGTGCAAAGCAGCCGCCGCAGCCCCTCCACCCTTGTCCTGATCAGCAGGGTCGGCGCGCACAACCGCTTGCTCACGTGTCTCGACCGTCAGGATACCATTGCCAATGCAGGCGCTGTCCAAACCCAAAAGGGTCAAGGCGCGCGAGCTGTCATTGCATACGGTCTCGTAATGGGTCGTCTCACCTCGGATCACACAGCCCAACGCCACATATCCATCGAAATTGGACTGGCGATGCGCAATGCGGATAGCCGTGGGGATTTCCAATGCGCCAGGCATCTCGACAATCTCAAAACTTGCGCCTGCCTTTTCCAGAACCCGCGATGCGCCCGCCACCAGATTATCGGCGATATCCTTGTAATAAGGCGAGACAACAATCAGCAGTTTCAAAGGCTGGTCGAAATCGGGCAGCTCCAGAATATGATGGCTCTCGGTTCCAGCCATGGTTTACGCCCCTTTGCTGATCGGGCGAGTGCCCGTGATGGACAGGCCATAAGCCTCAAGCCCCACCACATTGGGCTGGCCCGAATTGGTCAAAAGCTCCATCTCGCTCACGCCGAGTGCGGCCAGAATTTGCGCCCCAAGCCCGTATTGCCGCAGCTTTTGCGGCGAGGCACCGCCACCGATATCAAGCTTCATATGCGTGTCACGAAGCAACACAACCACGCCCCGCCCTTCCTCCGCGATGATCCCCATCGCGCGGGACAATTCATCTTCCTGCCCGGGAACCAGCCCCAAAACATCCTGCATCGGGTTCATCGCATGCATCCGAACCAAAAGCGGCTCAGCCCCTGCAATATCCCCCTTGCTCAAAACGATATGCTCATCGCCATGGGTCTCATCTGCAAAGACCCGCATCATCCAGTCCCCGCCAAAAGCCGAGGTCACGGCCCTGACGCTGGTCTCATTGATCAGATTGTCATTGCGACGACGATAGGCGATCAAATCCGAGATCGTCCCGATTTTGATGTTATGACGCTGCGCAAAAGCCACGAGTTCGGGCAGGCGCGACATCGTCCCATCCTCATTCATGATCTCACAAATCACACCTGACGGGTTCAGCCCCGCCAGACGTGAAATATCGACCGCGGCCTCGGTATGTCCGGCGCGCACCAAAACACCACCATCCTTGGCCCGAAGCGGAAAGACATGGCCCGGCGTTGCGATATCCTGCGGCCCCTTGGAGGGGTCGATGGCCACAGCGACCGTGCGCGCGCGATCATAGGCCGAAATGCCAGTCGAAACCCCTTCCCGCGCCTCGATGGAAACGGTGAAAGCCGTCTCGTGGCGCGAGGAGTTATTGCTCGACATCAAAGGCAAGCCCAACGCCTCAATCCGCGCGCTTGGCAGCGACAGGCAAATCAGGCCCCGCCCATGCGTTGCCATGAAATTGATCGCCTCGGGTGTCGCCATTTGCGCGGGGATCACAAGATCCCCCTCATTCTCGCGATCTTCGTGATCCACAAGAATGAACATGCGCCCGTTGCGCGCGTCATCGATGATTTCCTCCACAGAAGAAATCGCATCTGACCAATCGCGTTCTACGGGGCCGGGGTGTTCGTACTCTTTGGTCATAATGTCTTTCTGGATGTCGCTATATTCAGTCCAACGCGACATAGACCATCCCACCCCCCATTTCTAGGGCGCGACACGGCCTGCACGCTACGTCCGGAAGGCAAAGGCCCTGCTCATGCAGATGCGTGGCCGAAAAACCGCTCGGCCGGCACGATGCCCGCCAAATCAGCCGCCCCACACCATTCCCTCTCCACAGCCGTGGCCGCCACCAGCACAACGCCGTCCTTCGGCATGCCATGATCACGCAGCGCGCCACCCAAACGCGCCCGCATTTCAGACCAGCTCTCTGTAAAACGCGGCGCGGCAAAGGCGTGATCCAAAACGCCTCCATTCGCCTGTAGCACCGCTTGCGGATGGGAGGGCGCATAAACCGCCGCAATCCGTCCGGCAGGTAAATCCTTGATACGTGCGGCCACAGGCTCGGGCAGCGTGATCCGACGCGGGGTCATTTCAAGCGCATTTCCTGAAAACAAAAAGGCCACAATATCGCGCCCGCTGGTGGCCCTGATCGTGGCATAGGTCTGGTAGGGCAACCCCAGCCTTTTGGCGCGCGCGACATGCAGGCGCACAACCTCCAAAGGCAGGCTCGGCAAAAGCGCGCGGCGCGCTTTCTTCCAAGCGACCTTACGAAATCCGAACCCCGCCTCCATGGACGGCCCGCCATTATGTCCGATCATCACCTCTACTCCGCAGCCATGCCCATCTTTGCTTCAAAAATACTTCCGCCGGAGGCGGCCTGACCTCAGCCTCAGGGCTGCCAATCCTGCAGCCGCGCCACGTAGCGCGCCAAAGTATCGATCTCGAGATTGATCCGGTCGCCCATAGCCACATCGCCCCAAGTCGTTGCGATCTTGGTATGCGGGATGAAATTGATACCGAAATCGCAACCATTAACCTCATTGACGGTCAGGGATGTCCCGTTCAGCGCAACCGATCCTTTGGGGGCAATAAAGCGCGCCAAATCCTGCGGCGCACGCAAGGTGACACGAGTGGAGGAGCCTTCATCTTGCAGGGCGACCACCTCAGCCACGCCATCGACATGGCCTGAAACGATATGCCCACCCAATTCATCGCCAACCTTCAAAGCCCGCTCGAGATTGACGCGTGTACCAATCTCCCAGCCGCCCAGATTGGTCTTGGACAGGGATTCCGCCGAGATATCCACCTCATACCAATTCTCGCCAAGTGCCACCACGGTCATGCAGGCGCCATCGCTTGCAATCGAGGCCCCGATATCAATGCCCGATGTGTCGTATTGCGTCTCGATCCGCACGCGCAGATCGCCCCGAGGCTCTAGGGCCACGACGCGGCCAATATCGGTGATGATACCCGTGAACATGCGATCGGTCTCCGTTTTTACTCTTACCAAATGACCTAGCGGTGGCCTGCGCATGCGGCAAGCCCATCGCAAGGGAAATCCACCCAGATGCCTTTAATTGGACCAAATCGGGCCGTTATCTTGCCCGAAGCCTATGCCACCCTTTATGAAAGAGTACGAACATGCCTCAGGATGATACAGAGGCCAATACGAAGCCTACGGGCGAGCAGGTAAAAGGCGTCAACTTAGCCATGGGCAGGGTTTTTCTGTTTCTCCAAGGGCCGCATGGCCCCTTCTTTCATAAACTGGGGCGGCATCTGCGCGCCGCAGGGTCTGAAGTTTGGCGCGTGGGCTTCAACCAAGGCGATAGCGCATTCTGGCATCACCGTGAAAGCTATATTGCCTATAGTGGCAAGGTCGAGGCATGGCCTGACACCTTCCAAACCTTGTGCCAAGAAAAACAGGTCACAGATATCGTCCTTTATGGCGACACACGCCCTGTCCATGCCGATGCCATCGCCATTGCCAAATCGCTTGGCCTCAATATCCATGTCTTCGAGGAAGGCTATTTGCGGCCCTATTGGGTGACCTATGAACGCGGTGGCGCAAATGGGCATTCGCGGATCATGGAAATGTCTGTGCCGCAAATGCGCGAAGCGTTGCAGGGCCTCGATCTGGATCTGCCAGACACGCCCGCGAAATGGGGCGATATGCGCCAACACATCTTTTACGGCGCGCTTTATCATTGGTTCGTGATGTTCCTGAACTTCCGCTATCGCAGCTTCCGTCCGCATCGCAACATCACGGTCGCGCGCGAATTGCGCCTTTATCTGCGCCGCATTCTGTTGGGTCCCATCCACTGGGTTGACCGCGCACAGGCAACGTGGCGGATCAAGACAGGCGGGTTTCCCTATCATCTGGCGCTGCTGCAACTCGAACATGATGCAAGCTTTCGCGAACATGGCCCTTTCGAGACGATGGGGGATTTCCTGCAAGTCCTGATTGAAGGCTTTGCCGCAGGCGCCCCCCAACATCACCATCTCGTTTTCAAAGCGCATCCGCTGGAAGACGGGCGCACACCTATCCGCCAGATCATTCGGGATCTGGCCCGCAAACACGGTGTCTCTGATCGGGTTCACTATGTGCGTGGGGGCAAGCTTGCGCGGCTTTTGAATGATGCCAGATCGGCCGTGACCGTCAACTCCACCGCCGCCCAACAGGCGCTTTGGCGCGGTTTGCCGATCAAGGCATTCGGACAGGCGGTCTATCTCAAGCCCGAATTCGTCTCGACCCAAGCGCTGGATGCGTTTTTCCAGAACCCGACCCGCCCCGATAGCCGCGCCTATCGCGACTACAGGCATTTCCTGCTGGAAACCTCCCAGATCACAGGCAGCTTCTATTCGGCGCGCGGCAGGCGGCAGCTTTTGCGCCAGATTGTGGATATGATGCTCTCAAAACAGGACCCTTATGATGCGCTGCGCGAAGGCCATCCTGCACCACGGCAACACCTGCGGATCATCAAATAATCGAAAGACTAGCGTGAGCTAGATAGATTCGCTAAAGTAGCAAAAAAAGAATCTGAGGCAGTTATAGGCAATTAAGGAGCCGCTCCGTGACATTACTGGCTTCCCGAGGTGCGCGCGCAGTCGCACTCTTGGTCGTGGTGAGCATTCTTGCTTCCTGCGGCCTTCCCCGTATCGGGCCCAATCGCAACGAAATTTTCGCAGGTTCCGTGCAACGCGAAGGTGATGCTTTCGTCGTTGAAGTGAACTCGCGCGTGACGCAGGCCACATCCGTCGTCGAAGCGCTTGGCTTCACATCCGCCTTCCTGAATGCAGGCGTCACCAATACCGATGTGATCCGCCCGGGCGATCTTCTGACCCTGACGATCTATGAAAACGTCGAGGACGGATTGCTTGCAGGCGCAGGCGGCAACGCAGCCCGCATCGATTCCGTACAAGTCGACAGTTCAGGCCATATTTTCATACCATATGCAGGCCGCATCCGTGCCGCTGGCAACACGCCTGAGGCGCTGCGCCAGATCCTGACCCGTAATCTTGATGAGCAAACACCAGACCCGCAGGTCATCGTGAACCGTGAAGCGGGCGATGGCTCGACCGTGTCGATCACTGGCTCGGCCTCCAGCCAAGGCGTATATCCGATCTCGCGCCCGACCCGCACTTTGTCGGGCATGCTGGCGGCGGCTGGCGGTGTCTCTATCGAACCTGAAATTGCCCGCGTCACCGTTGTGCGCGGCAATCACAGCGGCTCGGTCTGGTTCCAAGATCTCTATAATGATCCATCAACCGATATCGCGCTTCGCGGCGGGGATCGCATCTTGGTGGAAGAGGACACCCGCTCCTTCACCTCGCTTGGTGCAACAGGTACCCAAGCCCGCGTGCCTTTCGAATCGCGCACAATCTCGGTGATCGAAGCGATCGCGACCGTTGGCGGATTGAACCCCAGCCTTGCCGACCCAACCGGCGTCTTCGTTCTGCGCAACGAGCCTGAGGCGATTGCGCGATCCGTTCTGGGCCGAGGTGATCTGACAGGTGTGCAGCGCATGATCTATGTGCTTGATCTGACAGCGCCCACAGGCATGTTCGAGGCGCGTGATTTTGCGATCCGCGATGGCGACACTGTTTATGTGACCGAGGCACCTTTCGCCCAATGGTCGCGTGCTCTGAACGCTTTGACAGGCACGTTGAGCACCGCAGGAGCGATCTCCAACCTCGGCAATTGATCCCAGTGGCCAAGCCGCTTGATACAATAACAGATAACCCCGCCGGAGCAGATATCCGGCGGGGTTTCTATTTCAATGCAGGGTTTTTCACCCAAAGCCGCGTGCGGCGCATTTTGGAATTGGCGGGCTATGAGCTGAAGCTTGGCAAACCATCTGCGCAGGATGACGTGCTGGTCTGGGGGCATTCGCCCTATGCGGGCCGTGGCGAGAAGGTTGCCGAGGCCACATCGGCGCGTGTGGTGCGTGTGGAAGATGCCTTCTTGCGCTCGCTCCTTCCTGGCCGTGCGGGCGAGCCGCCTTTGGGGCTGACCATCGACCGCAAGGGTGCGTTTTTCGATGCGCGCCAGCCCTCCGAGCTGGAAGATATTCTGGCCACCCATCCGCTGGATGATACCGCTTTGCTCAACCGCGCCCGCGATGCCGCCGATAGAATGCGCGAGAACCACCTGACTAAATACGCCGCCGTCGACCCCGATATTGCCCCACCCCCACCGGGATATGTTTTGGTCATCGATCAGACCCGCGGCGATGCCTCGATCAAGCTTGGCGGCGCAAATGCCGATAGTTTCCGCGAGATGCTGTATTGGGCGCAGGAGGATTTCCCCGCCGCCCGCATCGTGATCAAAACCCATCCCGAGACCCAAGACGGCCATCGCGAGGGGCATTTCTCGGAGGCGGATTGCTCGGACAAGATCTCCCTTTTCGATCAACCCATCTCGCCATGGACGCTGATGGAAGGGGCTGTGGCTGTTTATACCGTCTCCAGCCAATTGGGGTTTGAAGCAATTCTGGCAGAGCATAAACCCGTCGTCTTTGGGCAGCCTTTTTACGCAGGCTGGGGTCTGACCGATGATCGCCAGCCGCCTTCGCGCCGCAAGCGTAAGCTGAGCCGCGCGCAATTGGTGGCGGGCAGCTTGATCCTTTATCCGCATTGGTATGACCCACATGCCGACAGGCTGTGTGGTCTGGAAGATGTGCTTGCCGAATTGGAAGCCAATAGCCGCGCATGGCGTGAGGACCGAAAGGGGCATGTCGCCTTTGGCATGAGGGCATGGAAACGCGGGCATTTGCAGGCGTTTTTCGGCAGTTCAGGCCGCTCCGTCACGTTTGAAGACAGCGCTGAGAGGGCCATTGCCAGCGCCAAGGATGACGGGCGATATGTGATGATCTGGTCAAGCCGCGTGAGCGATGACATCGTCAGCTCTGCCGAAAGCTCGGATGTGAAGCTGATACGTGTTGAGGATGGCTTCTTGCGCTCGCGTGGGCTGGGGGCCGATCTGGTGCCGCCACTCAGCCTCGTGGCAGATGATTTGGGGATTTACTACGATCCCAGCCGTGAAAGCCGCCTTGAACGGCTGATCGCCCAAGCCGCGAGACTGCCCGCCTCTAGGCTGTTGCGGGCCGAGCGCTTGATGGCGCGTCTAAACTCGCTAGGGGTGACCAAATACAATCTCGGGGATGCACCAGAGCTGCCCGAGACCGACGGGCGACAGGTGATATTGGTTCCGGGTCAGGTGGAGGATGACGCCTCGATCCTGCTTGGCACAAGCGAAGTGACGCGCAACCTTCACCTTCTGGAAACCGCCCGCCGCCTCTCGCCCACGGCTTTTATCATCTACAAACCGCATCCAGATGTGGAGGCAGGGTTGCGCAAAGGTGAGGTACCCGCAGAAGAGGTATCACGCCTCGTCGATTATGTGGCACGCGGCGTGGACCCTGCGCGATTGATCGATCTGGCCGATAAGGTCATCACCATGACATCGGGTTTGGGCTTTGAAGCGCTGATCCGCGGCAAGCCCGTGACCACGCTCGGAACCCCGTTTTATGCAGGATGGGGGCTGACAAAGGATTTGGGGCCCGTACCCGCCCGCCGCCAAGCGCGGCCTGACTTGGCGGCTTTGGTGCATGCCGTTTTGATCGCCTATCCACGCTATCTGGACCCTGTCACACGCAAACCTTGCTCGGTCGAGGTGGCCGTGGAGCGTTTGGTGTCTGGCGAGGGGCAAAGCGGCAAACATAGCCTGAGGGCTCTGGCCAAATTGCAGGGCTGGTTCAAAGGCTATGCATGGCTCTGGCGGAGATGAGGCATGGGGGCGCTGCCCCCAAACCCCCGAAGTATTTCTAAAGCAAAGAGGGGCAAAGGCGCGCTATGCGCGATGGCGGACCCATTCATGCAGGATATCAGGGCCGATGGCGCGGCTATCGCGAAGTTGGAAGCGTGGCGCGCTAGAAAGCTGCCCTAGCCCCAAAGCGCCGATCGCTGGCTGGCCTTCGCTGCCCAATGCGAGGCCTGCCGTGAAGCCCAATAGATCATCCACCAAATCATGTTTGAGCAAGGAGGCCGCAAGCGCGCCGCCGCCTTCGCAAAACACGGATGTGAGGCCCTTTTGGCCAAGCGCGTGGAGCGCGGCCGAGACGTCGAGGTGAGAGGTGCTGTCTGTCTCGATCTCGATGAGTTCTGCGCCGAGCGCGGCCCATGCCTTGCGGGCTGGGGCTGGCGCATGCGCGCCATGGAGCAGCCAGAGTGGCGCATGGTTAATGCTGGCCGCCAATCGGCCCTGACTGGGCAGGTCCAGCTTATGCGATAGGATCACCCGAACAGGTTGGTGGCTGGCCCCGATATCACGCACCGTCAAATCGGGATCATCGGCGCGCGCGGTTCCTCCGCCCACCATCACAGCATCATGGCGCAGGCGCATTGCATGGACCGCGCGGCGGGCCTGTGGCCCTGTGATCCAGCGGCTCTCGCCTGAGCCTGTCGCGATCCGCCCGTCGAAAGAACTGGCGAGCTTAAGCGTGACCTGCGGGCGCTCTTTTAGAATGCGACTTACAAAGCCGCGATGCGCGCGGGCGGCCTCGGCCCCGCAAATATCTGTTTCAACGCAGATGCCAGCCTCGGTAAGGCGCGCCAGACCGCCACCATCAGTACGGGGATCAGGATCGCGCAAGGCGACCACAACACGGGCAATTCCGGCCGCAATCAAAGCTTCGGAGCAGGGCGGTGTCTGGCCGTGATGGTTGCAAGGTTCCAAGGTGACATAGGCTGTGGCGCCTTGGGCGGCGCTACCTGCTTGAGCGAGGGCTTGGGTTTCGGCATGTGGCCTGCCGCCCGCTTGCGTAAAACCACGCCCCAGCAGGACACCGTTTTTGACGATCACGCAGCCGACCGATGGATTGGGCCAAGTCCTGCCCGCCCCGCGTGCGCCCATGCTCAGGGCTGCACGCATCCAACGGACGTCATCGTTTTGCATCGCTCAGCTATCGGTCTGAGGCGGGCGCAATTCTGCGAGGAAATCCTCGAAATCATCGGTCGCCTGGAAATTCTTATAGACGCTGGCAAAGCGCACATAAGACACCGTGTCGATCCGCGCGAGGCTTTCCATCACGATCTCACCGATGGTCTTGGAGGCGATATCCGTCTCGCCCATGCTCTCCAAGCGCCGCACGATGCCCGAGATCATCTGATCGATCCGTTCAGGCTCCACAGGGCGTTTCTGCATAGAGATCCTGATCGAGCGTTCCAGCTTGTCACGATCGAAATCTTCGCGTTTGCCATTGGTTTTCACCACGACCAAATCGCGCAATTGAACGCGTTCATAGGTGGTGAAGCGTCCACCACATGCAGGGCAGAACCGTCTACGCCGGATCGCAACGTGATCCTCGGCAGGACGGCTGTCCTTCACTTGTGTATCTACATTTCCGCAAAACGGGCAGCGCATGTCCGTCCCCTCATTATCTGTCTCGACCCTGCTGCGACGCAGGGGATGCTCTTGCCTGATTGGGTCTTTTGCCCAAGTTTCTACCGTGACTATAGGACGACCAATAGGGCTTGGGTAGTGGGTATTCGATACCACAGTATTTAGAGCCAACCTGTGGCGCGCGGGACTCGGTTGAAGCGCCGTGCAGGCAAGATGAAACGCTAATCGGTGCGAAAATGCGCGGCCACTTCACGCCGATGGGGTCTGTCGCGATGCTCGATCACGTAAATTCCCTGCCATGTGCCAAGCCGCGCCACGCCCTGCCTGACGGGTATCGACAGGCTGACAGGCATCAAAGCTGCCTTGAGATGGGCGGGCATGTCATCCGCGCCCTCATAGGTATGGGTTAAATAGGTCATCGAAGGGTGATCCGAGCGCGGCACAAGGCGGTCGAAATAGGCTTTGAGGTCATGATGCACTTCGGGATCGGCATTTTCCATGATCAGCAGGCTGGCCGATGTATGCCGGATCATGAGGGTCAGCAGGCCATCGCCTTGCCCCTGAAGCCAGCGCCTGACATGGCCCGTAAACTCGTAGGAGCCTGCGCCATTGGTCTCGATGATGAAATCGGTCTGCATGGCATAGTCATGACGCGCGGCTTGCGCGCTTTCAAGGCAGAAGGACAGAGTTACGCCTATGGCGCGTCAGACAGATGTTGAAGGCCGAGCCGGCCAGCCTCGGTCAGGGAATAGACGCCTTTATCCACCTTCTCGAACCATCCGTAATGGTTGTCGCGCATGATCGTTGTTGCGCGCTCAACCCCCGTGGCGGTCTTCACAGCCGCGCCTTTGCACGGGCCATTTTGCAGTAAATGCTGCGCGCAAGTGATGGCGTCCTGCCGATAGGCCGTCACCACCGCGCCGCGCGTGCCGCCCAGATTGGGGTCGCCCTGACGCTTGGCGAATTCCTTGAGAAGGCGGGCCTGTTTAGGTTTGGATTTGCGCGGTGCATAGGGGCCGGGGTCACAATGGGCTTCAACAAAACCGTCGCGCAGCCGCACCGTCAAAAGCCCAAGGCCGAGCCGTCTGGCCAGTTTCACATTCTCCCGAATGGCGCGTTGCCATGGTTTGCCCGCGCCGCGCGGCACCGCGATATACACGCAATCCGAGACGGACAATCTTGCAATGCCCTGATGGAAAAGCGCCAAAGAAAACCGCGTTTTCAATTCCACGATCACAGGGTCTTCGCCATCGCGTAGACCAACCAGATCGGCGGCACCGATTTCGGCCTTCACCTCATAGCCCATTTTTTCCAAATAGGCCTTTACGGGGGCAGAAAGCTCTGTTTCCTGAACCATATGACAGTGCTAACCTTGTCTGGGGCCTGTGTCAGGCCGCAAAAGCGCATCGGGGGCAGATGAATCGCTTGACACCCCACGCCCACGCTCGTATCCACCCGCCAGATTTACGGGCGTGGAGAGCTCCTCCTACGCCCCTTCCGTTTCTAGACCGAGGATGAACCGATGTCGCGCGTATGCGAATTGACCGGCAAGGGTCCGATGACTGGCAACAATGTCAGCCACGCCAATAATAAAACACGGCGCCGTTTCTTGCCGAACCTGACGGATGTCACACTTGGCTCCGACACACTTGATCGCCGCTTCAAGCTGCGCATCTGCAATGCCGCTTTGCGCACTGTAGATCACCGCGGTGGCCTTGATGCATTCCTGAGCAAAGCCAAGGATGCAGAGCTTTCGCCGAAAGCTCTCAAGATCAAGCGCGATCTGCAAAAGGCACAGGCCGAGGCCTGATCCTTTGATGGTATGAATTGCTGACAGCCCTGTGCCATGCGCGCGGGGCTGTTCGCGTTTTCTGCACCCTTTCAAGCCTTTGCATGGTGCGATTTGTCGCCTCGCATATCGGCTTGGGAAAGACCATGTTGCGATTGTGATCAAAACGCTCCGACATATCTTTGGGCTTTGCCTTGTGCTTGTGATGACACTGAGCAGTGTCAGCATGGCAGTGGCGCGCGCGGATATGGCCTTTGGCCAGACGATGGTGCTGTGTATCGGGGCGGATCAAATCCGTGTCTCGGTCGGGTCCGACGGCCAGCCGCTGCTGGATGAAAACGGCCATCCTTCCGCGCATGATGCGCCTTGCCCTGATTGCGTTATCGGGTCTTTGGCCTTGCCGCAGGGGGCGCATACGCCCGATCTGAACCCTGTCTTTCTGACATCTGCTAATCAAACCACCTATCGCGCCGCCAATCATGCGGTTCGTTTGCAAGGCGGTCAGGGACGTGACCCGCCGCAGTCGGCGTAAGTTTTCCCACCCCTACCAAAGACACAACAGACAGTCGGAGACAGATATGTCCTTCAAATCCCTTGCTCTTGCCGCGCTTCTTGCTGCGGCTCCCACAATTCTATCCGCCCAGATCATGATCGAGGATGCCTATGCACGATCCTCAGGCCCGACCGCGCCCACGGGGGCTGCCTTCATGCAGATCACCAACCATTCGGATCAGGATGACACCATCACTGGCGTCACATCCGAGGCGGCGGTGCGGGTTGAATTGCACACCCATCTCGAAGGCGAGAACGGCGTGATGCGTATGGTCCATGTCGAGGAAGGCTTTCCCATCGCAGCAGGTGAAACCATTCTGCTGGAACGCGGTGGTAAGCATGTGATGTTCATGGGGCTAGAGGCGCCAATGGAACAGGGCGGCGAGGTTGAAGTGACCTTCAGCTTTGAACATGCCACCCCCCTGACCGTGACCATCCCCGTCGATCTGGAACGCCAGCCGACACATGGTGGCGATATGGATCACGGCAATATGGACCATGGCGATATGGACCATGATGCCATGGATCACGGCCAGATGGATAATTAAGGCGCCTCGCGCTTTAGCTCAAAACCTCCGCGACCCATGCAGGCACCGCTTGGGTCGCGGGCCCCTCGATGACACGGTCAAACAGGTCTGGGCGCGGTGTTGGCTCAAGATTGATTTCCAGCGTTTCAACACCCGCTGCATTTGCCAGATCGACAAAGCCTGCGGCTGGATAAACCTCGCCCGAGGTGCCGATGGACACGAATAAATCCGCTGCAAACAGGGCCGCTTGGATTTCCTCCATCTGGTAGGGAATTTCTCCGAACCATACGATGTCAGGCCTCGTGGCGATTTGGCTGCATTGCGGGCAGGCCGCCTTGTGATCCATAACGCGCGGCGCAGGCCAGCGATGCGCACATCCCGCACATAGTGCCCCGATCAAGGTACCATGCATATGAATGACCTGCCTGCTGCCTGCCCGCTCATGCAGGTCATCGACATTCTGGGTGACGATCAAAACCTCACCCGAAAACACCCTTTCGAGACGCGCCAAAGCATGATGGGCGGCATTGGGTTCGGCATCCAAAGTGTTGGCCCTGCGCGCATTATAGAAATCATGCACCAGCTTGGGATTGGCGGCAAATCCCTCAGGGGTGGCAACCTCGGCCAGATCATAGCGCGTCCAGAGCCCATCCTTATCGCGGAAGGTGCCAAGCCCCGATTCAGCCGAGACCCCTGCCCCCGTCAGAATAACGATCCGCTCCATTTTCTGCCCCTTCTCTTGCCAAGCCGCCTGCCACGCGCGAAAACATCTGCATGACCGAGCCGTATCGTATCTTATGTGTGTGTCTGGGCAATATCTGCCGCTCCCCCTCGGCCGAGGCGGTTTTGCGGCATCTGCTGCCCCATATGCAGATCGATAGCGCAGGCACGGGGGGCTGGCATGTGGGGGATGCACCCTATGGCCCCGCCGCGCAAACGGCCAAGGCACGCGGCTATGACATGGAGCATATGCGCGCGCGCCAAGTACAGGTAGAGGATTTCGAGCGCTTTGATCTGATCCTTGCCATGGACCGCCAGAACCTGAGCGATCTCAAAGCGCTGGCCCCACAAGGCCATAAAGCCGAGATTGCGCTTTATCTGGGCCTTTTGGCGGATAGCCCCGTAGACGTGCCCGACCCTTATTACACAAGGGATTTCGACGCAGCGCTGGATTTGATCGAGCGTGGCGCACAGGCTTGGGCCGAGATGCTTCCCTGAACGGGGGGGGCCTTAGCCGCACATCTCTTCGGCTGTTTCACCAAAGCGGCGATAGTTTTCCCAAAGCCGCTCGTCGCTGCGCCTGTCCGACATCCGAACGCTCTGAGCTTGATCGGGGTCGCGGAAAAAACGGGCGGCTTGGCGTTGCTCGGAATTGCTGAGCGTTATCTCGGCCGCCATGCCCACGCAGGAACATAAACGCGCCGAAGCGGCACGCCTGTCGGATTGGTTGCAGGCCCGCTCAATCGGGTTCGCCACAACGGGCGAGGCCATCAATAGGGATAAAAGAGCCGCAAGGATCGGTGTTTTCATCTGTCATGCCTCAGGTTGATGCGGATCTTCGCCCGCTATTATTAGACCAGCATGACCAGAAATGGCGCATTTTTCAATATATCTAAGGGGAGCGGCAAGCTTCTGCCGATAGCCATGGCGCGCCGAACTTGGCAAGCCGCGCGGGGCCTCCGTTTCACCACTAGGCGCGCTATTGCAACGCGCCCCCTTTTCAGCCTGCTCTGCTTGGGCTATCTCCCCATCTGACCCTTAGAAAGCTGGCCGCCATGACCGACCTCTCCCGTATCCGCAACTTCTCGATTGTTGCCCATATCGACCACGGCAAATCCACCCTTGCCGACCG
>ENA-OUOG01003383-OUOG01003383.1-marine-metagenome-genome-assembly--contig:-NODE-3383-length-15044-cov-4.226298_pt1 | contig 15044 bp, 10 predicted proteins | sample MGYA00248635_ERZ508505 | MGnify/ENA primary metagenome ERZ508505 (study PRJEB26176, sample SAMN06267871) | marine metagenome | isolation source: Saanich Inlet, British Columbia, Canada | place: Pacific...
ATTATTAATAAAGAATTTAAAAAAAGTAGGTGAACGTCCTCTTTCAAGTCGATATTGATTACCGTCCTTTTCAAAATCTAAACTAACAACCATGCCTTTTGAATTTGTTTTATTAATAAGGTTATTAGCTCTAATATTTGTAAGGGCTTTACCGTACATAGCATAACTTAAAGCATTAATAATAGTTGTTTTACCTGTACCGTTACGACTACCAGAATCGTCACCTCCTTGATCTAAGTTTTCGCCAAGCACAAGCGTTAGCTGTTGCTGATTGAAGTCAACAGCTTGGGTTTGATTGCCCACGCTCATAAAGTTTTTTACTGTTAGGTCTTTAATTTTAATCATTTATAGCTCGTTATATATGTCTAGTAGTGTTTTCTTGTTAAAGTTTTCACTATCGATAGCAGTAATTTCTTTTGATACTATTTCGTCCACGCTTTCAAATTTTGAAATGTCTAGCTCAGTAGTAATTTCTTCAATTTGTTTTTGAGGAATCAATGTAATTTCTCTACATCCGAAGTCTCTAATAAAAGTTTCTTTAATAAAACTTGCTTCTTCAAATGAAAGAGGAAGATCTAATGTAACTCTTAAGTACATATTTGGTTTAATAAGAGTGTCTTTTTCGTCAATTAACTGACTTAATTTAATTGTACGATATTTTGGACAATTAGACCAGTTGATGTACTCTGGTTCAGCGCCATTTTCACGATCAAGTATCATCATACCACGTTCGTCATCCCATGCATCTGCATAGTTGTGTGGAAACGCATTACCAATGTAATGAATCTTACCTTGTACTTGACGTTTGTGGAAGTGTCCACTAAACACATACTCTGGCTTTACAAAGTCATCTGGCTTTAACCCGCCGTGATCCGGCATAGTAACCATTGCGTTCATTTTAAAGAATGGAAGCTCAAAATGTCCAAAAACATACTGGCTTTTCAGCTTGTTCATCTTTTTCCATTCGTCTTCAACAAGCCACGGCACTAGTGCAACACCATCTCGTTCAATCATTTGATCATTTACAATATGAACATTGTCATGCAGATTTGCATATGGAACACTGTGGATCTCACGCTTTTCACGATAATATAGATCATGATTTCCCATGATCATATACACATCTTTAAATGCTTCGCTCAGGCGTTTGATGTTTGGAACAGTATAGTTGAGTGTACTAACATTGACACTACTGCGATGGTGATGCCAATCGCCCAGGAATATACAAGTCTCGCACCCAGCCGCTTTGGCTTGTTCGATAAACCAGTATATAAACCGTTCACAATCATCGTTGTGCTGTCTACTGTTGTTTTTGTTTCCAAAATGAATGTCTGTAAAACATGCTACTTTATTGAAAAATTGACTCATGGTATGATATTGTATCCTGCGTCTTTCATTTCTTGTTCCATTTTATCATGAAACTCTTCTGCTTTAACTTCTCTTGCTTTGCGCTGTGCAGTTTCGTCATCCATCTGACGAGTAAAGCTAGGCGTTTGACCAGCCTGTTGTAACAAGTCGTCCCGCAAGTTCTGGTTTCGTTTTTCCAAGTTTAACACTCGGGTAAAACTATTTGTGATAGCTGCCGTGTAATACGCAAATGGGTTTGCACTCTTGCTCTCGTCAAAGTATAAGCCAATCTGACTTAATTGTACAAGGGCATGACTGCGCATCTCATCAACATAAGTGTAACCACGCCAGTTACTACGCATACTGTAACGCTGGCACAGCATCATCATCATGCTGGCTAGTTTTTCAGTAATCTTACCCTTTGTAACACTAAACTTTCCGTCTGTCAAGTCCCCTCGCCAATGACTGCGAACAACTTCTTTCCAGGTGTCGTTAACCCATGCTAAATGGATAAACGGAGGAAAGTTGCACTTTGCATGACGATCAGCTACAGTCTTGGGTTTATTTTTACGTCCGGGCTCCAGTGGAACATGATCAAATGTCATAATTCGAAAAACAAGATCAGTTTTTTCTATAGTTCTGTAATCAACATCAAACTCTGCCATCTTTACTTTCTGACCAGCAGATTTTGCAGATTCATATGCTTGGGTCGATTGTTGTTTAGCACGATTTCTCTTTGCTTCTGCAACAGTTCTAATGTTGATTTTGTTTAAATCTGTTAGAATAATGTCGTATTCAGCATATTCTGGTGCTACATAACTACAGAATGTGCTTTTGCTTCTGTGTATCTCTAATAGCATGTCTTTGTTGTTTAAATAATTTACTTTTCTAGCCAAAACTTGACTCCTTTTGTTTTATAATAAACTATGTAGTTTATTTTGTCAACTAAATAATGTATAGGAGAACTCAATGGTAAATGATCCGCGACAAACTAGTCCAATAACTCAAGGAAGTGACTTGAGTAGGCAGTCTTCACCAGGAAGACCTGCAAAACAAAACATTTCTGACTTTTTAGGATCTAACTCTAAGATGCTGATGTCTAATCAGCGCAAAAAGAACATACCCCCTGGTGCTGAAACTCCATCTAGAGACATTGCATTAGCTACTATAGCAAGTTCTAATAATAACATTGGAAGTGATTGGCGTGTAAGGCTTAGTGTTCCTAATCTGTCTACGTTTAGATCTAGTCCGTTGTTATCTCCTTTAGGCGACACTGGTAATAGTGTTGTATTTCCTATAGTGCCTACAATAGCTATCCAGTATTTAGCACAATATGATGCTATTGCACCAGTTCATACAAACTATACTTATTCTCAATATGTTAGTAGTTCAGTAAATGAAATTTCAATCGCAGGAGAGTTTCCAGTTCAAAACGAAGAAGATGGAAGATACTGGTTAGCTGCTACTCACTTCTTTAAAAGTGTAACAAAAATGTTTTACGGAGATACTAGCAATAAAGGCGCACCGCCTCCATTGTGTAAATTAAATGGCTACGGAGACTATGTGTTCAATAATGTTCCTGTAGTTGTTACTAGCTTTGCTAGTGATTTGCCAAACAATGTTGATTATATACGTGTTCCTATTGACGCTAGCGTTACAGGCCAATACGAACAACGATATCAAATGGTTCCTACTAACAGCACTATATCAATTACAGTTCGTCCAACATACAGCAGAGGCAAAATTTCTACATTTAGTTTGGATAAATTTGTTAATGGAGAATTAGCAGACAAAGGATTTATCTAATGGCTACGTATACAAAAACAAGTCCGTACTCAAATACAACTATCAGCAGGAATAGTGAATTAGAAATATTAAAAATACGTCCTATACCTGCAGATGACGACGATTTCCTTTACGAAATTGAACCTCAGTATACTCATAGACCGGATTTGCTAGCATTTGATATATACGGAAGTTCAAAATTATGGTGGGTATTTGCTCAAAGAAATTTAGATATACTCAAGGATCCGATCTTCGATATGAGAGCCGGTGTGAAAATTTTTCTTCCTAAAGAAGGAGAATTAAAAAAGGTATTAGGAATATAATGGCAGTTAAACCAAATACACTACATCAATTTAGTTCATTCAATTGTATTTTTACGTTGTCTGTGTTAACTGTTGACGAAGTGAACATGCCTGATGAAACTTATCGAGTGCAAGATCCTATATTGCAAATATTTCGCAGCGGTGGCGGCGCACAAAACAAAGTTACTACTGCATATGAAGACGCAATTGGCAAACAACTTGAATATTTTATCGACAATGTCAATATCGAAGGCATAATGGTTCCTAATAGTAAAACTAGAACAACAAACGCAACATTTTTAGAGTTTGAAGTAGTTGAGCCATATAGTATGGGACTGTTTTTGCAAACACTGCAAATTGCTGCTACTACAGCTGGGTATACAAACTATATTCAAGCACCTTATTTGTTAACTGTTGAATTTATTGGTTACGATGATGACGGTGATATACTTGTAGTTGATGACGGTCGTAATCTCAAGAGAATGTTTCCTTTAAAATTTACAAATGTTGAATTTCAAATAGGCGAAAAAGGAACTACGTATTCAGTTGAAGCTATTCCGTGGAACGAACAGGCATTTTTAGATAATGTAGAAGCAGTAAAGACAGATATTGCAATAAAAGGTAACAGTGTAGTTGAAATCCTTCAAAACGGAGAACAAAGTTTAACAACTGTAATGAACGGGCGATTTGAAGAACTTAGAAAAGAAAATAGTCTTCAAGCAGCTGACGAATTTGTTGTTAGCTTTCCTAACGAGTTTGCTACATCGTTGCAAGGTGCCCAAACTCCTAATAATAGCGACCAAGGCGCAACTACTCCAGGTAAAAAGAAAAAAGGCGGCGGACTTTTAGGAAAAGTTGTTGCTGGCGCAGTTGGCGGCATTATCGGCGGCGCATTAAATGGAAATAAAAATATAGGAGAAGCTGCATTAGGCGGAGCACTTGGTGGAGCACTTGGTGGCGGCTTTGGCGGAGGACTTTTAGGAGGTTCGGGAATAGGAGGATTGTTAACATCATTTAAAGAAGGTGATGTTAATGGACTATTCCAAGGTATTACAGGATTTTTAGGAGCTCAAGCTCCACAAGACTTTGAAGCATTTATTAGTATGATTACTGGACAAGTATTTACTCGTAGTAGTATTGGCGAAGGACTTAGCACTTTGTCACAAGATGCGTCAAGTGTTAATAGTTTGGGTGGCGCAAGTATTATTGATAGTTTTACAGACATGGGCCAAGCACCAATGGCACAAACTGGCCAGGTTTACGACAAGAAAAACAAAGTTATGACACGTGGTAAGAATGTTGTTAGCAATGACGAGCGTGTTTTTAGCTTTGCTTCTAGCACAAAGGTTACTAGAATTATTGAAGAAGTTATTCTAACCAGTGAATGGGCAAAGACTGTTAAAGATAGATCTCCAGACGAAAACGGAATGGTTGAATGGTTTAAAATAATCAGTGAAGTTTTTGTAAAACCCGGAGCACAAGCTGAACAGCTTAATGGAGAATCGGCTAAAACATATCACTATAAAGTATTGCCTTACCTAGTTCATACTAGTCACTTCCAAAAACCTTCAGATCCTGGATTAAATTATGAAAATTTAAAATCAAGTGCAATTAAAGAATACAATTATATCTATACTGGAAAAAACTTAGATATTATGAACTTTGATATACAGATTAATGCTGCATTCTTCAGCGGTGCCATGGCAGACAATGGACAAAACAATCTAAGTTTTAAAACAGGCGGCACTCAAATGAAAGCAGTGCAAGAAAAAGACGGAGAATTAACTTTAAACGAACCTACTAGTGCAATTAGTGCAACAGGTCAAGTTTTACAAGTAGATAGTTATAAAACCAGCACTCAAGGTGGCGGCGGCGCCGGCATTGACAACAACAAAATTAGAACAGCACGTATGTTCCATGACATTATTATTAATAGTAATACAGATCTTGTCTCTCTTGAGATGGAAATTTTAGGAGACCCGTATTATATCTTTGATAGCGGCATGGGAAATTATACAGCAGCAAATATTTCTTCTAACGAAACAGAAAACAGCAATATTGAATACCAAAGAGGAGAAGTTGATATAGTTGTTAACTTTAGAACTCCAGTTGATTACAATGAAGATACTGGAACTATGGATTTTCCTGAAGATACTGTTCCGGTTGATGCGTTTAGCGGATTGTATAGAGTAACAAATATTGTTAATCAATTTAGAGAAGGCAAATTTACACAACGTTTAACTCTATTGCGTAGAAGAAATCAAACAAGTGATATAAAAATACCGGCAGGACAGGACAAAGCAGTAAAAGTAACAGATGCATCGCCGGCACAGACGTCTTATACTCCATATGGATAACAAAAAATGACAAACACTACAGGACAAACAGAACATCAACGCACCGCAGATCCCGGAGCTCAGGAAAGAAATCCAGGGCCGTATCTTGCAAGAGTTTTAAAACATGCTGACCCTTACTACCTTGGCGGCTTAGAAGTAGAACTTTTAAAAACTACAGAAGCAGGCAACATTGGAGAAACTTTAGGGCAGACTGCTATAGTTTATTATGCAAGTCCTTTTTATGGCATTACACAGAGCACTAGTATTGGAAAAAATGACACATATTCTAGCACACAAAAAAGTTACGGATTTTGGGCAGTTCCGCCCGATCCTGGTAGTCTTGTGTTGGTAACTTTTGTAGAAGGCACTAGAGAATTTGGTTATTGGTTTGCTTGTGTGCCTGAAAAAGGCATGACATTTATGATTCCAGGAGGTCAACCTAGCACAGAGCAACTAAGTGGCCCAGTTCCAGGAGAACTCAAGGGCAAAAGACTACCTGCTGGCGAATATAATAAAGCAACTACAAAACCACAAACTAATAATCTTATCAAATACAAAAGACCAGTTAACGAAGACTTTGTATCTACACTAACTGAGCAAGGATTAGTTGAAGATGATATAAGAGGAATTACTAGTAGTAGTGCACAACGAGAGTTTCCTAGTGCTGTAATTGGTATTAGTAGCCCTGGTCCTGTTGACAAGCGTGGCGGATCGCCACAAGGTGAAATAGGATTAAAAGAATCTAAAGCAACTGTTCATACAAGTAGATTAGGCAGCAGTAGTTTTGTTATCGATGACGGCGACGACAAATTAATCCGTAAAGGATCGCCTACTGACACACCTTATGAATACATTAACAAAGAAGCTAGTGGCAAAGGCGGCGATGTAACTCGTCCTCATAACGAAATGATACGTTTGAGAACTAGAACAGGTGCTCAAATACTAATGCACACCAGCGAAGATTTAATTTATATCAACAACAGTAAAGGAAGTTGCTGGATTGAAATGAGCAGCAACGGCAAGTTAGATGTTTATGCAGAAGATAGTATAAGTTTTCATACCGAAAACGATTTTAATTTTACAGCAGACAGAGATATTAACTTTGAAGCAGGTAGAAATATCAATATGAACGCTGTTGAAAACATATATCAAACCGCAGCACTCAACTGGGAAGTAAAAGTAGGTGTTGATGGTAAAATTACCACCGGAAATAATATAGAGCAAAATGCTGCTACAAATATAAATGCAACAGCAGCTAGTGAAGTAAACATAAAATCAGGTAATGATACAAAAATCACAGCAGGCGGAACTGCATGGATCGACGGAGGCCCAGAAGTTCAACTCAATGGCGGAGCAAGTGCCGCTGAATCATCTCCAGCAATAAAAGCATTATTTCCACAACGAGTTCCTCAACACGAACCTTGGCAAGGACATGAAAATTGGAACCCGCCAGAAACAGAACCAGATAAAACAACAGCAGTTGAAACTAGTCAAGACATACATTTTGAAGACAGAAACCCGCATACAGATAGAACGCCTCTTGACGAAGTCTAATAAATACACACACAGGAGGGCACCGTGGCATTTGCTGGTTTAAATATAGGTATCGATGATGCAGATCTTCGCAGAGCACAACAAACACTGCAAGATGTTGGCAACAATATCTCGCAAACTCTTTCCTCTAGCTTTGCAAACAACAACTCTAGAACATTTGCAATAACAGAGAATGGATTTGACGTTGCAGGATCAGCAGAACGATTTGTTTCTGGTATTGCTTCAGGGCAAGTTATTCCTGCAATATTAGATGCAGGAATAAATCCTATAAAAGCTGGAGCAATTGCAGGTGGCATTCAAGGTGCATTAAATGGAGGGCTTGAAGGTGCACTTGAAGGTGTCGTCGGCGGAGCATTAAACAACGCTCTTGCAAACTCTGGCATTGGCGATGCACTTAATAATGCAGCCGCACAGCTAGGAGTAGCATTACCGGAAGTTCCTGGATTACCAGCTTTAGGAGGTGTTAGTATTAGTGGCGCCAGCGGTGGCGCAGCCGCAAGTGCTAGAGCAGGAGTAACAAGAGCAGGCACAACACCAGCTAGTAATACTAGAGCTGCTACAACTGCAATATTTGATGCAGCAGATCAAGGTGTAGAAATAACCATAGACAGCTTTCTACAAAGCTTACAAGGTAGTTTAAGTAGTATAGCAGGTGCCGGGGGTATTAAAGGACTATTAGGAAGCCTTGCAAGTAATCTTTTAGGATCAACTGGATTAACCGGTGCGTTAGGAGGTTTGGTGCAAGGAGTAAGCGAAGGTTTGAGTAATGCTCTTGGAGGATTAACAAGTGCATTAGGCAATGCTGCTACAGGAATAATGCAAGGACTAGGATCGGCAATAGAAAGCATTCCAGGAGTAGGACCAGCTTTAACAGGAATGTCAAATGCCATTAGCGGTTTTGCAGACAACCTAAGTGGTGCATATAAAAATTTAAGTCCAGGATTACAAGCTGGTGTAAACGGTGCAATTGCAGCAGTTGGCGCAAATGTAGTTAATAAACTTGACATACCTGGATTACCAAGAATAAATCCAACTATAGCAGGAGCAGCCACTGCTGCAATTAGTTTCTCTAACAATCCTATTGCACAATTAAATGAAATAGCAACATCAGCTAGAAAATTAGACAGGTCTGTGTTTAAACAAACCGGTGACACTACTTTTGCTAATGTTTCGAGTGCAGCATCACGTGCAGCAAAAGAAATGCAACAAAATGTTCAACGAGATACAAACGGAAATTATCAAATAATAAAAGATTCTGACGAAGCAGCCGCTGATCTACAAAGAACAGGTGTAGTAAACAACGGAGAAATACAGCCAGTGTCTAATAGTTTTTTTGATAACTTGAATAGTATTCAAGCACAATCATTAAAAACTTACGAAAACATAATTACTAGTAAATTTTCATCATATGGCAAATCAGCTGCAACTACTGCTATTACAGCATATAGAGAATATATAGAATTTGGAAAGTTAAAAACTCCAGCTACTAAAAATTTACTTACTCAAGTAACTGCACAAGATTCTAATTTAATCAAACAGTTTGCTGATAGATTTTTATTGTTTTACAGAAGTGATCGTAGTAGATATACTATGTCAAATTTATAAGATAAATACGATATGGCTACAAATGATAAACCTCTCTACAAAAATATTACAGTTAGTTCACCTACGACAGAAAATCCAGTAGTTGCCAAGCAGTATAGAGGTGTAAGCACAGTTGATCCTAATAGAAAAAGCTTCAACTTGTATGACATAAGTCTAATCAAGCAAGATATTGTAAATCACTTTCATATTCGACAAGGTGAAAAATTAGAAAATCCTACATTTGGAACAATCATATGGGACATACTATTTGAACCATTTACTGATGCACTAAGAGATGCAATAATTCAAAATGTAACTGAAATTGTAAACTATGATCCTAGAGTAAATGTTGACAGTGTAGTTGTAGATACCTACGAAAGTGGAATACAAATTGATTGTTCTTTAACATATCTTCCTTATAGTATTAGCGAAACAATGCGCTTGAAATTTGATCAAAGTGCTGGTTTAATTTAACTGCGCACTTTATTAAATTACATAAATATTATAAAGTGAGGATAGACCATAATGTCAAGTACAGAACGTCAGAATAGACTTCTTCTAGCCGAAGATTGGAAAACAGTATATCAGAGTTTTAAGTATGCAGATTTTCAAAGTTACGACTTTGACAATCTTCGTAGAACAATGATCAACTACATTAGACAAAACTATCCTGAAGATTTTAATGATTACATTGAAAGTTCAGAATATCTTGCATTAATTGATCTTATTGCCTTCCTTGGGCAAAACCTTGCTTTTCGTACAGATCTTAATGCACGTGAAAACTTTATTGAAACAGCAGAGCGCAGAGAAAGCGTTTTAAGACTTGCACGTTTAATTAGTTATAACCCTAAAAGAAACCAGCCTGCTAATGGACTTCTTAAAATTGAAAGTTTAAACACCACAGAAGATGTGTTTGACAGCAATGGAAACAATTTAAGCAATCAGAGCATCATTTGGAATGACAGCACCAACCCTAATTGGTATGAACAATTTATTAAAGCAATCAATGCTGCACTGCCAGCAAATGCAACTTTTGGCCGTCCTATTAAAAAAGCAAATGTTAATGGTGTTTCAACAGAACAATATAGATTTAATGGTATTAACACTGATATACCAAGTTTTAGTTTCAACAAAACTATTAATAGTGTAGGCACTGCATTTGAAATAGTTAGCACAGGTATTGATACAAATTCTGATAGCAATTTTATATACGAAGAAGAACCTTTACCAGGAAACAAAATGTCTTTTGTATATAGAGACAGCGGTCAAGGCGCAGGAGCAAACAACACCGGATTCTTTATGCATTTCCGTCAAGGATCGTTGAAGAACAATGTCTTTGAAGTTGCTAGTAATTCACCAAATACCGTAGTAAACATTGATACTGATAATATTAACGACAGTGATGTTTGGCTTTATAAGTTAGATAGAAACGGAAATGAAGATTCGTTGTGGACAAAAGTTGATAATGTTGAAGGAAATAATATTATCTATAACAGTGTTGCTAGCGGAGTAAGGGATATTTACGGTGTTCTAACAAGAATAGAAGATCGAATAAGTTTAATTTTTAGCGACGGTGTTTTTGGAACAATACCTAAAGGACAATTTAAAGTTTATTACAGAACTAGTAATAATAAAAATTTCCGTATTAATCCCGATGATCTAACAGGAATTAATGTTCAAATACCTTACATTAGTCGTAATGGAAAACAGGAAACACTTAATTTAATATTAGAATTAAAAACAGTTGTAGAAAATTCAAGTGTTAGTGAAGATAACGCTAGTATTAAACAAAATGCTCCATCAACATATTATACACAAAATAGATTGATAACTGGCGAAGATTATAACATTGGCACACTGGGTATTAGTCAGCAAATTATTAAAACCAAAGCAATAAACAGAACCAGTAGCGGTATCAGTAGATATTATGATTTGAAAGATGCTACTGGAAAATATAGTAACACTCTAATGTATGGTAGTGACGGAGTATTGTTTAGAGAAGAATACGATGAATTAGATAGTTTTGAATTCAGCACAAAAACTGATATCGAAGCAACAATTAATAATTTAATAATTCCAAAAATTAAAAGCGACAGAGTTAAAAACTTTTACAGTAAAAATTATTCAAGAAATACAGAAATTGCAGGTCTAAACATTAATTGGAAATCAGTTACACTAGAAACTAATCTCAGTTCTGGTTATTTTGAAGATCAGTTTGATACTCCTGTTGCAGTGTCAAGTTTTACTCAAAGTTTAACCAAATATATTGAGCCAGAAGCACTAATAAAATTTGCTGCACCTACAGGATTTTACTTTGATAAGAAAAATCAATTAAAATCAGGTGCACCTGCAATTAAAGGTGATAAAACTTATATATGGACCAAAGTAATTAGTGTCGATGCTGCTGGCACAGACATTAATGCAGATACCGGTCTTGGACCTATTATACTCAACGACAATGTTCCTGACGGAATACAAATTGTTGAAATTATTTCTCCTTTGGTAGGAACTTTAACTAATGATGTAATTACACAAATTGTCGATCAGGTGTTTTCATACAAAACATTTGGACTAAGATACGATGTTGATGCTAGACAATGGAAAGTTATTGTTAATAATAACTTAAATGCAAACAGCGATTTTAGTTTAGGTAAGACAGGCGATGCAACTAATCAACAGTTGGATAGCAGTTGGATAATACTTTTTGAAACTAATGGCGAAAAATATACAACAACAACTAGAGTTTTAAGATATATTTTTGAAAGCGACGAAGAAATACGATTCTATCATGACAGTGTTGATAAAATTTACGACAGCAAAACTGGAAAAATTATAAAAGACACAATTGGTGTTTTAAGTAACAATAATCAGCCTGATAGTTTTGATTCATTCACACAAGACTGGAATTGGCAAGTTGTTAATGAATACAGAGATTCAGACGGATATGTAGACAACAAAAAACTTGAAATTAGTTTCTTTGATAGCGACGACGATGGCGTAATTGACGATCCTGATTTGTTCTCTCATATTGTTGCACCAGCAGTATCGCCTACAACAAAATATATATTTGCAAAAAAGTATACACGTAATGGAACAGAAGTATATGACTATGTTGATGCAGATGTTGAAAACATTGTAGTTCCTGCATTAGGCGATCCGGCTGCAATTAGTTCTTATGAAAATGGAACTATTGTTTACAGTTGGAAAAAAGATTTGTTTTACACAGTAGATACTACTAATAATAAATTTGTTTTAAACACAAATTATAAAGTATATACAGGAAGAGATAAAATTAGATTTTCTTACAGTCATGCAGCAAACGAGAATCGTAGAATTGATCCAAGTAGTTCGAATATAATGGACGTCTATATGTTAACAAAAACTTACGATACTAATTATAGAAAGTTTTTAACTGGAGAAATTGAAACTACAGTTCTTCCGCCTAGCAGCGATAGTCTATATCAAAGTTATGGTCCGGAAGTAAACAAAATCAAAAGCGTAAGTGATGAAATAATATATCATCCTGTAAAATACAAACCTTTATTTGGAAGTAAGGCGTCTAATAACTTGCAAGCTACATTTAAAATAGTTAAAAATTCAAAAAGAGTTACAAATGACAATGATGTAAAAAGTCGTGTTATTGGAGCAGTTAATGAATTCTTTGCACTTGAGAATTGGGACTTTGGAGAAACTTTCTATTTTAGTGAATTAGCAGCATATATTATACAAAAACTATCACCTGATTTGAGTAGTATTGTTTTGGTTCCAAGACAACAATCTCAAGGGTTTGGTAGTCTTTACGAAATCAAAAGTGAAAATGACGAAATTTTTATTAGTAGTGCAACTGTTGAAGATGTAGAAATAATTGATGCTATTACAGCAAGCAGGCTAAAATCAGATGGCGCAGTAGTGACCAGTGATGAAGTATTAAATACAGGTGTTCAAAGCAACGAAACTACAACTACACTTATTGTTGGAGGCAATAATTAATGGCATATAACGACGATCAAAACGAAAATGCACTGCCAACTGGTAAAAGCAATAACCGCAATAGTGCAGAATTTTTGCCAAGATATTTTAGAACCAGCGCCAACAAAAAATTCTTAGGTAGCACACTAGATCAGTTTACAAACCCAGGAGTTGTTGAAAAAATTAACTCGTTTGTAGGACGTAGAACATCTAAAGCTACTACTGTCAACGATACATATTTGCCGGATGTTAGCACTAATAGAGAAAACTATCAACTAGAGCCAGCTCTAGTTGGAAAAGATAATCTCGAAAATGTTACATTTTACAAAGATTACAACGATTATATTGGACAATTAAATTCGTTTAGAAGCACAGTTAGTAATCATAGTTTGTTGAATACACAAGAATATTATTCTTGGGATCCGCAAATTTGTTTTGATAAATTTACTAATTTCCGTGAATACTACTGGCTTCCTAATGGCCCGCAAGAAGTTCCTGTTCGTGGTCAGACAAGAGAAATAGTCAGCACATATCAAGTTACAACAGTAGAAGACGATGACAATGTTGCATATATTTTTACACCAAACGGAAAAACAAGAAATCCAAATCGAAGCCCAAGTACGGAAAATACAGAAATATTTCCGTCGTGATCACAATACTTGGATATACGATCCAGATGTAGATAGTTCTTCCTTTGCGAAACCAAACGATTTGACATGCAATGATTTGAAAACCACACCTTCTACAGTAAACCAAGATATCTTGAAAAAATACGGACAATCTACGGAAGAAATCCAGAAAAATGTCGTCAAAGCCATTGAAAATAAAAAGAAACAATTGGACAAAATGGTGGAAAAACGCACTAGTCAACAAGATTTGTTCGATGTAGAACATTTCTTAATGGCAATGGAAGTCGACGATGCTGACCGTATTGTGTCTCCCTATCAAGAACAATTGGATTTAATCCGCAATCCACAAAACGATTTCACTTTGACACAGGAAAATATCCGTAAATTCCGACATACATTTTGTCGCGATCCTATGGTAGAAGAAAACCAACATTGGTTCTACTGTAAAGAAACGTCATTGCCGTTGTTACCACGATTTGAGTTTGAGTTGGCTAATGCTTTCTTCCGAGGTCATTATGAAGAAACACTGTACCAAATGAAAAAAGAAGCGAAAAAAATGGACGGATATTTTTATGAAATTCATACTGGACGAATCTTGTGTATGATGGATTTTACTGATGAAGTACAGAATTTTGAAAACGACGATTTTATGGACGAAGACAATGCACACGCTTATGAAAAAGATGGCTTTATGGATCACATTGAAATGAATCATTCCATTTATCAAACTATACACGAAAGTAAATTGTACGCAGACCCACAAATGCGTAAATGCCTTCATATTTTGAAAGCCGTTTGTAAAAATCTGTACATACCCGTAGACAAAATAGAACATACTGCGATGAGTTTATGCGGGAAATTCTTGCTCAATGAAAGAGTCTTTGTACCACGGAAGAAGTATGAAGAGGCATTGGCTGCTCAAGAGGCCGCCGAGAAAAAGAAGGAGAAATCGAGAAAAGCAATGAAATACGACGAGTTCTATTATTCTCAATTGTTGTATACCGTTGTATGTTCTGCATTGCTTACTGTACAGACATTAACCCCCTCTTTGAATATTCGCCGTACCTTTGGACAATGTACAAAAGAATTTGGCGGATTTCCATTGAATCAAGACACTACACAAGACGGTTCGGTGGTTTACATTGCGTGTGTCTTGCGCACTATGCGCACTGATAGTTATCCTTGGAAAGTGATTTCCAAAACCAAGGGAAAATTGGAACGGAAATTAATGGGTCATTTAACCGATGTCATTTTACAAAATGCCGACGTACAAGAATTGTTGACCGAAAAACGAGCCTATCTTGAACACGAAAGGTCGACACAAGACGATGCTGTAATCACGGCAGCGGAATCTCTCCGGGTTCGGCATTCTTGGCCTCGCTTTTTACCTCCGGCTGAAATTTCCATATTGAAACATACCGATACCATAAAACCCATCACAAGTACTGTACATGAAGCATTTGAAAAGGCTCTTCGTACAGGAGATCCAGCCCAATGGAATTATTATGGCATGTATTTAGGCAAATCTTTCTTGTTTT
>ENA-OUOG01003384-OUOG01003384.1-marine-metagenome-genome-assembly--contig:-NODE-3384-length-15041-cov-6.490176_pt1 | contig 15041 bp, 15 predicted proteins | sample MGYA00248635_ERZ508505 | MGnify/ENA primary metagenome ERZ508505 (study PRJEB26176, sample SAMN06267871) | marine metagenome | isolation source: Saanich Inlet, British Columbia, Canada | place: Pacific...
ATCCGAAGCTGAGGTTCTTGATCGCGTGAATCGCGTTCTCGGTCCCGTCGAAATGGTGGACGACGCTTCTGTCCGGCGACAAGCTTGCCGAATACCTTGACGAAACATGTTTTTTGTGGGGTCGGTGACTGGCCTTTAGTCAGTGGCTTCCGGGATCCAAGTCCCGCGGGTTTACCAGATCGGGTTGCGTGGATGTTTCGACTGCCACGAGGGCTCTGCCAGATCTGATTCTCGCAACTAAAAACGAAGCCCGTATCCGTTTCCCCCGCATTTGGGTTGCGGTGGCATCCAGTGCTAGGTGACGTACGATCACCCTGTCAAATTCCGGCAGAGTTGCTCAGCTGTTAGGAGTCGCGACAAAGATGAGGTTCGCGAGCGACTTTGGCTCGATTAGGTCTGATGCCTCACAGAGAAGAGCTATGGACTCGTCCGACAGGCCGAGCAGTTGTGTGTTCGGTAGGGGCTTCAAGAATGAACCAAGCTCGTGAGTCACCTTGAAACCAGCCTGGTCAAAATGTTGCTTAAGTTCTTCCATGCAGTAGACCCTCCGGTGGCCCACTATTCGGTCCCGTGCGCTGAGATCAAAAATAGAATTCGAAAGGCCAGCGGCCACGCTCAATCTCCGGTGAATTGATTCGGCGTTTGGCACGATCGCAACAACAATCCCGGTTGGAGCTAGCCAAGAACGAATTGTCCGGAGTGTTTCGACAGGATCGACAACATGCTCCAAAACATGAGAAGCCAGCACCACGTCGTAGAGCCTATCTGGGAAAAATTCTTCGAAAAGCCCCTCGTGGAAAGTTACGTTCGCCCTCAGGGAGGCGGCTTTAGCCTTTGCAACTTCGACCAAACCAGGGACAGCTTCAACCAAGCTGTATTCCGTTCGCCGGACTAGGTGGGAAAATGTAATTCCGTCGCCATAACCCATTTCGAGTACCGCGGAGCCGTCCGGGATAAATCGATCGATCCGCCGAAGATCGTATTTTTGGACGGTTGCTTCAATTCGCATGTCGTCTTCCGATCCGCCGAGGTGGTAGTCCTTGGCGATCGAGACGAGATGAGACAGTTCACTTTCGCGCGTCATTTCTATAACCTAATGCCTCCTGCGGCGCCGAGACCACGTAGGAGGTTGTCGTTGAGACTCGAACCGCCCAAATCTGAAGGCCCATCAGCTGAGGCACCGTAGCCGAAGGGCACCCGCTTCACAACTCCAACACATAGAGGCCTTCCACCCACCTCCCGAATAGCCGCTTTAGCGGCTTCTCGCAGCTCTTCGTTGGTTCTTGTTGAGTTGCGCAAAGGAATCTCAACACTGGCCAGCAAGCTCGGCGCGGTGGTTCCGGGTTCCGTTGGACCGGATGGGCTTAGCGTTATCCGAGTCACACCCCGCGGGGTGTCCGCTAGAAAGAAAGTTGAACGTTTGATGTCTCCCGCGACACAAAAGTGGACAAGCGCGAACTCTATGTTCAAGACTCTCTTCACGGAACGAGCTGGGAAGTCGAGAACCGAGCCCGGTTTTTCGCGAGGATTCACAACGTGTCGGTATGGGGACGACAGAGCTTTATCGGCCATGGTCCGGACAAGCTGAGCGACGTTGAAGCCTTTTGGGGCAGAAAATTGCGCTTCGCTAAAAGGTTGCAGTCCGGAGGTGATTTTTTCCGCAACGGACTGGGTCCAGTACATGGGAATCCATACCTGGCGGTGGAGCTGCAGAGGAATTTTCCTCACGCCAGGAAATGCTTCCAGATAGCTACCGAACATAACGTTGGCAAGTGTGGACCCTAAGCTCCGATCAAGCGCGGCACCGAGCGAAGCGTCCTCAACGGCCCTTGTAGTAGCGGTTATGGCATGGCCCGCGGCCGCGATTGTAGTCAATTCGTGCCGGATAGTCCGTAACTCGTGCGGGTTTAACGATGATAGAACCGCCAAGCTATCGCCAATGAAGTAATCTTCGAATCGGCGCCCGCGAAAGATTGTGTAGACGGGGTGGTTCTCGAGCACAAAACCAGTACCTGCTTCAAGCCAACTCATCAAGCTTGAAAAAAACTTCTTCGATTCTGTTCCTTGCTCCCCTAAGTAGGACTCAAAAGATGAGGTTTCTGATTCGCTGGTTCCCGGTTCAAGGAGGACCATCCCAAGGTCCGAGAGTTTGAGTTGGGAGCAAGACACAGTAAAGCCTCTGAAATGTCCACCCGGCTCGCGTGTAGGTGACCAATAATGATGAATAGCCAGCTGGCTCAGCCGGAGTGAGCAAGCCAACGCGTCCAAGCCGCTCCCTCGGATAAGCGCGGCCATCAGGACCCATCGCGCTTCGCGAGAGAGACAATCTCGGCTCCAAAGCCGTCGAGTAGGTCACCCAGACGGGAGTATGAATCCAGGTCATGGGGAGAAATTTGATTCGAGTCAATTGCTGTTTGGAACTGTTGATGGGTAAGCGGTTTGAAAAAGTGCGTCACGCTTTCAAACTCCCTGAAGCCCGATTGGTCGAGTAATTCTTGGAGGCTTTCTTGCGAATATGCGGGGCTTTGAACCATGAGGTTTTCTGTCACGGTGCGGTCCTCTAGTGAGCCAAGCAGGCCCATGTGCACACCTAGAATTCGATGAATCGAGAATCGGTTGGGCACTACGACTAGAAGAATTCCCTCCGGACTCATTATTGACTTGAGGGCTTGCAGCATTGCCGAACCATCCGACGCCTCGTGCAAGACGCTTGACAGCAACACCAGGTTGAAGCCGTCGTCGGGAACCATTGCTGAAGGAAAGTTCTCAACCGTGCCGTTGAAATATTCGCAAGAAGAGTCTGGGAAGCGTCGTTGATCTTCCTGTATCAGCGACTCGATTGGATCCACTAAAACGAGTGATTGCGGTAGCCCTCGAAGGCACCGAGAGACAGGATGCAACCCGATGCCCACGTCCAAGATTCGAAACTGTTCTAAAGGCCCGAGCCCGGCAACTACCTCGGAAATTTTTAGTCGCCGGTACTTCTCCATTTGCCGTTCGAAAGGCAATTGAAGGAGTTTGGGCAGATAGTCCTCAAAGTTTCTCTCGGGTACCGATGATGGGTCCGTCTGATTTCCACGCATGTCGGTAACATCATAATATGAGTTCGCCTCCCCTATTTTGGCAGCCTAACTATCGTGGCGGTTCGGCGCCTCTGCAATTTCTGGATGTGGAAACCGAGGCGAAAGGTGTCTTGCGAGTCGCCTATTGGGTGAAGGATGTGGCGGTCTTGGTCCCAGGAAAAGCTAGCTTCGGGGGCTGGTGGCCGATGAGTGGGCCGGCTCCGGACGCTACTGATGTTGCGCATGCCCACGAGCATTTGGAGGCACGTATTGGCCCACAACTCCCGATCCAAATTTCTCTTCCTCCCGCATATTTTCATCCGCCGATATTTGATCCGCAACGCGACCTGTTTCGCACGCTGGGTTTTAGCTTGGTGGAAGAAACTAACCATACGGTGGTTCTTGCTGGGCGCGACTGGCCAGAATTATCCAAAGGAAATCGGAAGAGAATCCGTCAGTTTCTCTCTGTCGGCCATGTAGCTATCGCGACTCCCCTCGACTTTGAAAATTGCTTCAATTTGCTTGACGCCAATAGGCGTCGGCGCGGGGCTGTTTTGTCGTTGTCTATGGAGGAATTCATCCTGAATCTCGAGCATCAGCCGGATGTCTATACGTGTTGGAAAGCTGTTATCGGCGACGAGCTTGTGGGTGCCGCTTACACAGTTGAGACTGATGAAAATGCGACTTATGTGATGTTCTGGGGGGACTCACCGGAGGGCCGCCGCTATAGCGTTGTAGCTTCGCTGTTTCTCGAGATATGGAAGCGCGCACTTGCATCGGGCAAAGCGTTCTTAGATTTAGGGAAGAGCTCCGTTGACGGTCAGATAGATGATGGTTTAGCTCGTTTCAAGGGGAACCTCTCGGCCAGGTCCTTCTCCCAGCAGGTTTGGAGCTCAGGGAGGTAGCGGGCGGGCGACTTGCATCACTCCGGGTCAGTTGGTTCCGGAGAAATATGTCATTATCGGGCTAATCAGTTGCAGACGCGGCCTGAAAATTAGAGAGAGAGAGTGGTTGCGATACTAGACCAGGTACCGAAGTCTCACAGGGCACGTGACTTGCCGAAGGTGGCCGATTTACAGGCGAAATGGAATTGGAGCCTGCCCTTGGTGTCGGTCCTGATGTCCTCATATAATTCCCGGGATTTTATCGAAGACGCTCTATCTGGCATCTTGATGCAGAAGACCAGTTTTCCCTTCGAGCTTGTCGTCAGAGACGACGCTTCGACGGACGGGACCCAAACAATTGTGCAGGAGTTCGTCGATGCATATCCCGGCGTTGTGAGAGCCGAACTTCTATCTCACAACTCATATGCGCGAATCAGACCAGAGGTGGCGCTGTTGGGTCTCGCGAAGGGCCAATACGTCGCGTGGTGCGATGCGGACGATTATTGGGCCCGCGATGACAAGATTCAGCGTCAGGCCACGGTTCTGCTCGAAAGTTCGGGAGTTGTCTTGACCCATCACCTTGCAGTGAAAACTGACCGTACCGGCCAAACCATGCTTGGGACAGTTCCGCGAGAGTCTCAAAGGCGTTATATGAGTCGGGTCGAGGCGAGGTATGGACCAAAAGTCCTTGGCTCGACAGTGATGCATCGAAATCTTGCAGTCGAGCCTGTCACCGCGAATAGCTGGATGGCGCAGAGCGGGGACTTCATGCTTTTTCAGTTATTGACAGAGCACGGAGACATTCACTGGATGCAAGATTTTGCGGGAGTGGTCAGGCGGGTTCACGAAGGTTCAAGTCTTGCGCGGCAGCCAGCTTTCGAAGTTCAGATTTCGAGGGCTCTGTCGAGAATTTTCCTCGCTCGAGCAAACGGTGATCGCGGAAGAGCAGATGAAGCTTCACACCTCGCTATCGACGGCACTTCGAGGTTGCTGCAGCTTTTTCTCAGCACCGGTATCTTGGCTCATCGCCAGTTGGTCCGGTTGCTGTTGTCGATTGTTTGGCTCCGGGTTAAAAAAGGCCTGTTGTGGGCCATTAGGGGGCGGGATGCGATACGCTCGCATCTACTTGGGCAAAAGGACATCTGACGTGGCGCATGGAAGTAAAAACGCGGAGGGCGACCGAACGCGGTATATCGATTTGGCTCAGCCGTCGGAAGTGTTGTTCCCTCGGATGGAGGACTCCTCCGGAGCGTTGACGGTTATCCATGGCCAAAAAGAGATCCCGTTTGCGATTGCAAGAGCCTACCTAATTTCGGACATCGCTCCGGGGGCTTCAAGGGGTGCGCACGCCCATCGAAAACTCCGCCAGGTAATTATGGCGGCTGCTGGGAGTTTTACCCTGACTGTCAGCTCTGGCACCCACAGCCACGAGTTTTTCCTGACCGAATCCTCCAAAGGCGTTTACATACCCCGCCTCTTCTGGCGTGAATTGACTAACTTTAGTCACGATGCGGTCTGTTTGGTGTTTACCGACAGACCCTACGAAGAGTCTGATTACATTCGATCGTTCAGCGAGTATTTGGACGAAGCCAATAATGGATAAGGTGCCATTTCTCGAGGTTGGTTCTGCATACTCGGAGTTGCGCATTGAAATCGACGAGGCGTTGAGTCGTGTTTTGCGCAGTGGTCGCTACATCCTCGGCGAGGAAGTCGAGAAGTTTGAAGCGACGTGGGCCTCTTATTGTGAGGCAAGTTTTGCCGTTGGTGTGGGCAACGGGCTGGATGCTTTGCGGATTGCGTTGGCAGCAGCAGGAGTGGGTCCGGGGGACGAGGTCATCGTGCCCGCACACACTTTTATCGCGACCTGGCTTGCCGTGGATTCATTGGGCGCAACGGTCGTTCCAGCTGAACCACACGAAATGACTATGAACATAGACCCGTCCAAGATTGAGGCTTTGATAACCTCTCGAACGAAAGCGATAGTTCCAGTTCATTTATACGGGCAACCGGCGGATTTGGATCCAATCCTCGAGATAGCGAAGGCCAACAAACTTTTGGTTGTCGAAGACGCCGCCCAGGCACACGGCGCTCGCTATAAGGGAAAGCGCATTGGTGGCCATGGCGACGTGGTTGCCTGGAGTTTCTATCCGGGGAAAAACCTAGGCGCAGTGGGAGACGCTGGTGCGATTACAACGAACAATTCAGACCTTGCCGACAGAGCTCGTTTGCTCGGAAATTATGGTTCGAGCGAAAAGTACGTGCATTCGATTAGGGGGCTCAACAGCAGGCTCGATGCGCTTCAAGCGACCGTATTAAATGTGAAGCTGCAGCACCTGGATGCCTGGAATCAGCGCAGGAGCTATGTTGCGGAGAAGTACCGTCGGTACATCGGAGAGCGCTCGGGCGACAAACCATTGTTGGTTCATCAGGCTGTGTCGGAGTTTTCGTCACCGGTATGGCACCTTTTTGTTGTTCGGTCAGGACAACGCGATGCACTTAAGGATTTTCTAGGCTTGCGCGGAATCGAGACAGTTTCTCATTATCCAACGCCTGCTCACAGGCAACCGGCGTTCGCGAAATACGAATTCCCTGACATGCCGATCACTGACAGGGTTTCATCTCAGGTTCTCAGTCTTCCTCTTGGCCCCCATCTCTCTGAATCCCAAGCGCAAAGGGTCCTGGAGTCCCTTGATTTCTTCGTTGGAGCCTGAGGTAAATTTTTGTAGCGAGGTGCTGCTCAATTTCGCCCTGGAGCCGCGTTAGATTGGCTCGGAGAGTAGCTGACTCTTGACCAGCGGTTTCTGGGTTGCGCGCTCCAGCGTCTCGCGTAACAGTGCGCTTGACCGTCACTGCTCTGCGTTGAGCCAGAGGGTTCGTTCTGGAGAGAATCATCACGGTCTCCCAGGAATAAAAGGGCGGTCCACTCCGACTAAGAGCACCGTCAAGCCTCCAAATATTTTGGGATGCCAAATCGTGGGTCCTTTGACGCCCTTGCTTCCTAATTGTGGCGGACGTTTCTGGGGCCGACTCTGATCCGCACTTATCCACCCTCGAAGCAAAAGACCCATCGTCAAGAAGGAAACAACGAATCGGTGACGGCGCATCTCCCTGGAATAAACTGGTCTCTGCAACAAACATAAGTGTTCGTCAACAGCGGCTTCGGACGGTGCTAGCAGACCCGATGGACACCAGGTGGGCGAGGTTGTATCGCTCTCAGGCAATTGTGTTTTTGTTGCGGAGCACTAAGGTGGAATTTGCGTGTGCCGCGTCGCCTCCGCGGCGAGGAGCCCCGCGTTTGAAAAGACTTAAAGAAAGACCGGTAGCCTGATGAGAATCTCCGTAGGTAGACTCCCGAGCTGGGCTGCACTGAGAAAAAACCGCTGGATGGCGAAGCACTCATTAGCGGTGGAAGAAGAGCTGAGATCGGCTTATGAGGGTGTCCTCAAACAGGGCGAGTCAGTGCCTCCTCATAAGTATTCAGCTGTCGAGCAGCAGGCAAGATATTTTTTGAACCAGGTTTACTCTGCGCGGTCTGCGCAGATTGGCAATCATCTAGATATTGGCTCGGGAGCAATGGGTCTTGCAGTGGCGAGTCGGAGCGCTGGATTTTCACCGTTTGCGGTCGACGCAGATTTTTCCTTTCCTGAATACCGCACGATTGCCGACCGCCTCCAAATCCCGCACCTCTTGTTCAATGTCCCTAAGTCAGGGGAATTTCTGACGCCCAAACAGCTCCGTGATGCGGACTTTCCCGACAAGTTCTCACTAATCACGGTGCTATCAACAGAGCTTGATCGCCATGGAGATCATATTTGGGGCCCAGGCACCTGGGCCATTTTTTTGGGGTTCGTTGAAGATCTGCTCACAGATGACGGGCTCTTGCTCTTGAAGGTTAACCGGCATAGCAATTTTGCTTCCCCCCACAGGTCTCCCGACCACTACGACACTCGGGTTTGGCGGATTTTGCAATCAGGTCAGCAGGGAAATTTTCGCCACCGAACTGTCGGGCTCAAGAGAAAGTCTTTCGCGCGCGTCATTGCTGACTTGGAGGCTCTTGGAGCTTCGTAGCGGGAAATCCACCACAGAGGCCGTCTGCTAGCGGGCTGGTTAGGCAGACCTTGCGCTGCATCATCTCACCCCTGCTCACAGGCCGGTCAACAGGTTTGGTAGTCACGCAGTTCGCACAGGTTGCTAACATCAAGACTCGGGTAGCCATACTCAGTTGAAGTGCGCTCCGAGTTCACGTTTTTCATGTGTGCGAGAGAGGTTAGTGACGAAAATTCAATCTGTCGGGCGCCCTCTTTGTGGGCTTGGAGAGCCCGGCGACCAACCTCACGCCCTTTTGGCGTGGCCTTAATTCTGCTTGAGCCCGTCCAAGAAAACCCGTCGAGCTATGCCATATTCATTTAGACGGCGTTCATATGTGCGAATGAGAGCGTTCATGGTCTCGACACGTGCGCCCCTGATTGTTTCTATGTCTCGGAGGGTCTGGGTGAGTTGAGCTTGATCAGAAAACATAAGCATCTTCTCTTTTTCTCCGGGGATGAACTCCTTAGCCTCAGTTACGGAGTCCCTCACAAGTGGAACCACACCCCAGGCGATAGCCTCGGCAAGCACGTTGGGAGAGCCTTCGTAGTCTGAGTTTAGAACTGTGATCGATGCTTCGTGATAAGGAATTTGTCCAGATGGCACGTGCCCACGAAGTTCAATTTCATGTGGCCGAGAAGCACTATCAGCGATACCGCGCAACTTTTTTTCCAGCGATCCAGACCCGACAAAAACCAGTTTCCAACCCCGCGAACCTATCCCACTATCGAGAAACGCACGGAGAACTTCCACTGGCCTTTTCTGGAGTTCAAGCCGTCCAACAACCAGAATCGTTCGGGATCTTTCCTCTCGCAGAGCCTCCTCGACTGGAGCTGGGTAGGTGTTCGGGGCAAACACCACCCGATTCTTTGGAAAGTGCTTTGCCATTTGCCTTACGGCATTCTTGGAATTGGCTGCCACCAAATCCGCCATTGGGTAGGTCAACGACTGTGCTCGCCTGATCCCAGCACCAATATCTTGACGAACGAAATCGTTCCGCTCGACGACGACCACAAACGGGCGAGTGTTAGAACCCAGCAGAGTTGCGATGTTGCTTTGAGGGAGAAATGAAATCATTAGGTTCGGGGCACTGCAGTCAAGTGTTTTGCGGATAGCCCTCGATGCAATGCTGATCTTTAGGTTGGTCTCTAAATTGCGGCTAATCTCTGGCGGCACCTTTAGCCCTCGTAAGATTCGAATTGATAGTCGTTTTTTCAACAGTTGGGTTGCCCGCCCTAAGCTTGCCCGCTGCGCGATTGTTAGAAGTATGTTGTCGATGCGTTCAAGGAGTGGAATCTTTTTGACCACGTCTCCTGCGAAAATAATGGGCATCCCTGCAGACAACTCCTTATTGGAATCGGTCGTTGTCGTGGAATGGGTCAGAAAAATTGCCGTGGAAGTTCCCGACTCAGACAATTGCCTTGCCAAAATTAGCCCCTGCTTTTGAGCCCCTCCCGGCGCCAAATTCGGCAGAATAACGAGGGCTGCAACTTCGTCAGGGCTCACAAGACTCCCGGCCGCCATTCGGGGAATTCGCCAGGGACGACACCGAGGCTGCGAAGGATTGCCAGCTAGCTTTTTCCATGTACGCCTCCCGGCTCCGGATTGATAGCTCCTTTTGAAGGTGTGGATTCGATAAGACTGTACGAAGCGCGCTTGAAATCAGCTCAGGGGTTGGCTTCGAAACAAACATAGCCCCACCTCTACCAAGAAAAGTCCTCAGGCCTGGCAAATCGGTGCATACGATGGGTTTTGCGAAGAAGGCCCCCTCGCGGATAGCTCGACTCACGCCTTCCCCAGAGGAAGCAAGCACGAGCACGTCGCAATCGGCGATAAAGCTCAGCACGTCAGCCCGACGCCCGGTGATCGTCACCCGAGACTGTAAGTTCAATTCATCTACAAGACGATGGCACGAATCCAAATAATCATGCTCAGAACTGCTTGCGCCTATCAGGGTGAGATGAGCCTCGGGAAACCCCCGAGTTAACTGGCTAAACGCAGAAATTAACTCTCTCTGATGTTTCCCGCTTTGGAATTTTGCAACGCAGAGAACATTGACGTGAGCCTGAGAGAAAAAGCCATTCTTCTTGGCAGCGCGAAGGCATTTCTTTTCATCTAGGCTAGGCCAAATAACTGATGTCACGCCGGGAAAATCAGGATGACTGCTGCGAAAAATACTCTCCTGGCCGGAACTCTGGAACACAATTTGTGAAAATTTCGCGAGGTATGCCCGGTATTTGCTGAGCGCTTCTTCTGGGTCGCTTGGAGCGGAGCTGGACTTCCATTTGTCGAAGAAGAGAGCGGGCTCGCCATTGTGGTTGAGAACCAGGAGAGCCCCGGGGCAGACTTGTTTTGCCAGTTGCGCGACGCCCTGGTCAGTAAGCACCTGGCTTACCAAAACTAGATCTGCCTTCCACAGGATTCGACGTGCTGCGGCCCGCCGCCAATCGAGCAAGAAGCGAAGTGCCGTTGGTCTCTTTGGCGACTGCCCCCAAAAATCTGACCGGACCACCGATCGAGCAACGCGGAAGTCAAGGATTCGAGCAACCGGCCTTACCCTAATCGTGAGATTCGGGTGGGCCCGCTCGCTAATCGAGCGACGCAAACGGAGCCGGTGCCAAAAATATGACTTCGCCACAAGGACGTCGACACTTCCAGTTGCGTCGGCGAAAGCGACTGCAAAGTCCGTGAGCGTTGCTTCGCCTCCCGCGCTAGTGTTAAGGCGGTCAATCATTACGACCGCGCGGCTACCCATACCCTCAATCTACGCGATGGCGGGGCAGCGGTTGCGTGTGTGCGGGCGGAACTGATAGGCCAGTGCGCGAAGCGTGGCTAACCGATGTTACGTTCATATCTGCAGTCGCAGAACGACAGAGGGGTGAGGGGCGTGGGGCTCGGACCAGCACAGTTGAAAATTTTAGCGGGGATAGTGAAACCTCCGATGCGAGTGCTTACGATTGGTCGCCTCACAGCTCGAGAACTGGGCTCCACCGAACAGTGGTTTGACTTGTGGCTAAAGGAGCGCTTTGGCCTGAACGCCCTGTCGTTAGATTCTTCCGATCGCGACGGAGCGACAATAATTGCCGACCTTAACGACAGTAGTTTTATGAATTCAGATCTTGAAGGAAGATTTGACCTCGTGATCGATGGGGGCAGTTTGGAGCATGTCGCTAACCTCCCCGCCGCCGTCCAGAATTACCACTCCCTGTTGGCTGACGGGGGGCTCATTTTTCTCTGTAACCCGGTGAACGGCTATGCGGGTCACGGTTTGTACCAATTCAGCCCCGAGTTTTACTATCGAGTTTTTAGCCCATCCAACGGTTTTCAACCGCTGTTGGGGTTACTTGAGGCTCGACACCCGTCGCTCTTTCGCGAACATGGGTTTCGCAGCCAATTCTTTCGCTCGCCTGATCCTGCCTTGTTTGGGAAACGACTGGGTTTCCGCGGAAAAGAAAAAACGCAGATGATGTTCATCGCGAAGAAGACGCCGCAGGGTTCGCCGGTTTTTGATTTTGTGCAGAGTGACTACCAGAGCGATAACGGGAATGCTTCCGATTCAAGTGCCTCGGGCGCTAAGAGGAAGCAAATCCGCAGTACGCTACTCCAATTGGTTGCGAAACGTTTGGCCCCGCGGTTTCGGCGACGTTACCGCAAGTATTACCGCGCCGTTCGTGCGAATCGGCTGGGCGTACCGCCGCTAACGCAAGTGCGGTGGGGTGACCTTCCCCACCTTCTTGGAGGAGCTGGTCTCAATGATGCACAGTAGATGGAGAGCTGTGCCCAAAAATCGGGCCGGCACACTACCGTTATGGCAATGCTAGGCGCGGGTAACCGGGGCGATTCTTGCCTGCAGGGGGTCTTGCTCGGCTCTGAACACTCCTGGCTGAATATATGAAGAAGCAAACAGCCCGAGACAGTTGGGACCGACATTCGCTCAGTGAGCTCGAGCCACACACGATGTTGGACCTTTTACGGCCTCGTCATTCATATTTTACGATGAGGCGCTTCGGCGGAGAGGGCGATGGGGCTTATGTCCTGCCGGACATCGACGGAGGCAGTATCGGGTCAATTGGCTCTGTGTTTTCAGCGGGCGTCGGGAACCGCAAAGAATTTGAAGACGAACTCCTCCAACTCTACGGCGCTCGCTCCTATCTGCTGGATAGGAGTTCATCAGAAACGACCCTCCGCACTCCACTGGGTGCCGGGCAAACATTAGAACGAAAATGGCTTGCGGCGGTTTCCGGTCCTGAATCGATTTCATTGAGAGACTGGGTCGCTGCGCACACGGCTGAAACCGAGCGCGACCTGGTCCTGAGTGTAGACATCGAAGGAGCGGAATGGGAGGCACTCTCTTCGGCCCCGATCGGTCTGCTAGACCGCTTTGCTCTCATAGTGATTGAGCTTCACGGGCTAAAAGACTTTGGCAGTCCGGACCTGTATCGGCGGAAGATAAGGCCAATGCTCACAACACTGTTTCATCATCATTCTTCGGTTCACGTCTCCCCAAATAACTGTTGTGGGACGGTAATGCTTCCAAGCCTTGGGATTGCCCTGCCCAAAACTCTTGAGCTAACCCTTGTTCATAACAGACTCCTTCCTCGGGAACCGCTTGCGCGAAGTACTCCGGCCTTCCCTCATGAGCTCGATATCAACCAGAATCAGAAGTCAAAACCCCCACTATTTTTAGTCGGCTCTTTCTGGGACCAATCAAACACCGAAAAATCAAGGGCAAAAAGGAGGGAGTTGATAGCAGAATCCGAATCCTGTGGAGTCACGTGGGACTCTCGTAGGCTGCTTGACGACCTGGGAGACTTGTTTTCGTCGGTCAAGCTTGGCGGACTTTTGCCAGGGTTTGACGCATTTAAACTCCGGTCGGTACGCCCGGTACGCCTGGAGATGCTCGGCCTCCAAATTCGACCCAACTCTGGTCGTTCACTCAATCGGCGAGCCATATTTGTGCTGTATCTCGATTGTCAACGCTTGTTTCCGCGCGTCCGCCTCGCTTGGCTCACGTCCCATTGGACGAAAGCTGACCTACCGAGAAATTTCGCAAAAATTAGGCCGACCGAGGTGACGCAGATCCTTGTTGTTGCCGTTGGGCTGGGCAGCGTTTCCGTCGAAGCCATCGAGGCTCTGGGGCGCTGATTCGATGAGGGGTTTTTCTAGCCACTGTGCGAAGACCGCTGGAGCTTGCTCATGGCGATGAAACTTACTGACGTTGCGGAGCGGTTCGCTCGGGAGAACAACATCGCTCCGGAGTCCTTACTTATTCCCCCCCGCGGCGAAAAGTTGGGAATCATAGAAAACGTTCCGATCCGAATAGAAAATCCGGTAGGCGATCAAATCGACCAAATTCAGATTGTCGGGCGAGAGCGGTTCGGCAACTCGGTGCATCGACTTGTTCACGCATATCGGCTCGCTCTTGCTCTTAACGTAGACACGATTTTTTTTCCTGAGTGGGGGTTTCTCCAATCGGAGTTCAACGTGGGTCCCGTTAGATTTTGCAAAGGACAACCTGCTGCCGCAAAAAACACTCTCTGGGGCAGTTTTCAGAAGAACTCACTAATCGCCCACATGAGTGTTTCCATCCACTATTCCGAGGTTGTCAAGGAGATTTCGCGCGGTTTCTCATTTACGAAGTCTGTCGTTGGTGATTTTGTCGACCCGCTAACCATCCATATTCGATCGGGTGATGTATTCGAGGGAAACCGCTCACGGAATTATGGTCAACCTCCTCTCGCCTTTTTCAAGCACATAATTGCTCATGGAGCCTGGGACGGGATTGTTCTCGTTTTTGAGAACGAATCCAATCCGGTCATTGCTCCGCTCCTGAAATGGTTACGAGAGCGCGAGACACAGACCGAAATCGTCAACGCAGGGGTTTTATCGGCGTTGGCAGCGGTGTGGCAGGCAAAAACCCTCGTGCTGTCGAACGGAAGCTTTCTCGAGGCAATAATCGCGTCGTCACCCAACCTGGAGGAGGTTCATCTTTTTGGGGGGCGCTCAATGCCACGAGTGAAAGGTCTCAATCCGGCGGTCAACGTCCAGGTGCGTGGCGACCGCTTCCAGTCATATGAGCGGTTGCTGATGTTCAACTGGCAAGACAAGGTTTGGCAGAGGAAGCTCATGTTGTGTTTGCCTGTTGTGATGATTCGAGAACTTCGCTCGCGAGAACTAACAGCTCCCAGGATCGCCAAATGACTTGGGTAGATAATACGACGGCAATTGGCTGAGGGGTTCTTGGGTGGTGATTCACGTGAGTAAAGGCGCTGCGCTTTTTTTACACGGTCCTCCGCCCTCTAGGGTTGCAAAAAACGTGCTGGCGGTTAGATGGGTAAGGACGGAAGACATCCAGAAGAAGTTGGACGATGTCACGATGGATCGAATTGATGAGGGTATCAAAGTTGATGCTGGGTGGTCGTCATGCACTCGACTTTTTGCTGAAACTGCAAAACACAAGTCTGCCGAACTAAGGTTTGTGCACGGAGTGAAATGGGAAGACACCCCAGTTTTCGAGGAATATCGGTCACTTTTTGCTCGCGGTAATAGTGTGCGGGGCCAAAAAAACCTCCGGGAGCTTGTTGGTTACTACGAGAGGCGAATGGATCGGCTTTTCCGCCAAATTGAGAGTGAGGGTTTGTCCAAATGGGTAGTTTATCGTTCGCCCGTCGAAGAGCTGCCTTGGGTTGCGATCGGGCCCAATCGTGAGCCGATTTTTGGAAGTCAGGGAAACCACCGTCTTTCCATCGCCAAGATCCTTGGCCTAAAGCGATTCCCGGTGCGCGTAAAGCTGCGCCTCCCGGTGTCTTAGGTGGGGTCTACTCTCGGCTGCTGGCACCGTACGCGTGCGCAGCGTGTCTTTACTGCAGCCACCGTCTCCAAATAAGGGTCGTCACCAATCCGAACAAACCCACACCCTCGACACAGGTTCCCCGACACGCCGACACCACAACATATTGTGTAATGACAGGACTGTCATTACCGGTATATAGTGGTGGTCCGGCAACGA
>ENA-OUOG01003385-OUOG01003385.1-marine-metagenome-genome-assembly--contig:-NODE-3385-length-15038-cov-4.177662_pt1 | contig 15038 bp, 18 predicted proteins | sample MGYA00248635_ERZ508505 | MGnify/ENA primary metagenome ERZ508505 (study PRJEB26176, sample SAMN06267871) | marine metagenome | isolation source: Saanich Inlet, British Columbia, Canada | place: Pacific...
TCTAACATGTCACCTCAACATCCATCATTCAACAGGGGCATATGGCGAAAGTTAGAAACACAGATCAGGGAGTGGAGCATGGTATACGACACATTATATGTGGTAACTGGCCCTATTCTTGAATTCGGATATAATACCATAGGACTGAATGAAGTGGCCATTCCTCAATTCTATTTTAAAGCTGTTTATGCAATAAATCACGGTAAGATGATTGGGTTCGTTTTACCAAATGCAGCTTCTAAAGAGGATATTCTGGATTACCAAGTAACCGTGGACGAGATAGAAAAGCTTACAAAAATTGATCTGTTCCAAGCATTAAATGATAACTTAGAAGAAAGGCTCGAATCGAGCTTTTCTAAATTTTAAATCCGCATATGCACCTCAGCACTTATGGAAATGCTCTTCTCATTCTTAGGGTAAGTAACTCCCTTGAAACTGTGCAAGAGTTGATTAATGCGAAAGAGGGCAATTTAAAAGCCGCCTCGGATGAATTAATGGACTTGCACAAAATGAGAAAACGAAGATTAGAAGCATTCCATTTACAGAATCACCCGAAGTTCTTCTTCCATATCATGGACGAACAATTAAAACTAATCTTCAGATCAAAAGAAAGACGATATACTTTCCTTCACTCAGACTTAAACGAGGGACTCTCACTTTTTCCACTTATCGTATTTAATAAAATCAAAGCTGTCTTACCTGAAGGTGTCTTTCGAGCAGATTATATCCGAGGTCCTCTTTCAACTTTTGAAAACACAAACCTTGCAGACCTAAAGGGATATAGATGGGTAGACAATCCTTTTAACCTAGATTTAGTCCAATTCAATCCTAATAAGACCAATATTCGGACCGATAATCAAGTCATATACAGAGAATTTATAATAAATGACAAAAGTCGAGTACAACAACCTTAATGATAACGAGAAACTTAATCTGGCTTGGATCTTGTGGAACAAGTACATTGATTTAGATTCACCTAGTTACAATCAAGAATTCCATTTTGCTGTTTATGGTTCCCGAAGACTATTTGTCAATTCCAGGAATATTGCAAAAAGAGGAACTGAACTGTTTGAGTTGGACATTATCCGCAACATTAAAATGCAGAATATCCCGGTTTCAAAAGAATTAGATTTCCCCATTCCAACCTTGAGTAAGGTATTCGACAAAGTCGAAACCATTATCATTAGTCGTGATATTCCAAAGGAACGATTCCATTGGATTGATTTTGAATTATCAGTTGGGGATATTCTTTATAACAAAAACAGTAATGGCTACGGCACTTGCAGTAAATGGGGGCTAGGCTGTAATAACGACCAATTCGACTGGACCTGTGAACTACCTATGCAGTATCTTGAAAAATTCAGAGCTAACTAATCCACGTTTGAGCCACGTTTTTGATTAATACTTTACCCTCTATAATTGATCCCTCTATTAAACAACCCCTTCCTACTAATGAGGCAACTTGAATATTCGAGTAAAATACTAGTCTTTTTGCTGTAGAATTCCGTGCCAAACTAAAATGATAGTTCCCCCAGTTCAATTTACTTTGAACAGAGACAGATCTCACTATCTTTTTCACCTCACCGGACTTGTATTCGTAATAGTAGGGGCATCTATATTTGTGAGCCGAGGGGATTTTAGAAGTAATCTGACCAAGATCCTCATTAGCCTCGGTCATTATTTGATGAATAATTTTGGAAATATTCTTATTATTTCGAATTATTAAATTCAATTTCGACTTAAGCTCGTAAAAATCCTCGACATCATTTCTCGATATTGACTCAGAATCCGCCATAATGCTTTCTAAACTCTTTATTATAGACGAAATAGAACCCTCATAGCGATCTAGTTTTTTCGGAAGCCAATTCAATTCTGGCACCTCGTCACGAATCACCAACGGCATATCAAAAAATGACAGTTGAAACACTTCATGCGAAGTAAATAAGCTCAATAATGGCGTGACAAGAGCATTGTCAATTCTTTCAAATTCAAAAATTTCAACGAGTCTTAGATGGGACATTTCTAGAATGTGTGGTTCATTTTGATTTTATTAAATTACGATGAAAAACAAAGCTAACCATGATACTTCGTAAATATCTACCTTACACTGCACTAGTTCTTCTAATGAGCTGCTTCAGTCCTAATAAAGATCCACAAATTGAAAGCGACACTTCAGTGTTGCGAGATGAGATTCAACAGGATATAACAGTGCAAGAGGAACCTCAAGAAGAAGAATCTAGTACCTACAAACTTCCCGATGATTGTTATGTCAATCCGTTTATTAATTGTCAAGGTGCCAGCTTAGGAAACTTTCTAAATGCATATTATTTAGTTGGCGATTTCGATACTTTTTATGCCTTCATAAATAATTCCTCTAAGAAAAAGTTTGGGTATGAAAGGATTGAATCATGGTTCAAGACAATTACTTTCGGGTACGAAATAAATGCAGTAAATATCGTTGATAGGTCAGATGATTTCGGGGTATTAGTGTATCAAACCACTATCAATAACACTAGAGGTAGGCTTATGTTACCTTATCTTATTGAAAATGATACCGCGAAGTTGTACCTGACTAATGTAGATGTTGGTATCGAGGAGCAATTCTACAAAGACCTGCCGAAGGAAATAGGCGAATTCTTTGATGTAGCAAAAAAAATAGGGGATATAGAAGATGTTTCCATTTCAGCACAGTCAAACACAATTGTACTCAACTTTGGTAATATGTTATTATTTGATTCTGGGGAGCACAAGCTCAATAGTCAGGGAAAAGGTGTTTTGGAAAAAATCATTTTGGAATTATCCTTAATAAACGAAAAGGATTTGAAAGTTGAATGTATTGGTTATGCGGATCCTGATAATTTCGGTGCAACTCAAGAAAAAGAAATTAGAAATAATTTAGATTTATCTGTCATGCGAGCTTCTACAGTTGCTCAGCATCTTATTAAAAGTGGGGTGGTTAAAGATAAAAATTGTGTAGCATCAGGAGTTGGAGCTGCAAAAGAGCGGAATCTTGAAAAAGCTAAAGAAGCCAAACGTAGAGTTGAAATAATCCTGAGCCTCTAACAATGAGAATTACTTTTGCTATTGTCCTCCTTTGTATTGGGGGTTCTTTATTTGGACAATCTATTTACAGCGCTAAATATATGTCACAGGCTGATTTTTCAGTCTATGTCGTGAAATACGAATCACAAGCCGACCTTGTGGTATACAAGGTCGATTATAAGTCTCAAGCTAACGGCAATGAGGGACATTGGTATTTCGAAGAGTATCAATCACAAGCGGAAAAAGTCATTTTCTTTGCCAAATACGAAAGCCAAGCAGATTTAAAAATCTATTTCACAAAGTATCGAAGCGCAGCCGGATGGAAATCTAGTGAATTAAAATACTTGCTCTATTAAACAATTCGAGTCATTTAATGATACGTTTTATTTTCATGTTGACTTTCATGGTTTCTTTTACTTCAAAAGGTCAAAACATTGTCAATACATATGACTTCATTACTCTTATCGCTAGTATTTAGTCTGCAACGACAGAACTTCAAGGCACATTTGCAGCAGGGATCGGGGTTTATACCGGATTGAATAGCGGGCTTGATTTAGGTCGAAGTATCAATAAGAATATTGATGCTTGGTTATTGGGTGGGTATAATTTTGCATCTGAATCCGGAAACACAATTTATTCCACTGGTTTTGTGAATACACGCGTATACGTATTACTAAGAGATGACCTCAAACTTCAAGTCTTTTATCAAGGCCAATTCAATTTCCAATGGAATTGGATCAACGCAATTTGTTCGGCGCAAACTTTGGCAAAACCATTCATACCAAAGAGTACCTTTATAAACTAACTATAGGGTCATTTGTGGAAATTGAAACCTACACTGATTTATCGAAGAAGCAGGTTTATCGCGCAAATGCAGCTACGAGTATAACCACTGAGGTAAGTGATGTAGATATCAACCTTACAGTTTACTACCAGCCGGATATTTTAGCACCTAAAGATTTCCGCTTGCTTGGAGAGTTAGCTTTGCAATTTCCTATTAGTGAGCAACTGGTTTTTGAGGTTGAGTCAACTTTGCGTTTTGACTCTGATCCTCATATGGATTTGCTTCCTTGAGACTTCTCCACAGTCATTGGTATGGTGTATTCAATTTCTAACTAGATAGCATTAATTTAATCATGTTTCGAAGTCTTGGCATAAGCCTAATCTTATTTTTAAGCATCAAAGCAGCAGGTCAAGCATAGTTGCCTTCTATCAATAAAGGAACCCTATATTTTCATGCTGCCTATTGCTTCTCTTATGTCGAAGAGTATGAACAACCCGAATGGACCTTTCATATGGTTTGTAGAGAATGTTATAGTGAATACAAAAGAAAGAATGACTTCCGGCCGGATCCAATAGTAAAAACCAGTTCTGCAGAATTAATTGACTATAAGGGATCTGGATACGACAGGGGACATTTAGTTCCAGCTGGTGATATGACAAAAAGCGCCTTGTTCATGTCAGAGTCGTTTTTTATGTTAAATATGTCTCCTCAAGCGCCCTCTTTTAATAGAGGGATTTGGAGGAAACTAGAATCTCAAATAAGAGAGTGGAGTACTATTGAAGACATCATTTTTGTTGTCACAGGTCCTGTTTTTGATACTCAAGGGTCGTCAATTGGGCAAAACAAAGCAGCCGTTCCGAAAGCTTACAATAAAGTGTTGTATTTTAAATAATCTCACAAGATGTGTGCATTCTTATTAGCAAATGAAAGCTCCAATGAGGCACTTTCTACATTTCAAATTAGTGTTGACGAACTAGAAATAATAGTTGGAATTGACTTTTTCTCGATACTTCCAGACACTTTAGAAAACCACCTTGAGAGGACTGCTATGAAGTTAGAAATGTGAACAAAAATGCGTTAACCAAAATTAGTTTTGCTAAGCCTATTGAAAAGTTTGGAAATAAGCGTGAAAATTTGTTTTTTCAACCAGTTGAAAATGAAATAATTTTAATATGGAGATTGCTATCTACTTCTGCCACAGTTTTGTAAGTCCTAAATCAAAAATTCATAAGATTGATGAGTCAACAGGATCTCCTGAAGTCGATTATTCTTCAGCGACCAATACTGAGGATATGCTTCGAGAAGGATGGAAATTAGCCCATGCAATTAAGACGGCTGGTTCAGCTCAACTTGAAAGTTTCAATTTCTTATTGATTTTTGAGAAGTAAGCATGATCAACCTGTTACTCATAATTGCTGCCGTTTATTTATACCGTAGGTATAAAAAGGCGAATCCTCCCTTGACTCCAGAGCAAAAGGAAGAGCTGAGAAAGGAGCAAGAAGCCCAACGCGAAAAAGAAAGCCAAGAGCGTAAGAAACGTGAAGCAGAATTAAAAAAAGCTCGTCAAGCCATGCTTGACAGTATTGAGCAATCTAATTATCGCGTTTATTTTAGTCATTCCCTAGTTAATGAGGAGTCAGAAATTCACCCCATAGATGGTTCTACTAACGATGTAATTATCGAAGGTAAAACGAATCTTAAGGAATTATACGCTCAAGGTTTTCGATTAACGAAGGCAGAAAAAACGGGCGCCAGCGCTCAACTAGACGCTTTCAATTTTCTATTACATTTGGAACGTGATGGACAAAAAGTGGCTAAGCCTAAGACAGTCAAAAAGGCACCGCCACCGCCACCATTACCTCCGCCACCAATGAAAAAATCATAGATTCTCACTGTATTGAGTCTTCTGTGAAATCATAAGACTGAGAAGTACATAACCGGAGAATAGATAGAACCCAGTTCTGAGATTTGATTCATTGGTACTGATAATATCTAGTGATGGACTCAGGTTTTCTAGCTGAGTCAATTGCTCTGTAAGAATACCGTTAAATCCGATGTATGCCATAAAAATGGCAATAACCATTACATCAGCCATTGACCATTTCCCAGAGCGGAATACGAGGAAAGACACGAGTTTATTAGATCGGATATCTTTATTCACTATATAATAAGCGGTTGACATTAATTTTAGTAACGGGAAGAATATACTAAAGGCAAAAATTCCAAGACCAACTAGTATTAGATCTAATCTTTTTTGGAAGAGCATTATTGATACCACATCGACGATGCTTTTGCTTTTGTAGAACAGGACCTGATTCGTGAATTCAATATTTGTTGACAATAATTCGAAGCTCAACGAGTTGATTCTAGCATCTATCTCAATCATTGGAATGAATATCCCGGCAAAAAGAAAAATACTACTTATTCCTAATAGAGCATAAACTTCCGCTCTTTGAACACGTCGTATTAAGAATAAGAAAGCCAAACAGATAATCCATATCAACAGAATTCCATTCTTAAAAATTGATACACTCGATTGTTCTTGAGTTATAAGTCCTCCAATAACGTTTGATGCGTTATTTGCATCTGAGATGCCATATTTAGCAAGAATGTTGTCTCGGTACGTATAATTAAATTCTGCATAGGTGCTCTGGGTATATTCGTCGAGTTTAAGGAGTATGTACTCACGAATACTATCTCGATTACCTTCCTCATTGATGAAATTCACGATCTCTTCTGAAAACATGGGGATATCTTCCTTCATACGAGAAAACACACCAGTTAGACTAGCAATACTTCCTTGAAAGAATCCAGAGATACTTGACGAATTTTTTTGACAATAACTTTCTTCAAATTGATCAATAACCGTAGTTAAGAGCGTTGAAATACGCGATTCGATATTTTGGCGATTATCCGCGTCAATCTCAAAGTCATTAATTTTCTCTGTTATGATATCGGCAAGTATAGTTTTCCACTCGTCCACATTGAAGAGGCCATACTTTACATTAGCAACTTCTATTGCATCCGCTCTAAGAGTGTTGAGTCTACTTTCTACTTGATAGATTTTAATCATGAGAAATGCCGTAAAGGCAAATAAGATGTACAACGAAATGGTTCGGTATTTCTTCATGATAAATCTGTGCTGTGTGGTCGAATAAATATCAATCTATGGGTTGTTAAATAAGCTGTTCTACCTTTTTATAGTTTGCCTTATACGCGTCAATATTCTGGTATCCATTAGATTCGGCCATTACTTGCATTGACTTCAGTTGATGAGTTTTTAAAGATGCCAAGACATATTCAAAATCAGTTGGTTCGCTAATTAGCAGTCTCTTAATGACACGAGTATTAAAAGCGAAATCAAGTTGTTGACTAATTTGAACAAGGTCTTCAATATCGTTTATAGCAGCTTCATTGATGTCGTGTTCATACCTAGCAGGTAATTCAGGATCTACGATTGCATAATAACCAAGAATACATTGATTTTGGATATCGAATCTTTTAATTGAGTTTTTAAGGACATGTTCATGAGACCCGGTTACTTTAACATCGTCCAAGAATATTAGGGTAAAGTCTTTCTCAGGGGTTTTGATGAACGAAAAAGTATCTTGGCCAATCAATTTGAGCCTTTCCGCTTTAGTTAAAGTACCATAATCAACGGTGTAGGTGGGGTCTCGAAATAACTTTTCAAACTTCACCGTTCTTCCACACGGAAGCGCACGTTTTTTGAGCAACTCGAAAAACTCTAGTGCCATACAATAGGTGGCTGTGGGTATAGACTGGTAAGGACTAGAATATACTATGTAGTCTTTGTCCTTATCAAAAAGATGTTGATCAAATTCGTTGAATAATTTTTTCGCAAAATGTACGCCAGGCGCTGTACTACCGTATTTGAATCGGCTATAGCTTACCGCATCAAAATCGTCTTTATTTTTTGACGTTATTGTGAAGGCAGTGAAAGTTTGAATATTGTCCATTTAGTGTGTACTCTATTAGACTATTATTGTTGTAATATAATGCGTCTATGCCACAAGAGTTCGCTCCGTAGATATCTGCGAATAGGTCGTCTCCAAGATGCATTACTTTCACATCCTTACATTGAGCACGAACATGGTTAAAAAACTTCGGTTGAGGCTTACTACACTCAAGCTCGTCACTAAATGCATAGAAGTTGATTTTGAAGTCAGTGAGCGTGTTTTCCAAAAAGAATTTAATCAATTCGCCGGAGATATAACCTGTGTTTGAAGAAAGGTTAATGGTGTTGTATTTGTTCCAATCGATCATTCTAAACAGCTTGGTGTTCAAGATAGGCGGATACTTTAAAAATAGATCATCAATAGTTTTCCTGAAGAATATACGGTCGTGTTTGGAGGTGAGCTTCTTGTCTTTTACTTTTTGAGAGATGAGCTCGAGCAGCATACTATACATATCTGGTATACTTAGATGCCCAGCAACATTGTAGTTGTCGGCAAATTTCCCTACCTCTTTTAATGAGTCGTTAACAGTATCTCTAGACACATTTAATTCCGATTCTAAAAAATCAAGTCGCCTTTCGGAATATTCAGGATTAGAAAAGGCGACAGTTCTCCAAAAGTCAATTGATAAATGCATTGAATATTTGCTAAATTGGACTGACGCAAAACTAAGTCATTTATGAAGCCAATCCTAAAATTTGCGGCATTATTGCCGATCCTTGCAGCCTGCTCAAACATTGAAGGAGAATTTTATACTACAAACCTCGATACTACTAGCTTTGAATTCCTAGTAGAGTATGATACGAGTTATTTCTATTACTATGATGATATGCCAAGAACCATAATGGTTGATGCAGATGAGTCAGAATTAGAAGGCAGTAAAGATTTTTACGAGATGTTCCTCTCTGATGAGAATGATAGAGATATCATTGAGCAAGTTGTACAATGGATTCAAAGCACTACCCAAGATTCAAAGGAGCAAATTCAGTTAGCTGTTACACTAGTCCAAAATCAGATTATTTACGATCACGATAAGCTCGAGAACTCAGGTAATTGGAATGTTTATTACCCAATGGAAACACTGATTTGGAAAAAAGGTGTGTGTTCAGATAAAAGTCTATTGTTAGGTAAAATCCTTGTTTATCTAGACTATAAGATTTGTTTCTTTTTGTTTGATGAGAATAATCACATGGCTTTAGGAATCAAGACCAATACTAATGGTTTTGCAGAAAGCGGTTTTGAGTTCATTGAAACAACCAATGCATTTCAAATTGGAGCTGTTCCGCCATCAACCCCAGGACAGTCGTTAAGTTTGTTGTCGGAAGTTCCGCAAATTGTTATTCCTGAGTACAACGGATCATTGATTTTTAAAGAGTTTGTAGAATTAGAACAAGAGTATCGTTCGCTCGATGAGAGTTACGGTATGGGCTATTCAACTGCTTCAGTTGAAGCGAAAAAACAGATGTTGGATCTAACTATTCAAAGAGATTACTTAACAAAATTGGAGACTCTTTATGAATTGCTCATTCCTCAGTATGAGTCTGGTGTTGTCACCTACGATTCTGTAAAGTCTGTTGAGATTAGATTAAAGGATAGAATAGAAGCATACAACAATCAGCTTCGAGATTTGCAAGATTATCCGCTTTGATTGTGCCAAGGTCAAAGTAATTTTTATATATTTCGACATCAAAACCAAAAACACCTGCTATGATCTCGCTATTACACGAGCGTTTTGTTAGGCCCTTTAAGTTTTTATGCACTGCATTTTGTGTTGCAACTTTATCTTCTTGTGGTTCGGAGGTTGAAACTCTCATTAATGACGCAAGATTGAGCTATTCGGAATTTGAACAGATTCATGCAGATTCTGATACTATCCCCTCCTATAGATTGAATGATTTAGACATTTCATTCGAGCAAGTAAGGCATATTAAAATGTCTCAACCTGAACACAGAGTTGTAAATAATCTTCGCGACAGTCTTGTCGAGTATCGTGCAGAAAACACTCGTATTATGTTGATGTTGGAGCTGGATAAATGGGAAAAAGAGGTTAAAAGTTTTTTCTCCGGAGTTACTAATGGGTCAGTTGATTTAATGGAAATGAAAGAAAGTATGGCTAATAAAAACCAATACTTTATTGATTATTTAAATGAGAATAGAGATCGCTTATCTCAAGAGGATATACGACGAATAAACGATATCATAGGAAGGCAAACTGCAGTCGAAACGAAAGAGCTTTTGAAGAGCGTAGAGAATGGAGTAAACGACTTCTTACAAAGAACGGAGAGTTGGCTTGAGAGCCTCGAAGAAGAATTAGATAAATAAACCATGAAAATGAATCACATCAAATTAATTGCCTTAACAGCGCTTCTATCCCTGTCATTCGTGTCATGTCAAAAGTCGCCGGATGAGTTATTTATGGAGACGCTAGAGAAAGTACATGAAAAACAATTCGCGGCCGATAATGTTGAAGATCTTCACATGAAAACCTACACTAGCTTACAGGCTGTTGAACTGGATGAGTCGAACGTTGATATTTATGTAGACTTGTCTGATGGTATAGCGCCTGCTTGGACCGATAACGGTAATAAAGAACTATTTAAAACCATAATTAGCAGAACAAATGAGAGTTCAACTATTATCCCTTTGGGGAGGCCAAGTAAAAATGCGCCCAAAGAGGATATTGGGATTTCTGACGCAACGGATAAGGGCACTTTGATAGAGTTATTAATGAATCCTGTAGCTGCCTCCCAACTCATTTATGCTCAAATCCAGGATAACCTTGATAGCATTGTTTTAAACAACAGGGAGGCAATATTTATCTCTGATTTTGAGGAGTACAAGAATTCACAGTCTCTTACTGTAGCGACAGCACCTATCTACAACGGCGCTTTCGAGAAATGGTTGGACAAGGGCCATAACCTACATCTTTATAGACTCCCTTACATGGATGGTGAGAAGTCAAAAAACTTGATTATTGCAATGTTCTGCTCTTCTCAATCTTCTTCTTCAACTGTCAATGGATTAATCCAAAAGATTGAAGAAGAAAAAGGAGTGTCTCCAGACGTCTCTTTTGTCCACAATCCCTTCAAAATAGACTATCAGGATACCATATCAACTGCCTTACATGGAACTATTCTCTACGGCGAAAATGGTTATGAAACAATGGGCCATAATGAATGGACAACCTGGAACACCTCCCTGGGGTATGAGATACATTCAATGCAAGCGGACTGGGACTATTTTCTAGACGAGGATTTTCTTGACGGTTCTAAAGGCAGATTAAGTGAGGGTTTACTCCTAAATACTGGTGCTAGTAATTACATGACCATTAAGAATTTGAATGTGTCGGTTATGGACATAACCTCAGCCTTGGAACTAAATAGTGAAGTCAATTATTTTGAAGATGTTCAAAGTAAAATTGAACTTACAAAAGACGCAGGAGGAAATATAATATGGAGTGAGAATGACACTATCAATTATCCATATTTGAGTTACGTATTTGAAGAGAACACGAAAACATTACTAGACATTTGGTCTGAGCCTTCTTTCTCAAAGAATTTAAAAGAACTCGCTCTTGCTATTCAGCTCGACCAAAAGTTGTTTGATGATTTAATGAAGAACGACCCTTCGAAAGTTAAGGTTCATTTGAAGTTAACCCCGGATAAGATTAATTCGTATCGAGCAGCAGGAGGTCCATTTGGCTGGTCAGTACTGATTGATGTTGATAATATTGATGTTAATTTAGATTACTTCGATTCTTATATCTTTACCGATCCAAAGGGTAACGTGAATAAAAGTTTATCGGAATCATTGAAGAACGTTTCCTTGTATTGGGAACAACAATTACTTGAAAAAGAATCAAGAATTTACACTTACTACATAACTAAAGAATAATTTAATCTCAAGAATCATGAATAATTACATTTTACTTCCAGTTGTTGGTGTCGGTATGCTACTGATTGCAGCACTCATTTCAAATATGATCAAATTCGAAGCAGGAGCAAATCCAAAAGATCCTAAAAAGCGTAAGGGCATTTTTTGGTTGTTATTTTTATTGAATCCAGGTGTGACATACGCAGTGGGAATTTTAACCAGTCCTGCTTCTGGAATCGCTAAAACTAAGCACATGGAATCCTTGCCAATTGGATTAGTTATAGGTGTGGTAGTATATCTACTTGTAGGATTCGTAATAAGCAAAGTAATGAAGACTTCAAAACTAGGTCATTGGTTCTAACATAGTTCTAAAATTCATTTTATCATTAAAATTATAAACTATGGCTGATAAGCTTTTTGTTATTGGGATAGGTGGAACAGGAATGCGTTGTTTAGAATCATTCGTGCATCTATGTGCAATAGGTATGTTTGATAATCAAGAAATCAATGTACTCACTTTGGATACTGATGCTACTAATGGGAATTTAGAGCGTGTTCGCAAGTTAATGGCTTTGTACTCTGATATTAAGTCCGGGACTACCAAAGATGGAGGAACACCGAACAACAATACATTCTTTTCCGCAAAACTTAATCTTTACGGATTTAATACGGATTATAATAGCACAAGTCGTTCCACATACAGAAACATTTCAAGACTCACTGAAGGAGAATCCTCGAAGCAAAATAAATTGCTTTCAGATTTGTTCCTCGATACAAATAGTGTTCAAGAATTTAATCTTGCACATGGATATCGTGCACAAACTCATTTAGGTTCTCATTTGATGTACCATGGCATTATTGAAGCTGCTCGAAACCTTTCTGCAGGCGGTGACGTGTCGAGTGCAGAAAGAGACCTCGATGAATTCATCCAGAAGATCTCAAAGGCAGGAGAAGAGGCGCGAGTATTTATTTTCGGAAGTGTATTTGGCGGAACAGGCGCATCATCTATCCCCGTAATTCCGACAGCTCACAGCGATGCTATGAAAGTTCGTTCCCAAGGTAAATCACCTCTTGACGACACTAAGGTAAAGTTTGGGAGTACGTTATTAACGGAATATTTCAGCTTTAAAAAACCAGATCAGGCGGAAATGTCAACCAAGGCAGATTCAGTTATAGCTGACTCCTCTTTTTTTCCACTAAACTCTCAGGCAGCACTTCAGTTTTACCAAGGGGATCCAACAGTACAAAACGTCTATAAACGACTTTACCATGTTGGCTGGCCTTTGGAAAGTAAATCTATGGATAAGAATAGCTCGAATAAAACTATTACTGGTGGGGCTACGCAGAAAAATCCATGTCATTTTGTTGAATTGGTTTGCGCTTGTGCCGCTTTTGATTTCTTTAATGCCGATGACTTAAAAGCCGAAGGGAAAGCGGAATATTTGTATCGAACCGGTGAGTTTGAAAATGGAGCTTTCAATTTTAAAGCATCTGACTTAGTGGGGAATCAAAAAAATATTGATGAGAGATTAATTGATAAGCTCGGTGCGTTTTTAAGCTTAGCACATATCACATTAACTAAAAAAGAGGCTGGTTTTGGAAATAAGGGCTTCGCAGGGCTTAGAAATCAACTTGAGCAAAATAATATAGATAGTTATTCAACTGTCACAGACAAGGAATTAGATCAGCTTGATGAATATATGAGGCTATTCGGTTACTACTTCGATAGCTCTAATAATTTTCAATCTGGTTGGATTTACCAGATTCGTGAATCATTGCAACCGGGTAATTTCATTTTTGCAAACGCTGCCTTTAGCAAGTCCGTCAAAGAATTAAAAGGACTGGATGTCGGTAAGCTATACGAAGACGAAAATTATCACTGGGAAAAAGGCGGTGTCTTTGGTGATACATATCAAACTTTCATTAAAAGTTTGACAAAGTTATCTTTAGATGATAGTGCTCATTTAGTTAACCATACCAAAGAGAAGTTCATTGCTCACCTGCATGACGGAATTATGGCTTCACAATCAAATCGATAATCTTTCGGCAGAAAAAAAAGAAATATCATGTCTGAAAAGCAAAACAAACCATTAGTTATAAAAGTTGCACCAAAATCAATTCCTGGCGGCTTACCCGCAAAGTGGAATGATTTAACGGACCAAATGCAAACTTTCACCAAAGACATTATCACTCCAGAGTTTGACCTTGAATCTGGTAATATAGGTCAGGTAATCTCTGGTATGCCTAGTGTTTTTTCCAGAGCTAACTTGTTTAAGTTAGCCTTAGCATACATTTCAGATGAAAAAGAAAAAACTGATGGCTTATTAAAATTCTACGAAAGCTTAATCGACGAATGGAGAGGCTTGATAGCGTGTATTGCACTTGACTACAAAAATATTTCTGTTGAAAGAATTCCGCTAGTTTATTCTGACGGGAATGATATAGGCACCACCTCTAATCTTTATGAGCCAAAGGGAGCATTCGGTAACATCCTATTTGAAAGAAAACCACTTTGGGCACTTCAAGGTTCTAACGAAAACACTAAAGTTGAGCCATTCATTGATGTTATTTCGTACAAAGGAAGGGTCATTGGTGCAACTTCTCCGGAAAGTATTGTTTTTACATCTGTTGCATACGAATTAAAAGAAAACTCACCGTGGATTAGTGTTAAAAGTAAACGCCTTACAGACCCATTAAAGTCAAATTTAACACCAGAAAATCTAAAGCATCTCTATGGCTATGTAACATGGATTGAAAATAATATTAATAGTTTTTCTGGCTACTATAATAAGTTGCCGAAGAATTTACAGCCAGACGCAAGTGCATTGATAGGTGCTTTTGAAAATTGGAAAAAGTCAATTGAAAACAAGGCTAGAGAAAAAAACATTGACCTCGAGAATGCTGGAGCGCCACCTGTTGAAATTTTTCAAGAGCCATTCGACACCCTCTTTAATCATTCTGATAAACTATATGGCGTTGAAGGGAAAATTGCCGATAGCGATATTGGTCAAGGTGCAATATCATTTAATACGAAGGAATTATTGCTACCTGCCCATTCAGAAGTCACACAATTCAACTTTGGAAATAAAGCTGCGCAATCTGCGGAATATATTAGCAAACAGCCTATTTACATTCTCAGAGCCGAAACACAGGGGATGCCCGGTTTCTATCACTATTTTGCATTACCGTTGAGTTTAAAAGGATTAAATGTATTCGGAAAAAGCATCGACTCTCTATTAGAATCTAATAACTCTTCCCAGCAATCTCGATTATCGGCAATTTTCGATCCGGCGCAGACTAAGAATAACCTCTCAGTTACCTTAAAATTAGTAACGGCAGAGGGCAAGCAAATGGCGCCTATTGAA
>ENA-OUOG01003400-OUOG01003400.1-marine-metagenome-genome-assembly--contig:-NODE-3400-length-14983-cov-2.835905_pt1 | contig 14983 bp, 3 predicted proteins | sample MGYA00248635_ERZ508505 | MGnify/ENA primary metagenome ERZ508505 (study PRJEB26176, sample SAMN06267871) | marine metagenome | isolation source: Saanich Inlet, British Columbia, Canada | place: Pacific...
GCTGTCCCGAAAGAGCTTGATGGGACAGTGAGCTTGTTTTTGAGTCTGTATCACGAAGATAAGTTTGCGGTGAAGGGTGGTAACGGTGACAAGGTACTAAAAGTCCTCAAGGATAGCTCTGGTCAGGAATTATCAACCAACTTCCGCCCGGGCCAGGGTGATGAGGCGATAGTTGCGGGTCGCAAGAGTGACCGTGTCGAGATCTCCAAGATAGTCGATGTGCCGGTCACGACGTCGTTTGGTAAGGATACTGTGGTCGAGCGAGGCGGTGATGCTGATGCTGTTGTGATGCCGTTGCAGCTAAAAGATCTTTTGGACTCGGATGATCTTGATCTTACTCGGATCCAGCGTGGTCGAGAGGGTGAGGGTCGTTCGTTAGAGATTAAGTACCACGACAGTACGGTGGATGAGTTCTCGATGAATGATGTGAATCTAACGATTTACAAGCAATTCGCAGAGTACGACTCGTCGTTCCGTGTTGAGTACCTAGAGTTGGTGAACGATAGTGCAGATGGTTATGTGAAGTACCACCTCGGTGATGCGACTTCGTCTGGCAACTTAACGACTTCAGGGAATCGCGATGCGATTTTAGTTGGTCGGACAAATGTTGATGATGTGATCTACATCGTAGCTGATGAAACGTTGCGGTCTGAGATGAGTTTGGATCATGTCCTTAATGTTGTTGTTGAAGATTTTGATGCGAGCCACGACCGGTTAGCGATCCAGGGATATGGGACGCAGATTGCGAGTGATATCGATAGTGATGGAACAAACGAGGCGTCTTACAGCAAGGCGACGATTACGTATCTGGATGATAGTGATCAGGTCTCTGTGTCGCGGACTGATCATGCCAAGCTAACGATGGATGGTGATACGACAAACAATACAGAGATCCACGTGTATTTTGCGTCAGGCACCCCGTTAACTGACGACTGGTTGTTCGACCCGAGCGCGAATGTGGCTTGATTTGACTTAAGGTCTTTAGGGGAGTAGAACCAAGATATGTATGTAATTAAAACAGATAAAATTGGTAGATAAGAGAACGTTTATGTCCGACATTTTTGTGGATGGAATTAAGAACATTGCTGTGCAGGGCCCGCTGGCTCGAATTGAGTTGGCTAATTTTGCGGGTACAAGCGGGTCGGATGAAGACAAAATCATGAACGTCGAGAACCGTTTGGTGATGCCTGTGGAGACGATGATTCGTCTCCAGCAGTCGCTGACCCAGGTCATGACTCAATTGGAAGAGAAGGGTTTAATCAAGCGACGGAGCGCTGATGACGAGGCCACTATTTCGAGTGGTTCTGAAGAAAAACATTAATCAGTGTGTCGGCAACGTGATCAGAAGATCAGGCTGTCAAATGAGCGAGGTTAACCATGAGCCAGGATATATACGTAAAATATGACAGTGAAACTAGCCAGTTTCAATTCTCTAGCCAAAGCGATTTTAGTGGTGCGTCTTCCTCGCTGACTCTGCCAGCAGGCCAAACGTACTATCTTGACTACTCGGATTCGTCTATCAGTAGTCTGGGAGAGTTAGAGGTGGGGACGTCCGCTAGCACAAGCTCAGGCACCTTCACGCAAACATCCGACACGAACATCACGCATGACACGACCAATAATCAAATCACTTTGGACTTTACAACTGCCAACCCGCCGTTGGCTTTAAATCTCGCCATTAATGAAAGCGGCGGGACTTATTCCAACTTCAGCTCGGTCACGGTGGGGTCGCAAACAACCCCTGCGCAAGCTACTTACACGAGTCCCACCGAGGTCGACGCGGCGACCGAGTTAACCGCAGCGACTGAAGCTAATGAGAATACAAAAGTTTTTGCATCAGCGGACACGGTTTACCTTGATCTTACCGGTCTCTCCAACTTCTATGAATTAGACGCGGCGTCTGGTTCGTTATTTGGAACTCCCGATCAAGACGTTGGTTACGTTCTTGCGGGTACAGAAATCTATCAATTCAAGAATGTCGATGGTTATATCGTTGCCGGTAACAGCACGAATGATCCTGATAGCTCCATTCGGGTCAGTGGTCTCGACGACATCAATGAAACACTTATCATCGAGGGTGGTTACAACCTCAATGTTAACCTTGGCACAGAGTCGACTGGTTACGGTGATGTTGTCATCTTTAATCTTGCGACTGGTCAGGCTGTCGATATCACTCTCAGTGATAGTAGCAGTTTCGTGTCCTACACGATCACCGATGGAGCTGAGACGAGCCCAGTAACCCTTGGTGGCGGCCAGATCCGTGGCGCGGATATTATTGTCGGTAGTGATGACTCGACTGCTGGCGACAAGATCACTGGCTCTGTCCTGGACGACATCATTTTTGGTCGAGACGGCTCTGACACAATAGTTGGTGGAGCTGGAGCAGACCTTCTGATTGGTGGCGCTGGTGCCGACACAATCGACGGTGGTGTTGGCAATGATATTATTGTCGATCTCGACTCCGATCAGCTCACTGGTGGTTTAGGTAAGGATATTTTTGTTGTCCAGGGTACGGACGCATCTTTCGCCACAATCACAGACTTTGAGGTTGCTCAAACTGGTCTTCGTTTTGGTGGTCTCAACTCGCAACGATTCGAAGATAGAATCGCGCTGACTATCAACTCCGCCGCGCTCGCGGGCACAGCATTCGATTCAAAAACCGATGATAGCATCGGTAGCAGTTATTACGGGTTGTCAAAGGCCGTGAAGGTCGACATTGTCCAAGCTCAGGATGGTTTGGGTAATGAAATTGCGAACACGTTCGACATGATTGCGTGGATCGACAAAGACAATGACGACACGATGGATATTGCTGCAGATAGTACCAGCGAGTTGTTGGCGAAAACTCGATTTGCTGTGGATGGCACTGACGCACTGGGCGCTGGAGATCGGTTTGAGGCAGTGACAGTTGCTCAGGCTGATATGAGTGCTAACTACAGTTCATATCTACTGGATCAACTTGAGAGCCTGGCATCGCCCGGTGAAATACCAGATGATCAAACCGTTACACTGTTTGTAGCCGTTGAAAAGGTCGCAAAAAATATTCGGCTTGGTGAAGGGCAAAAAGTGTTGGTGGCTCAAACTGACGCTGGGTCTGAAATCGAGACCGTATTCATTCCCAGCAATACCTCAGAAATTCTTGTTGGTTCGCGTTTGAGTGACACGTACACGTTGACGAAGCAAGTCTTCGTCGATCCTACGTCGGGAGGACAAGCAGGGAATCAGGGTTATGCGAGTGATACGGTGGTCGAGCGCGGGGGCTCGTCTGATTCTCTCGACATCGACATGAATTTTTCTGATCTGCTCGTAGGTAACCTTGACGTAAGCCGTTATGAACGTGGTCGTGAAGGTGACGGGGCATCCCTGAAATTGAGTCATACCAGCACGAACGCGGAAGATTTAAATAGCTTCGAATTGACGGTGTACAAGCAGTACGTTGACTACGACTCGTCATTCAGGGTCGAAGACTTGGCGCTTAACGACGGATCGCTAAGTTTGGGGGTATCATCTGATGGTGAAATCTCCATAAACAGTAGTGTCGACGGCCTGCTTGTTGGTTCAACTCAAAACGATGTGTTTGTCATTGATAAGAATTCCGCTGACGTAGGTACGATTGTGGTAACGGATTTTGCGGCAGGTGACGTCATCAAGTTTGATGGATTCGGGGGTACCGACCTTCAAGCTTCATCAATTGACCCTCTGACTTCCTGGACTGAGGGAGATAGCACCACAACTGATCTGAGTGGAAAGAATGTACAAAAGGTGTCTTTCACAGATTCAAGCAACAGTGACGCCGCGGTCGTCGACATCATTTTTGTTGACTCGACGGTTTCTGGTGCCGGCTGGTGGGATGAACTGACCCCAGCTAGTTAGGTATCCGTTTATGCGGAAAAGCAGAGGAACTAAAGCGCGCTTGGGGGTTGTCAATTCAGACGCCCGCCCATTGCTCGGTGTTTTTGGTGTCTCGGTTATTGCGCTTCTCGATAGCGACAAAGCAGATAAGGAGGCACCATACAGTCACGCGCAGGGGCTGTCTTTGCCGAAATTCTACGATGGCTCAGGCTCTGTTGGCGCGATGTCGACGAGGATCCAATATCTGTATGAAGGATCCCAAACGCGCTTATTTTATGAGTCGCGTAATCCACTAGAACTGGGTTCGTATGAGCTTAATGGTCGTCTTTTGGCGGCATCAGATATTTTGAATGGGTCCGACGATTCTGATTTAGCTCCAACCGATGAAAATCAGACGCAGATCGAAAACAGCGACTCACAAGCCCCTGAAGCAGCCGACGGCGGTGCTCGGGCTGAAGCGCCTCCCGAGATTGCAGAGTGTACTGCCGAAGCGCCCGTTTATGGAGGTGACACCACAGAGTGTCTTCCCGAGGGCCATGAGGGTACTTGGGCAGATGAATATGGTGGGCTGCTTGTCAATACGGGAAGCATTAGCGAGCTATTCTCATCGAGCGCGATAAACCACTTTTCTGTGTCGGTAAGCTCGGGATCGTCCGGTCGATCTGCTTCTCAAACTCCGTCTATTGTTTATGCAACACCTGGCAAGGTCATTGATGGTTATGTCGAAGGGGCGACCGTTTTTGCTGACTTGAATGGTGACGGTGTGTTCAATACCGGGGAACCATCTGCAATCACTGATGCGAGTGGTGGCTATACGCTAGAGAGTCCGGTTGATCTGACCGACGTAACGATCATATCAACTGGTGGTATCGATATAACGACCGGTGCAGCGGTTGATTACTTGATTGCTCCGGCTGGTGTGACGTTCATTACTCCAATATCCACGCTTGCACATTATGCAGAGGCCTCTGGTAACGATCGCGCTGCATTATTGTCTGATCTTGGGTTCAGTGAGGATTATCTTGGTATTGATCCTGTCGCATTGCTGGATTCGACTGATCCTACAACCGCTGCAGCCGCTGAGAACTTTCTTGTGGCCGGGGCATCAGTACTAACATCAGTGGGCGCAATGTGCTCATTGGTCGCATCCTCGACCGGTGCATCACAATCCGAGGTTGCTGCATCCTTGTTTGAACAATTGGGTAAAACGAGTTCGTCAGATCTCGCGAAGCTTACTGATCGATCAGATACGACGAGTGACGCGACGTCAGTATTGAAAACAGTACTGGTGAATACCTTGGCAGATAGGGGTGTTACAGGTATTCCAGATGATGTGGTTGATAAGGCAGTAACATCAGTCGGTCAGGTGGTGAACGAGTTACGTCAGTCAGCTGATTTGACCAGTGCTCAAGCGATTTCGAGCGTGGGTCAGGTCCTGTTATCTGATGAATTCAAGTTAATTGGTGCTGAGATTAAGAGTCCGACCGGTGAAGATATCACGGTATGGATTGACCAAATTCGGTCTGACTATGATGTGAGTTCTGACAACTATAAGTCGCTCAAAGAAGCTCAATCGATTGCTGTTGAGGCACGAAGTGCGAGTTCGAACGGTGCTGATTTAGTCGCTGATGTTTACCAAGTGCTGATTGATCATACCGGATTAGCAAGGTCGTCATCGAATAAGTCGCCATTGGCTAACGACACATTTTCAAATGCTCAACAGGTCGAACTTGTTTCGGTAAACCCGGTACTGAAAGCGAACGAAAAAATTAGTGTGTCGTTTGATTCCCAAACAGGCCAATTAGGTTTTGAATTTTTAGATGGTTTTGATCGAATTGATGCGTCATCACTCGATGATCCATTAGATTTCGCTAATCCAGAGGCCCTTGCGGCATTCTTTACTGAAGCCACAAACGCTTACGGTGATTATTATTTCAAGTACCAAGTCAATGTTGATGGCCAGCCATTATCGGGCCTAATTACATTACAGGTCGCACCCGAGGTCACAATCGATCTCAAGCCATCAGCCAGTATTGTCGAAGACATCGCATTCAAGCTAAATGATCTGGTTGCTAAGCGCACATTCGGGCCTGGCGATAGTTTGACGATCACGGGATTACCAGTTGGCTCGACCGTTAGCGCATTGGTTGGTTCGAACGACTCTCTTGGTGTGGATAATTTGGAGCTGGTTGCATCCGCTGATGGGATTGTTATTCCCAACGAATGGTTGCTTCCATGGCGGTTCGATGACGTTACCATCAGTTTGCCGACGGACCATCACGGCGAATTTGTCCTGAACACGATACTGACTGCGCAGTATGAAAGCGCGAGTTATCGTTCGGACGATTCGATTACTGTTCAGGTCACTCCAGTAGCCGATGGTTTGAGTGGATTGTCAGGCATTGCGTTAAGTAGGCTGATTGAAGCCTCGCGCGATCCTGATCCTGTGAAAACAGAAGGCTCGGCATTTCCTTTGTTTAAACAGACGACTGATCTTACAAATTATCTCGATTCTGCCAAAACCGACTCGGCTGAGACGATTGCTGTCGCGATTGGTTTGCCGAGCGGTGCGTCGATCGTTGGTCTTGATGTGATGTTGAGCGCGCCAGTATCTGACAGCCTTGATTGGTTTGTAGTATCCGGGTCTAAAGATACTCTTACGGCCAAGTTAAACGCGCTGAACGTGATTTCCAGCCGTTATGCGGTTGATCCGAAGATCATGGTTGGAACTGTAGAGACTGATGGCAACTATTCGTGGGCAACCAGTGTGCCGGTACTGTTGGACCTGAAGCTTGACCTGATTCAGCCGGTTATAGAATCTCAGTTATCAGATCTGTCCTCGACTGACTCTGAATTTGATGGTCAGTTTGCATTGTCAATTTCGGACTTGGTGGTATCTCAAAATCAACACCAAGACTTTGCCTTGATTGGGAATGATCAGGTGCTTGAGTTTTTTGTCATTGTTCCTGGCGAATTTAATGTATTGAGGCAACCCGGTCTGATCAATTGGAGCACGACGAATACGGCGAACGAGTACTCAGTCACGGGTTCGGTAAAAGCTACCTTGGATGGTGGGATCGCAGACTTGGTTCTGAGTCCGAAGTCGGGCTATTTTACCGATCCCAATGGCATCTCGGTTCAGGTGAGTGTAGACACGTATTCATTTGGTAATGAGGCGTCAAAGGCGCAATACGGAACATTAAGCGGTCCCGAGTTCGCAATCAAAGTTGCTCCTGACCTTGATAGTGGTTCTGTGAATACAGAAATCGCGTTGATTGGCTTAACTGAATCGCAGAATGACTCTACAGATCAATGGTCGCGTTTGAGTGATTACTTGTCTGTGAATGCTCCAGATATCAGTGGCGCAACGAATACTCTCGTATTAACACTAAGCGATGGGCTCGCTTCGCCATCGTTAATGATTCGGGATTCTCAGACGGGGTTAGCCGTTCAATCAACACAGGTTGATGGTGATCATGTCTTTGAAATTCCGATAACGAACGCGTCATTTGCGAATCTTGAAATCATGTCGTCGCCATTTGTATCTCTGGATAGTGCTGAGCTTGAATCATTTGTGCGGACAGAGGTAAATGCGTGGGCATTTGAGAGTACCAGTGAGTCATCGGTATTTAAGTTAGCAATTGATCCAGTCGCGAGCGAAATTAAAACATCGCCAATCATCAACACGGCATACACTGGCACCGAAGATACGGCTTTCGCTCTCTCAGATTTAGTTACTCAGGCGGCGGTGCTTAGCGATTCGTCTGAAACATTAGTCTATCAAATCGAATTACCTCAACAGCTGTACCTATTCAATACATCGACAAATCTGTTGTCGGGTGGACGGCTATCCTCGGATGGATCCAGTCGAACATTTGAGATTGAGCAATCCGAGTTAACAAATTATCAAGTCATGCCCAAGGCATCGTTTGCCGGAGATAATCTTGCGTTTTCGGTAACACCAATCGCGGTCGAATCTGATGGGTCACGTAACACCGATCACCAACCAATTGATGGAACGGTCTCGATCAGTGCTGTTTCGAGTGCGCCGGTTGTGGTGGTTCCGGGGAATACAGTTTCTGGTCTGATCAATGCCACGGTCACTTCCTTGTCTGCGCCAGTGAGTGTGACCAAGACGGACTTGGACGAGACTCTTGCTGTGTCACTACAAGTGAGAAGCGAGGGAGCATTGGTAAATGACGTAGTGCTGACCATCAATAATGGCTCAGTCGTTACATTGCCAGATCCAAATGCTGATGGAATTTTTGTTGTCGAGTCTCAATACATACCATTCTTATCAACGTTAAGAGTTTCGTCATTGTCTGATTACCGTGGCACTGAGCACCTCACTATCTCTGTGCAGGCAAGTTCCCAAGATGGATCTGCTCCAGCCGCTACTTCAGCCTTAGTGCCGTCATTTGATATTGAGATCTACCAACAATTGAATGCTCCGGTAGTGCACGCTCAGCAATTGAAGCAGCAAGATCAAAAGTACCTCGATATTGATATTGATTTGGTAAATCCACCGGTTGGCTTTACTGTCAATGAAGTTACCCTGCTCGTGACTGGCATTGATTCTGCCTCGTATTTTGTCGATGGATCTGATACTCCGATCGGGGCCAATTTGGGTGGTGGCGTTTGGCTTTTCAATGGCTCTGATGTCATCGACAATTCATGGGGAGCTCAAATAGAAATCCGAGGAACGACAGCGAGTAACTCAGTCGTTGTGAAAGCGATTTTGACCGACAGTGTGGGTGGAACGAGCGCGTCCGGATCTTCACCTTCTGTATCAATTGATCCGATCGACCCAGTGGTCGTCGTGTTTGGTGAGACTCCAGATATTGTCGAGCCTGCTGATGGCGTGGCGTTTAACTTTGACTACCATTCTGGGCTCGAGACGGCTTTGGGTTGGATGTCGGGTGATTCTGGTTCTGGGCTGAACCCGACCGGAACGGCCTTTTTGGTTAACGGAGATGTGGTTACTGGATATAGCGACCTCATCCCAAACATTGACGCGTTGCTTGGCGGAAACGGGGCAACTGATCTCGTTGGCCAAGGATATTCATTGTGGTTTGATCAATCATCGTCTGGTAACTACGGTGTGGTCGACCAAACTGAGCTCGTGAGCTTAGACAGTCTGTTTACGGAGTTCATTGTTCAGCCGCCGACGCCAGACCCAGTTGATGGCGCAACCGTTGATCTAATTGATAAAGCGACTGTGACCTACACGACTCAAGGTGGTGTCTCAGTCAGTGGGAATATCAATTTATTTGGGACGCAAATCGAGCACGTCTACACCAACAGCGCGCTCTCGAATACATCGTTCACAGAATCAGCGCGACCCATCGCGAGTGTTACCCCATTATCAAATCAGGTGAACGAGGATATTCCATTTGATTTTGTGGTGACCTATCGGTCTGCTGTCATACCAAGCGAAGTACCCAATCCTGTGGTGTTGGATTTTGTGAAAGTGTTTGGTGTACCAGAAAACGCAATTCTTGAATCATCGCAATCGAATCAAAACGTAGTATTTGTTGAGGCTTCAAATGGAGACCCTGCATTTTGGATTGTGGAAATTGCGAGTGACCAAGATGTAAATAGTAGTGATACACAAAATACGCTGACGGTGCGTTATGTGGAGCCTCACCAGACGGGTACAGTGACGTTATCTGTAGAGCCTATCGTTTCCATTGCTGATATTGGTTTGGGTCTATCAGGATCAATATCAGGAGTACGAGAGACAGCGGGTTCGGTTACCGTGAATCCACAAGCTGAGACTGATATCAGTTTGTACAGAGTCAATGATCAATCGATTGATGTGGAAGAGTCAGGAGTGATTGACTTCGTAGACTTTGGCTTGAAGGTGCAATCTCCAGACATCGCTGAGTCAACATTTATCGATTTTAAACTGTATGACCTCGTTAGCCAGCAATACATCGATCTCAACACATTCGCATCAGACAACACGTTGTCGATCAACTCAGGATATGTTCGTGCAACGCAGTCTGAATTTGATTCTTTGTCATTTAATTTGCCGCAATTCCTTACACATGACCTTGAATTACATGCGCGTGCAGTAAGTCAGCACGGGAATGTCTTTGAGGACAACGATCAGTTCGTGGTTCCGGTCACAATTAACCCGATTGCCAACGGCGTGAGCAGTGTGAGTTCCAGCTTGATTGGGCAAAATGGTAGTCCGGTCACTTCGATTTCAGAAGGCGAGACCGTTAAATTGAACGTGAACTCGTCAACTTTAGATCCATCAGAAAGTGTGGTGTATCGGGTGTTGATTGGAGGGAATCCATCTGCATTTGGTGCAATTCAATCGCTTGGTGGGCAATCGGCGACCGATGTTGATGGGGGTTACCGTGTATTTGAGTTTGATGAAGATATTTTTTCAAACGGGCCACTGGCACTGTCACTCGATGAATACTTCGATGGTTCGATCGAACTAAAAGTTTCTGCAGCCTCTGTTGATCTAGCAAGTGGTTCCTTCTCAAATTACACGGATGCAACGCCCCAAAACTTAACCGTATTACCAGACCCCGGGAATATTAAGAACATCAATGAGCTCGATATTGATGATCCGATTGAGAAATTACTCTTAGTTCAGGGTGATTTGGCTAATGTCGAGGGATTCAATGGATCAGTAACGGGAACACTGTCATCGGATGGTGAATCGATTACGTTCGATTCGCCATCAGCTTTAACAACGGTTGAACTAAATCCGTTAACCAAATCGAAGATTGTTGTAGACGGCATCGACGATACGAATCAGTCTGTTGGTGACATTGATTTTGGTTCGGTATCACGAAGTTTCGAATGGTCGATCGAGAACAATGGTCAAAGCATTTCTAAACTCGCTGGTATTGAAGGTGGCTCACTGAGTTTCGATGTTCGTGTCGTGTCTCATGATACCGACGAAGACTTCGAGCTAGTATCCGACTCAAGCGCTGTAGCCATCAGCAAAACAACCGCTGTAAACACTGATTCCAAAGAATACATCTTTACGTGCAGTCTTGACCCAATTCCAAAACCGTCTGCCTTGTCAGCTTTCGATGATTTGAAATTAGTAGTTCAGGAAGGGTCATTGATCCCGTTGGCAATTCCTAGTATTCCGATAACGATTAGTCCAATCGCGAACGGCATCGATGGTTTACCAACACTGACGGTGTCCGCGTCGTCAGATAATCTTTCAGACGTCGATTTCCGAGAAGGTAAGCCTTTGTGGATTAAGTCCACTGCAAATTTGATCGATTCAGACGAAGTTTTGTCATACCGAATTGAGATTGGTGGGTCGGCTGAAGCAGTTCAGGCGGTTCAATCTTTCAATGGCATTGCCTCGACGAGTGTCTCAGGCGATGGATCCAGAAAATTGTTTGATGTGTCTGCTGATTCCTTACTAAATCCAGTGAAGTTGATTCTTGATCCAAACTTTTATGGCGATCTGGCGATTGACGTTTTTGCATCTTCGTATGAGCCCTCAACCGGTGAAGAAAGTGCACCAGTGCGTGTTGGTCAGACAATTTCAGTGATCCCAGTAGCTGATGGCTTAAAATCATTTGAGGCAGAAGTATCATCGAATCAAGGCATGATTGAGGCAGAATTCCTAGAAGGTCAATCAGTCTGGATCCATTCTACCGCTGAGCTCAATGATGGTTCTGAAGATTTGTTCTACACAATTTCGGTTGGCCAGAGTGTGACGGAAGCGGCGGCAGTCCTGACACTGAACGGCAAAGAGCCAAACGATTCACTGAGCTCTTCAACTCAAAAAGTTTTCATGAGTATTCGGTTTGATGAGAACACCTTCCCATTAGAACTGAAGCTGGACAATCATTTTGATGGTGATCTGAACATCAAGATTGATGCGTTTAGCCAAGTTGGATCCGAAGTAAGCGCGGTTGAATCTGTCACCGAAACAATTTCGGTTGGTCAGGTCTTTGCGTCTCCGCAACTCAAAGTGTTTGTGAACGATCAATTACAGACTGAAATCAGCCCAATAGCGGGTTATGCGTACAGCTTTGATGTGCAAATTGTTTCAGCAGATTCTGACGAAACCTTTGAGGTATCGTCGAGCAGCTCTGTATTGAGCGTGTCTGCCAAACAAGCCAGTCCAAACACCTACACAATCGCGACCGACGCATATCCTGGTGATCTGAACTTGTTCGACTCGTTATCAATCCAACAGACTGAGTCAAGTCAAACGAGATCATTGTCGTTCAAGATTTTTGAGAATGATCTAATTGTCAGTCCGCAATTCTTGGAAGCAACAATACCTGAGTTTGATCCGAGCTTAAGTGATCCCGTTCGGTTGGTGGTTGATTCTGATTCTTTTGAGTTGTCGGCGTTAAATCTATTCGTTTCCAACCGTGCTGATACTGGCGCCAATGAACAATTAGAGTATGAGCTTGCTGATGCTGTCGGCACGCCCTCAAACCTGTTGTTGGTCGATGCAGAAAAACTGATTTTGGAAGTGAATGGTAGTGAGTTGTCGTCATCAAACGACACTGGCCGTAAGACCTATCGATTGTCGACTAATAATGGTGTCCCGATTCAGCCAGTAACAATGAGTGTGTTGGCTGGGTTATTTGCTGACTTCGCCTATGCTTATGGATCTGAAAGTCAGTTTCCTGAGCTTGTTTGGACGGCCACAAATACAGAACCATTTACTAATGATATCGAGTCGTCTAGCGTATCAATTTTGGTAACACCAGAAATCCGCGCAGAAGCGCTTGTTGTTGATGGTTCGTCCGAAGTCGCCCTTAAATTTTTTGGTGGAATTCAAGGCGAAACAATTACCGCGGCAATTAACTCGTCTGTGATGGGTGGATCGAATGTCATTGTGAACGCCTCAGAGTTGAGTGGCTTCCAGTCCTCGCTAAATCAAACACACCAAGCATCGGTTAATTATAGTCTCGATGATTTTGGTGATACTGCCGGAATCGCTACGGTCGATGTTAGAACAATCCCGCACGTATCGCAGTGGGCGAGCAAAAGCGCGTCGTCTGATAGCGATGTGTTGTCATTATTTGGTGATGGGTTTGTAGGATCTCTCTCAATGCCTACAAACACTAACGACTATGTTGAGACAGTTTTCTTAGATTTTGATTTCGGGCGCGCCGGTCAAGATGACGGAATATCAAATGAGTTCGGTGTGTCGTCTTCTTTGGGGGTACTGACCCAAGACATGCTATCCGGTAACCGTGATTTAGATTCCGTCACAAACATCTTCGGGACTCAATATAGCGATTTCATGGTGGCGCCATCAGATTCGTCTGGTTCGATAATGTACGGGGCAGGTGGAATAAATGCACTCAGAGGTTCCATTGGCGATGATGTCATGGTCTTTGGTACAGAAGCTGACCTCATGCACGGTAATTCGGGTAATGATGTGTTCCAGATTTCTGTTGACTCTCAAATGAGCCAAGAAAGTTCGAGCTCAATGGAAAATTTATTGGATCGTTTCTTGGGTGGTGATAGTGGGTCATTGTTTGAACAAATTTCAGATTTTCACGATAAATCAGGTATCAGTTCAGACGCTTCTATTCAGTTTAAAGGCATTGTTGATGACTTCGCATTTGGCCGATCGGCAGGTGCCGAGCGTGATTTGCTTGTTTTCTCGGATGGCAACCGAGCAGACCCGGGTTCTCAGCTGTTCGCTACAAAAGATCTGACATGGGGCGGCCATGATGATCTTGTGTATGTCATGGCGCGACAATTCGACTCAGACAGTGGTGGATACGAAACTGATGCTTTTGTATCAGCGCTGTTGATTCCAGAGTATGGTGTAAACGATATCGATTTAACTGATTTGGAAGCTAGCGGGATTTATGCTGCCTAATAAGAGTTCGTTTGTAGCGTTCATTGCGTTTTGTTTTTGTGTATCGGCGGTATCAGTTCAGTCGAGAGTGATTTCTGAGACGGTTGTTGGTGATCCAGATCGTGTTCAATCGGAGAAGACTTCAAGCAGCAACAATGAGGCAGATGATTCTGCAAATCAAAACAATAGATCCAATGATGGGTTACTGAATTGGTTGGGAAATGTTTTCTCTCAACAAGAGCCCCCTGTCACACCAGAGCCAGTTGCTGATCAAGCAACGTCTGCGAATTTCAATAAATCGCCTGATGCAACTCCAACTGAAATAGAACCCAAGGTCGAAAAGCGTCAAGGCTTTTCGAAATGGCTTTCTGGTCTATTTCATCAGAAAAAGTCAGCAGATTCTGAATCAGTTAAAGCATCTGAAAGTAGTGCTCCAGAGCGTGACGGTTCGTTAGTACTTTTTAAATCCGAGACGTTAACCGAGAAACAATTGGATGAACTGGTGGGGACGCCTGATAAAGTTGTCATCGAACGAGTTGAACCAACGACAGAAAATGTCGTTCAGAAGCCTGAGATTCTAGAACAGGAATCGAAACAGGCTGATAACTCGACGGAAACTGACACGCTGACAGATAAAGCACCAGTTGAGAAGGAAGCGATTCCTGAACCACCCAAAGTTGTGCCAGAACAAACACCCCGAATTGGTGGCCGAGAGCCCATGATTCTTGAATCTCCGAAAATCCCGAGTAATGGGCAACAATTTGACCCGGGTAACCTCGGAGTTGATCTTGATCGTTATGTGGTTAGTTTGATCAACGCAATCGAGGGAGGCGATGGTCTTAAAACGTTCCCTGATTTAAGACGAGAAATTGCGCCAGTCTTTTACAGCACCCCAACGGTGATGCGATTAATCGAACTCGAGAAAACTCTGGCTACTCAAGTTTCCGAGGCCGAATCAGCGAGTGATTTCCAGGTATCTGCATCGGTCGAAGAAGGGAGGCGGGAATCTGACGTTGACGACGGAGATGGCCGATTAGCATCACAAACAATTTCAGTAAGTCGGATATTGTTTGATGGTGGTGTTACATCAGGGACAGTTGACCGCTCACGCAAGGAAGTAGAACGAGCACAGGCCGATATAAATATCTCGCGATCGGAAGCGCTTTTGGACTTATTAAAGGCTCGTTTCGAACTGTCTGCGGCAGCTGAAAATATGAAACTATCAAATTTGTTTGCAGAAAGCCGTCTTCAATTCCTCGATATGGTTCGCGAGAAACTGAGTTTGGGAGTCTCAAGTCGTGCTGATGTGGT
>ENA-OUOG01003403-OUOG01003403.1-marine-metagenome-genome-assembly--contig:-NODE-3403-length-14976-cov-2.965233_pt1 | contig 14976 bp, 16 predicted proteins | sample MGYA00248635_ERZ508505 | MGnify/ENA primary metagenome ERZ508505 (study PRJEB26176, sample SAMN06267871) | marine metagenome | isolation source: Saanich Inlet, British Columbia, Canada | place: Pacific...
TTCCAGATTATGATTGAATACATCCGGCTTGGCTTCTGCCACTTTCTCGATTGCACCATCTTTCCTTAGAAAATCCGGTGTAAGGATTTCGACGGTTGTATTTGGGGACGCGCCACGAATAGCAAGAATGGTATCGACAAAGTGCTGTGCCCCACCGTCTTCCAAATCATCACGGTCCACGGAAGTGATGACCACATGATTGAGACCAAGTTTTGCGACTGCTCTCGCAACATTTTCCGGTTCTTGCGGATCCAGAGCATTAGGTACACCCGTTCGGACGTTGCAGAAAGCGCAGGCCCGTGTGCAAGTGTCGCCCATGATCATCATTGTTGCGTGCTTCTGAGACCAGCATTCTCCAATATTTGGGCAACCGGCTTCCTGACACACTGTGACCAGGTTATTTTCCTGAACGATCTTTTTCGTTTCATCATAAACGGGTGATCCGCCTGCCCGGACCTTGATCCATGCGGGTTTCTTTTTTACCGGATTAGCCGGTTTATGTGCCTTCTCAGGATGTCTTGGACGCGCATCCGGATTTTTGTTGATGACCGTTACCAAGTGCTATATTCCTTCATATGGAAACCGCATTAGCAGTTTCTGACATAAGTAAAGACCAGTTCATCCGATGCAATGCGACCGGTTGGCTGGCATTGTTTATACACTTCCCGTGTCCCGCGCACTGTGACTTTCAATTGATCCGAACGCACAGGCCCCTCTACGAAATATTCAAGCGGGTTACCGGGACAGTATTTTGAAAAGCGTCGCGCTGTTCCTTCATACCAGTTTCCGCGTTTCACACCATTGAATAGCAATGTCCCACGACGAACACCGGCGTTTCGCAAAACCTGTCTTGGGTTTTCATAATACATCCAACGCTGGTTTCCGGACGCCTTCAATCGCATGAGTGAACCATTATGGTTCCAGCATGAATCTGCCTGTGCCGAAGTTGACATTGGTACGATTGCCGAAATAGCAATTACAGAGGATAAAAGGGTTTTGAAAAGCATTCGTTTCATGATCATTCTCCGAAATTCTGCCCCTGTTTTTCATTCTGCCTGACTCACCATTCACAAGTCGATGCCATTCATCACATGTGAATGACGCGGTCATACGCGTCAAGAACGCTTTCGTGCATCATCTCTGACAAAGTAGGATGTGGGAAAACGGTATGCATTAGCTCTGCTTCAGTTGTTTCCAGGGTCATGGCGACCACATATCCCTGTATGAGTTCGGTTACTTCTGCACCGATCATATGGGCGCCCAGCAATTGTCCGGTCTTTTCATCAAAGACGGTCTTGATCAGTCCGTCGGGTTCACCCAAAGCAATTGCCTTGCCATTTCCCATGAATGGGAAGCGGCCAACTTTAACCTTGTATCCGGCCTCTGTGGCCTGCGCTTCGGTCATGCCCACGGACGCAATCTGAGGATTACAGTACGTGCATCCAGGAATTTGCTCCTTTTTCATCGCATGGGGTTTTTTGCCGGCAATGGCCTCAACGCATATCACTCCCTCGTGCTCTGCCTTGTGAGCGAGCATCGGCGGGCCTGCCACATCGCCGATTGCGAAGATACCATTTACATTTGTAGCGCCAAAGCCATCGGCCACCACGCAGCCACGTTCAGTTTTAACACCAAGGTTTTCAAGGCCAAGATTTTCGGTGTTTCCAACAACACCAACGGCAGAGATCAACTTGTCTGCGGATATTTTTTGAACGTTTCCGTCCTTGCCCTCAATATGAGCGATTATCCCCTTGGCGTTCTTTTCCACTTTGACGACCTTCGCGCCAGTCATGATCTTCATACCCGCATTTTCGAATCGTTTTCGTGCAAGTTTTGAGATTTCCTCATCTTCAACAGGCACGACACGGTCCATGAGTTCGACGACTGTAACATCAACGCCCATTGCATTGTAAAATGATGCAAATTCAATCCCGATTGCGCCCGAGCCCATAATCACGAGTGATTTCGGCATGTCCTTGGGCACCATTGCTTCAAAATACGTCCATATTTTATCCCCATCGGGCTCTATACCCGGTATCACACGCGGCCTGGCACCAGTTGCGAGGATGATGTTCTTTGACTTATAGGTCCCCTCACCCAGCGCATTTTTCGGTTTTGGATGTTGCGGCTCCATCGCTTCTTTACTTGATTTTGAAACAAGCACTTCACCCGGTTTGGTGATTTTTGCCTCACCCCATATCACATCGACCTTGTTCTTTTTGAGAAGATGGCCAACACCGCCGTTCAACTGCCCGGAAACTCCGCGTGAACGTTTTACAACAGCAGATGCGTCAAAGCTTACATTGTCCGCTTTCAAACCATAATCGCCAGCATGCTGCATGTAGTGATAGATTTCAGCTGATCGAAGAAGAGCCTTGGTAGGAATACAGCCCCAATTAAGGCATATGCCCCCCAAATGTTCACGCTCTATTATGGCGGTTTTCATGCCAAGTTGCGCGGCACGTATTGCTGTAACGTAGCCTCCTGGCCCTGACCCAATAATCAATACGTCATATTCAGTAGTCATTAGACAGTTCCTCAATAGTCAGCAGCAAGCAAAAGCCACTTGTTCACGGTGTGGTTTAATCCGAAATCAACAAAGGGACGCTCATCGATTTCATTAAAGTTGTATTTCTCATACAATGCACGAGCTGCGGTGTTTGTATCTTCGCATACAAGCATTGCGCGTTTGGCTCCGGAATGGCGACCTCGAAGCATACTGTTTTTCAACAAGGTCTCGCCCAAACCTTTACCCCGATGGTCAGCAAAAACTGCAAAGCTGTCGATAAACCAATTGCCTGTGGCGGCGCCATACAATTCAAAAACAGTAACGAATGCTGGCGCTTCCTGCTTCATAACCGACATTTCTTCTTCATCTGAAGTTGGCATCACATAGCTGGTAATACTTCCGGCAATCATATCATCCTCAACGGCAACATAGGCGTTTCGCCATGCGAAGATTTCATCACTTGCAAACCGACTGCGGCCGTAGTCCAACGGATCGTTCGCCTGACCAAGCATCACGGCTTTTTCCCAAAACCAATGCGAAATGCCGTGGCCAGCAAGATTGTCCAGGATTGCCAAATCGGCAGCCTCTTTCTTTTGGGCTGGGCGAACTATGATTTCAGTCATATAGTCGCCTTTGTGGAATCAACAGACACTTTCACGGAGCATGATCGATGGATCTTGTCGATTATCTGGTTACGAACATTTCCGAGCTTGATCACATTGTGCGATGGCCAGGCATATTCCTGATTGTTTTGTACTTGTTGCGTGCGGTCGGGCATCTGTTTCGTTTGAGGTTGATATCCGTGGTTACCAATTTGCTCTACGCGACGATTATCGCATTGGTTTTGGCGCGGTACGGAAATGAAATCGCCGTTTATCTGCAAAACCTCTGGGACCAATATCAAGCTTCCAATCCTGATGTGCCGACCTAAACGAGCATTCCCGCCGGCGCTTCAATATATTTTTTAAACGCTACAGCGAGTTCAGCCCCCAACGCGCCATCAATAACCCTGTGGTCGAATGCGAAGGTTGCAGTCATCACCGTTGCTGCAACCAATTGGCCATCTTTAACGACAGGTTGTTTCGCACCTGCACCGATTGAAACAATTGATGCATGTGGCGGATTGATGATGGAAGTGAAATTTGAAACACCAAACATGCCCAGATTAGATACTGCTGTCGATCCACCCTGGTATTCACTGGGTTTAAGTTTTTTATCTCTCGCCCGACTTGCGAGGTCTTTCATTTCAATTGAAATCGCAGACAGCGTTTTTTGCTCTGCACGTGCTACAATTGGCGTAATTAAACCGTCCGGAATTGCAACTGCCACGCCCACATCCGAGTGTTTGTGAAGAATGCGAGCACCAGAGGTCCATGATGCGTTTGCCATTGGCACATCACGGAGCGCCAATGCCAACGCCTTGATGATGAAATCATTGACCGAGATCTTGTAAAGCGGCTTTTCGTTGTCAGAAATCGGTGCCGCTTCGTTTATCTGCTTTCTGAGTGCCAAAAGTGCATCCAACTGGCAATCCATCGAAATGTTATACGAAGGAATGGTTTGCGTGGATTCGGTTAATCGTGCAGCTATGGTTCTTCGCATGCCGTCATGTGGCAGGACTTCGTATTCATCTTCCTTGTAAAATGCGAGTACCTGGTCATCACTCATACTCGTAGCAACTGGTGCGCCAGCTGACGATATTGTTGATGGAGCAGCACTTACATTCGATTTGCCTTCGACATCTGCTTTGACAATGCGGCCGTGGGGACCACTTCCCTTGATTGCAGACAGGTCAATATTGTTCTGTTCAGCTATTCTTCTTGCCAATGGTGAAGCAAAGATACGTTCTCCTGATCCCTGTTGTGGCGGTGGTGTAGTTTCTGATGGTGCGGATTGCGCGGGCGCAGTTTGCTTTGTTTCGATCGCCTCTGGCTTGGATACTGCGGTTTCAGGTTTGTTGCTTGCACTTTTGTTTGCAGCAGCAGAAACATCTTCACCGTCCTCCGCTAAAACTGCAATCACTGCATTCACCTTAACGCCATCAGTGCCGGCGGCTACATGGATTTTGGCAATCGTACCTTCGTCGACGGCCTCAACTTCCATGGTCGCCTTATCAGTTTCAATCTCGGCAATCACATCACCTGGTTCAACCTTGTCCCCTTCCTTGACCAGCCATTTGGCAAGGTTACCCTCTTCCATGGTTGGTGAAAGCGCTGGCATGGTAATATCAATCGGCATTGCCTGTTTCTCCGGTTTCAAACTTGCCGTCATTCATCAGCATGTTTGTTGTTATCTGTATTTTACCATCATCGGCCGGTATCCATTCTGCCAACCGCGTGAGGCGTTTTTGTTCATCAGCTACCTTGCGAACAGCCTCTTCCTCTGAGAGCTCGCGGTTGCTCAGTGTTTCCAGCGCCTCATGGCTTATTTCCAACGTCACTTTTCGTCCGTCTATCAATACGGACTTTCCCAGCCGGTCATACCGCAACGATCTGAGGTCAAGACGCTGCATCGGCAACTACCTGTAGCTTACCTGTTTCACCGCAGCGACGACCTCGTCCACATTTGGCAATGCCAGTTTTTCCAGATTTTCCGCATAGGGCATAGGCACATCCTTGCCACAAATCGTGACTACTGGTGCGTCCAGATAATCAAACGCCTGCTGAACAATTTGTGATGCAATATGGTCGCCCACAGATGATTGCGGAAATCCTTCTTCGACAGTCACCAGTCGATTTGTTTTCTTGACTGAATTAATAACTGTTTCCATGTCGAGCGGCCGAATGGTTCGCAAATCAACAATCTCAACATCAATACCCTCTTCAGCCAGTTTTTCAGCCGCTGCGATCGCATAAGTCATACCAATGCCGAAGGACACAATCGTCGCGTCATTGCCGCTTTTGTGAATACGGGCCTTACCAATCGGCAGCACCCAATCTTCCACATCTGGAACGTCAAAGGATTGCCCATAAAGAATTTCGTTTTCCAGGAAAACAACCGGGTTTGGATCGCGAATTGCCGCTTTCAAGAGGCCCTTTGCATCAGATGCTGAATAAGGCATCACCACTTTGAGACCCGGGATATGGCTATACCAAGCAGCGTAACACTGCGAGTGCTGTGCCGCCACACGGGCCGCGGCGCCATTGGGTCCACGGAAGACCATGGGCGCGCCCATTTGACCGCCAGACATGTAAAGCGTCTTTGCTGCAGAATTGATGATCTGGTCAATCGCCTGCATGGCGAAGTTAAATGTCATAAATTCCACGATTGGTTTAAGGCCAGCCATCGCCGCGCCGACACCAATACCCGCAAATCCGTGCTCGGTAATCGGCGTATCGACCACGCGGCGTGCACCAAACTCTTCCAGGAGACCTTGCGTAATCTTGTAAGCGCCCTGATATTCAGCAACCTCTTCACCCATGATGAAGACGTCTTCATCTTTGCGCATTTCTTCTGCCATTGCAGAATTGAGCGCCTCCCGAACGGTCATGGAAACCATTTGGGTGCCTTCGGGTACTTCAGGGTCAGCTGCAACCTCTACGCGCGCTGTTTCGGGAATTTCAGGTGTCTCGTTGCCGTCCGACGCAGCGGCATTGCTCGTTTCGACTTCAGGTGCAGCAGCAGGCATTTCAATGCTTGCTGTATCTTCTCCGTCTTCAGCCAAGAGGGCGATCACCGAATTTACTTTGACCCCTTCTGCCCCTTCAGCGATGAGGATTTTTGCTATCGTACCTTCATCCACTGCTTCAACTTCCATCGTTGCCTTATCGGTCTCGATTTCCGCAATTACGTCACCTGAGGAAACGCTATCCCCTTCTTTGACCAACCATTTTGCAAGATTGCCTTCTTCCATTGTTGGTGAAAGTGCCGGCATTAGTATTTCAACAGCCATGATTATGCCTCCACCAAGATATCAGTATAAAGTTCAGATACATCCGGCTCCGGATTGGTTTGGGCAAACTCAGCAGACTTCGCAACGATTGCGCGAATGTCTTTATCCATGGCTTTCAGTTCGTCTTCCGACGCCATTTTTGATTCCAGCAGTCGTTGCTTGACCTGTTCAATTGGATCTTGCTCTGCACGCATTTTCTGAACTTCATCCTTGGTCCGATACTTGGCCGGATCCGACATGGAGTGCCCACGGTATCTGTAGGTTTCCATCTCAAGGATTATTGGTCCCTTGCCACCACGCACATGCTTTACTGCATAATCAGCAGCTGCTTTAACGGCACGAACATCCATACCGTCAACATGCATTCCAGGAATATTAAATGATGCGCCACGCTGAGAAAACTCTGTAAGCGCAGAAGAGCGCGCGACCGCGGTTCCCATCGCGTAACGATTGTTCTCAATTATATAGATAACTGGCAAATCCCATAGGGATGCCATGTTAAAACTTTCGTAAACCTGCCCCTGGTTTGAGGCACCATCACCGAAATATGCAACGCTCAGATTATCATTGCCGCGATACTTGTTTGCAAATGCCAAACCAGTACCAAGCGAGACTTGCGCACCTACAATGCCGTGCCCGCCGTAAAAATGTTTTTCCTTGGAGAACATGTGCATTGAGCCGCCTTTTCCCTTGGAATACCCGTCACGGCGACCCGTTAGCTCTGCCATAACGCCATCAGGCTCCATACCGCACGCAAGCATATGACCATGATCCCGATATCCGGTTATGACCTGGTCTCCCTCTTTCAGCGCCATCTGCATTCCGGTAACAACCGCTTCCTGCCCGATGTATAGGTGACAAAAACCGCCAATAAAGCCCATGCCGTACAATTGCCCCGCCTTTTCTTCAAATCGGCGAATTAGCAGCATATCGTAATATGCCTTTAGCTCCTGTTCTTTGCTGAATTTCTCAGGCTGGGGGGATTTGACAACGGTAGATTTGCGCGAAGATGATCTTGAAGGGGTTTTGCCGGATTTTGATGCCATTTAGAGACTCCTTGATAGAAAGAATATCAATCAAAGAGCAGAAAAATACAACCGTGAAACTACTGAATTTGATGACTCATAAATTATTGATATTAAACAATATTTATAAGATTAACTGAATTTTGATTAATCTTTATAGCGCATTATGACTATCTCGTCCCGATGCAAAAGATTCAGATTGTATCTGACCTGCTCATCCAACATATCGCGCTCAATTGATCCGTTTTTCAGAAGCAAAACACGATTTTCAAGCTCCTCACGCTGCTTTTGTAAGGATGCCAGTTTAAACTGTAACTCGAGAGACCTTTCCTTGGTCTGCTGATGCGATCCCAAGCCGTATTTTCCTATCATGGAATGATAATAAAAATACGCACACAAGGTGAGACAAAATATGGGTATGAACAATCTATGGAGATTGCTATTTCTTCTCTGACGGGTCGCCAAGGTTGAACCTACTCAAAACACAAACTGATCAACTCGTTAAACTTACCCACTTTGGATTAATAAGAGGTTTACCGAGGTTCTTAAGAGTGGCCCTATCGCCAAATGAACTGGTGCTGGTCTTGCTTTGGTTTTTCCAGCCGTATCCATATTGGCATATGATCGCTGACATCATGCTGAAACAATGAATATTTTGGGCGCTTTGAACTTGCTTTGGTATCATCAGGCAAGACATCAAAAAACAGTCTTACAAAATCAAACATGCCATAATTGTATCCGTCTGCATCCCTTCCCGCCTCATCATTCTTATGTGGCGGTGGAAGACGACGGTCAGACGCGATCATGGCGATATGGTCGAATGTCTGGTTCTTTCTCGCATTGGTTCTGAATACACTTTCCTGATCAGGATGAACGTTTAAAAATGGCATGTTGATTTTTGCAGCTTTCTTCAACCTGGTCTTATTAAGAGATTTCAAATAGGCACTAATCTGTTCACGCTTGATGTTGGTTCTTTCGAAATCAAGGTTCAGGTCCCCAAACAAAATAAAGTTAGGCTCAAACATACGTTCCATTTTGTCCGCCCGGATAATAAGCCAATCCATCAAAGCCTTGAATTCTCTTAGTCGTTCACCCTTCCAAACCGTGTTTGACCCACCAAACAAAAGGTGCGCATTAACTGCAATAAACCGATAGGGTTCAATGTTTTCGTTTCCGATTGTGCGGAAAGATACCATGTGGGGACTACGGATAAATTGTAGAAACTGATTGATGGAAAATGGCGGTTTTTTGGGTTTGCCCGGCTTGCTGGTGCCGCCTTTGGCGTTAAAGCCAGTTTCTTTCCACTCTGCGACCGCGCGACGCCATGCAACAAGCTTTATCTCGTGCTTCTCCAATTCTGCTTCTCTGATTAATAGATCGTCTCGAAAACTCTCGCGTTCATCATATAAAGTGCGAAGTATATCCGAGCGCTCATAGGCAAGATCAGAACCAAGGCCCGTTGGCCGCAGTTTGTCGTTGCGGTACACATAAACCAGGCGCTCAATATTACCGCCAGCGCCCGGGCTTCCGCCTGATATATCGGATGCAACAAAATGATATGCATCCCCAAGCTTATCGACTAGATAGCGCACACTTGTCAGGTCATCGCCTACCTCTTGAATCGCCAAAAGATCACAACGCTCCGCAAACTTTATCAGCAAGTCCCAGGAACCCGATGTACGCTTGATCTTGCTGCCACGTTTCAGCTTGCCAAATTTCCGAATATTGAAAGAAGAAAAAACTAGTGAACCGTTACGCCTTTCGGGAAGGCCGTAAACGGTTTCATGTTCAGAAAGATGAGCGTGAATTCTTGCCCATTGTGTTGCAGAAAATGAGGACATACCCTACTCCCACACTAAGGCCCCTTGAAGGGAGCATAACACAATGGGGGAGCAGGTCTAAGTGTTACTTAAGGATTGAGCTGCCGGCGTAACGTGCTGCGGTGCCCAATTCTTCCTCAATCCGGATCAATTGATTGTACTTTGCCAGACGATCAGAACGCGCAAGAGACCCTGTTTTGATTTGCCCGCAATTTGTCGCCACAGCAAGATCTGCGATCGTGGAATCTTCTGTCTCGCCAGAACGGTGCGACATCACGGCTGTATATGAAGCCTTATGTGCCATTTCGACCGCCTCCAATGTCTCTGTTAGGGTGCCGATCTGGTTTACTTTGACCAAAATGGAGTTTGCAACACCCATTCTGATGCCATCTGATAGGCGCGCAGAGTTTGTTACGAACAAATCATCGCCGACTAGCTGGCATTTGTTACCGACAAGTTCAGTCGCAGTTTTCCAACCATCCCAGTCATCTTCCGCCATACCGTCTTCAATGGAGATCATTGGATATTTAGCAACCAGTTCTGCCAAGTATTCAGCCATTTCGCCTGGCTCCAGTGTACGCCCCTCACCTTCCAGAACGTATTTTCCGTCCTTGAAAAATTCAGTCGATGCACAATCAAGCGCAAGGTGAATATCCTCTCCAGGTTTAAACCCGGCCTTCTCAATGGATGCCATAATGAAGTCAAGGGCATCGGGTGCACTTGCTATATTGGGTGCAAAGCCACCCTCATCGCCTACGTTGGTGTTGTGGCCTTGTGAATGCAGTTCCTTTTTTAAAGTGTGAAAAACCTCAGCGCCCATGCGAACAGCATCTGAAATGGATTCGGCTCCGACGGGCATAATCATGAATTCCTGAAAATCAATCGGATTGTCAGCGTGCTCACCGCCATTGATAATGTTCATCATGGGAACCGGTAGCAATGAAGCATTGGGGCCGCCAACATATTTGAACAATGGCAAGGCAGATGCTTCCGCAGCAGCTTTGGAAACAGCAAGTGAAACCCCCAAAATCGCGTTAGCGCCCAATTTGGCCTTGTTTGGCGAGCCGTCGAGTTCAATCATTGCCGCATCGATGGCACGCTGTTCTGTTGCATCCATGCCAATAATCGCTTCCGCTATGTCAGCGTTCACGGCCTCTATCGCCTTCGTGACGCCTTTACCCAGATACCGCGCACCGCCGTCTCTCAATTCCACCGCTTCGTGAGCGCCTGTCGACGCACCAGATGGAACGGCGGCGCGACCAAAAGAACCATCCTCAAGGATTACGTCTACCTCGACAGTGGGATTTCCGCGAGAATCTAAAATTTCGCGAGCATGAATATCAACGATTGCAGTCATGGTGCACCTTTTGGAATGCTGGGAGGAATGTTGCTGGTTTAATAACCAAGCTTTTGGCACATATGAAGTCCAATTTCATGTATTCGCCCAAGTTTATCCAAAAATTGCCCAAATTTCGGCATGAAAGCATCCAGTTTTCAAATGACACTCTCAGAAAACATGGTGAGGTGTCTAAATGAATATCCGGAAATCCCTTTTATACTCCGCATTGTCGCTGCTTGTTATGCCGGTGATAATTCCAAACACGAATGGCCTGGCAATGGCGCAGTCCTTTTCCTGCGCGCAGGCGCGACTACCCAGCGAAATGGCGATCTGTAACAATGAAAGTCTTTTAGTGAAGGACGAACAGGTTGCCTCGCTCCTTGCTTCCAAACTTGTCACAGCGACGGCGTCTGGCAAGATGCAGGATGTATCGAAAGAGCATGGGAATTGGCTAAGGACGCGCAACGCCTGTGCTAATGACATGGCCTGTTTGGAAGATGCTTACGATAAACGCATTCTTGGACTGACCGGACGCGACTTGTAAGCCAACATCACAAAGATACGGATCGGATGGGTCGTTCGAAACTCATGCCACCCACTGGGTCTCGACCTGTCGATTTTCGGGCACCACAAAACCTGCTGGTAAGAGCGAAAGAGCACCTGTTTCTATGGTGTTCTCGAGCCTTCGCATGAAGCTTTCCTTATTCAGCCCTGGTGGAATTGGTTCATGAAATTGCAGAGTAACGGTTCCTGATTTCAAGCGCTTCCAATCATCCATGGGCCAGCACAGTCCCATATTTGTCGAAACCGGTACGACAGAACACTGATATGCCTCGTACATATGAAAAACACCCTTCTTGTAGGGTGCGTAATATCCCACTTCGGTCAATCGACCTTCCGGATAAATGAATATTTTTCGATCTTCCCGTCTCGCGCGCTCCATTTCGGAGTCAATTAGCGCTGCCCTGCTTGCAGGCCCGCCACACTGCGCGACAACGATTACATCCATTTTCTTGAGAATATGTCCGACACCAGGATTTTTCGTAATATGTTCACCGGTAACAAATGCCAGATCATTGAACTGGGAAAACAGGGAAAATCCACCCCCCCAACTCTGATGTTTGGATGCGATGATACAGCCCCTCTTGGGGACATGGTGCTTACCCTTCACTTCTAACTTTATTCCAAGGATAAAGCGCATCCAAAAAAGAATAGTTTTGGAGTATATTTTCAACTACGACATAATTGGCTTACGGCTTGGCACTAACAAGCACAGGATGGCTGTTAGCCCAAAAAAGACTGATGTAATCCAATATAGAGCCTGGAAAAGTAATATCCTCAAAGAGATGTTCCCGCGCAAAACCCGAACACGCTGGATCATACCTTTGAAAATGGAAAAAAGGTTTAACGCTACGGCTTAATCAGCGCGTCAATTTCCATCAGCTTTGCGAGAAGCGACTCTAACTCGGCCAAACGGACCATATTCGGGCCATCTGAGGACATGGTATTGTCCGGATCTTCATGGGTTTCTATAAACACACCAGCAACACCGACAGCCACCGCTGCACGTGCCAATGGCGGAACCATCTCGCGGTCTCCACCTGATGCCCCACCAAGACCTCCGGGCATTTGCACTGAATGCGTAGCATCGAAAATCACAGGATATCCGGTTTCAGCCATTTGTGGCAATGCGCGCATGTCAGACACCAATGTGTTATAACCGAAGCTCGCTCCCCGTTCTGTCAGCAAGATCTGATCATTACCGCTATCGGCCACCTTTTTGGCCACATTCTTCATGTCCCAGGGCGCGAGGAACTGGCCTTTTTTTACGTTGACGATCTTGCCAGTATGAGCGGCTGCAATCAAAAGGTCTGTTTGACGACACAAGAACGCAGGGATTTGGAGAATATCCACATGAGGCGCAATTGCGGCGCACTGTTCCTCTGAATGAACATCGGTAAGAACGGGAATCCCAAGTTCCTTTTTCAGTCCCTCAAAAACGGGAATGGAAGCTTCCAATCCAGCGCCACGAGTGGCATCAATCGAAGTCCTGTTGGCTTTGTCATAGCTCGATTTGTATATAAATCCGGCACCCAAGCGTGCACAAATATCCTTGATGTTGCCTGCCATGTCGAATGCATGTTGGCGGCTTTCCAATTGGCAAGGTCCCAGAATGAAAGATACGGGCTTGTTGTTTGCAAAATCGACATTCCCGACGCTGACCGTTTTTTGTTCGATCATGGATCAGCCCTCAACAAATGCGATCATAGCACCCTGTCCGGACGCTGCGTCCACGATTAGTCTCCGCCCTACTGTTCGGGTATCAATTCCCTGCCTTGAAAGAATATCTGCGACAGCCTTTTGATCTTTCACAACCACATCAAAGGCAACTGCTCTAAGGCCGCGGTCCTGTGAAGCCTCAACGCCATAATGCTGCATCAAGCCGGCTTTATTGAGGGCGGAAATTTTGGCATTTGGCAATGAAATTTCCATGCCGAAGGAATGCGAACGGATTTCGCGTTGCCCGCTCATGGTCTGTAAATAGTACTGGAAGTCTTCAGGCAACTGTTCACACAAGGTTACTTTGACAATGCCTATCGCGCCGTTTTCATGCCCCGTCATTTCAGCAGGAAATGAAGGTGGGCCGCTTGGACGTTCACACAGAAAACATGCAAAATCCGGTGAGCGTTCATCAATGCCCAATGCGACCTTGACCGCCACTCCAGGTCGACGCACCGTAACCAGTTTGCCGGTTTGCCATCCTGCCTTTTTAATTGCCTTGCGTTGTTTTTTTGGATCAGGATCACCAAAGACAAGAAACGAAAAACCATCATTGCCATTGCGAAACCGATAGGCCATATCGCGGCGCAAAAACGGGTTTCCCTTGTCGATCGCAGCTTCAACGGTTTCGCGATGGCCAACTGCAAGTGGTTCAATGAATGTGCCGTTTTCAAAAAACACGCAGGCGTTCTCCGAGCCAAATTTGTGCCGGGCATCGGGCGCAACCGTAAAGCCAAGTTTTGAGAGGCGTTCGCGCGCGACCTTTAACGAGGGTACCGGCAGAACAACGTGATCGAGATTTCTTGGAGATAGTTTTGTCATGGCAGATCAATGGCTGAATTTTTTGTCAATGTCCATGGTTTCTTGGCCGAACATTACCATGAATAAACGCACATAAATGTATGGGCCGAAGATGTAACGAACGCAATTGCACCAAACGCGTAAAGTGCTGAATTATCCTGAGATTGCTTGCTTCGAAAAATAAGCACTCGAAGCAACCAGAGCAGAAGCGGAAAAAACAGCGTCACCAAAACGGCTGGAGCAGTTGAACGTGGCTCTGCAGAAAAATCAAAGTGATAAGGTATCGATGCAGACAAGCCCACTCTCGACAAGGTTATCAAAGACACAAGCGCCATCACAATCATGTTTATCCAAAACCATATCTTGGTTCTGGTCAGTAATTGCATTTCATTCTCCCACAAGAATTCAGACCATCAAATCGAAAGGACCACGTTACCGTTTGCCGTACCACTTTCCACCATTTGATGAGCCTTTACAGTTTCTTCCAAAGGCAAAACATGCGCGATGCGAGTTCTTGCCTGCCCCGAACGCAAAAATTCGTTGAGGCGGTCAATTGCAGCCGCACGTTCCAAAATATCCAATTCGTAGACCAGAAAGAATTGAAGGTTTATGGACTTAAACAAAAGGTCACGGAACGGAACATCAATTGAACCCATGTCATTCGAGCCATATGAATAAATGGCTCCCTTTGCCTGTAAGGCCGGTGAGGATATCAACTGCGATGTGGAATAAAAATCCATGTCGATGACTGCGCCAACACCCTTTCCGTTCGTCAGGTCCAACACCCTGTCCGCAACGTTTTCAGTTTTATAATCTATGCAATCGATAGCGCCCGCTTCCAATACAAGGTCTCTTTTGCCTGACGATGCCGTGCCGATGACCTTACGCCCCATAAGGGTGGCCATCTGGGTGATGTAATGCCCAACGGCAGAGCCTGCTCCTGTAACCAAAACCATTTCAGATCGATCTGCTGCCAAAAGGTTGATGGCATGTGCGGCAGTCAGACCCGGTATTCCAAAGCACGCTGCAACTTCATCGGAAATATCATCATCGAGCGGCACTGCCTGAAATTCAGGTACCGAAATATAATCGGCAGCCGTGCCATATTGACGTTGCCATTGGCCATTCCAAATCCAAACCCGTTCACCAATGCGCGATGCATCAACACCTTCACCCACTGCTTCGATCATCCCGGCACCATCACTGTGCGGGACAATAAAGTCAAAGGCGGGTGCACGCCCTGCCCGGGACTTTACATCGGACGGATTAACACCCGACGTTTTAAGCTTTACCAGAACTTCGCCAGCATT
>ENA-OUOG01003406-OUOG01003406.1-marine-metagenome-genome-assembly--contig:-NODE-3406-length-14960-cov-2.636767_pt1 | contig 14960 bp, 14 predicted proteins | sample MGYA00248635_ERZ508505 | MGnify/ENA primary metagenome ERZ508505 (study PRJEB26176, sample SAMN06267871) | marine metagenome | isolation source: Saanich Inlet, British Columbia, Canada | place: Pacific...
AGTAGTGCCGATCGATCGGAGCCAATACTGGCACCTGCGGCCTCAAAATCTGCGTCACTAAAGCCTGCACCGACGCCGGCACCCGACTCGACAACTACTTCCGCGCCTAAGCGCACCAATTTTTTAACCGTCTCGGGGGTCGCAGAGACGCGATTCTCACCCGGCTGGGTCTCACGGGGTATGACTAATTGCATAGTGACGTTCGCCTGATTTTTTGGGGATCAATAAGGTCCCGGTTGTGTTGAAACTGTACTCGGCTGATTATCAGGGTTCACTACGCCGGCATTGCGCACTTGAACAGCGCCAATAAAGGCAAGTGAGGATCCATCAGCCAGCGTTTAGCTTTATCAGCGGGTTTAACCAACGATGTCGCAACCGCGTAAAGCGTAATGGCGCATCTAATACCGCCAAACAAATACATTCCTCACCTTCGAGCGCCACTGGCGTGTGCTTATCCCAGCCTTCTCGGACAATAAAGTCGCCTGGGTGATATTCGCCACTCTCGTCCGAGAATCCGCCACTCAGCACCAGTGTCATTTCACTGCCACCATGGGTGTGCTCCGGGATCTTTCCGCCCTCAGCGATCCGATACAGTGCGAATTCGTGGTCTAGATCGCCGGTTTTCAAGTAGCTAATGCTCAGTGATTGCGTCACGCGCTTCCACGCAAGATCTGCATAATCACCGTTGATGAGCCGATCCAATAGGCCTGGAAGTCTGTCATCGGACGCTTCGCTTCGGGCATATCGCAGGGGTTCAGGGTCGTCTAGGCGCGCTAAAACGCGATCCAGCATTGAATCTCCCACCGGCTGTGGGTCTAACTGCTCAAAATGAGCCCCTCCGATGTCTTCCAATCGCTCGACAATGTGCCGGCAGCGTTGGCAATAGCTCAAATGCGCTGCCACGCAGGCAGACTGCGCCATTGGGAGCACGCCGGCGGCATACTCGGTTAAAAAATCGGCAGGTGGATGATGTTTCACCATGATTAACTATTCCAAACTATTTCCGTGTACTACACCCTACGAAGGGCCTGTGCAAATGGTTCACGCCTCAACGCTAATAAACCTGTGACATTTTAGCGCTTAACAGCCTGCTTCACGCCTCCATCAGGGCCTGCAATTTCTGTATTGCTAACCGAACGCGCGACTTAACGGTACCCAACGGGAGATCAAGCTCTGCAGCTGCCTCAGAATGCGATTTTCCTTCCATATACACTTTGGCCAAGATTTGCGCCTGATCCGGCGGTAACTCACCCATCAGTTCACGCACTCGCTCTGAGCCACGGCGTGTATGTAAGACGATGAAGGATTCCTCTTCCTCGCTTTCGAGTTCAAAGTCGTCAGAAGCCAGCGGCGTGTCAAATTTTTGCAGGCGACGAAACATGTCCGTGCGGCAGTTCCGGGCGATGGTGTAGACCCAAGTCGAGGCGGCGGCCTTCTCCGGATTAAACCCACCCGCCTTCTGCCAAACCTTCAGCATCACCTCTTGCACGAGTTCGTCAGCGTGGGTCGCAGATAAGCTCGAGCCCGATAGCGCGAAAGCTTTGATCAGCGGGGCAAAATGCCTGAAAAACCGCGTGAACGCGGCACGATCCTGAGTTTCACCCACGGAGACGAGCGCTTGGCTCCACTCGTCGGTCCTTCGCCCCGTTGGCACGTTCCACTTGCCATTGTTCTGTGCTGGGGGCGCGGCGCTCTGGGTTGTTTTCTCCACCATGTAGCACTCAAATGTCGATTTGATCGCATAGCATACACATAGCCGCACCGCCTTAACACCGTCTTAAGGAGAAGATTTCGTCATTGAACTCATTAACACCGGCGCTGATCCGGCTTTCTGCACGCCCCGTACCTACCCGTACCTTCTTCTCATCCTGATGACCGGAGTTTTGTCAGCAGTGAATATTGCAGTCATTGGAGCGGGCATCTCCGGGCTGGGATGCGCGTATCACCTGGCCAAGCGAGGCCATCGTGTCCACATTTTTGAAGCCCGAGACCGGATTGGTGGACATACCGCTACCTACGACGTGCATCTGGGCGCGCGTCGTTTCGCAATTGATACAGGCTTTATCGTCTACAACGATCGGAATTACCCCAATTTGGTCAGACTTTTTGATGAATTAGGAGTTACCACTCACGACACGTCCATGGGTTTCTCCGTCTGCGACGAAGCAACTGGTCTGGAATATGCGGGCAATAGTCTTAATACCCTGTTTGCGCAACGCGGTAACCTACTATCCCCCAGCTTCCTCGGCATGATTCGAGAGATTCTTCGCTTCAATAAGCTAGCGGTGAGCGATCTCGACGCTGGCCGCTTACCGCCGCATCAGACGGTGGGTGACTACCTCTCCAATAATGGCTTCAGTGATCATTTCTGCCGCCAGTATTTATTAGCCATGACGTCGGCCATCTGGTCTGCCGACTTTGAGGATGCACAAGATTTCCCGCTGGAATTTTTTGTTCGTTTTTTCCGCAACCATGGCCTTTTGTCGTTAAAAGACCGCCCGCAGTGGCGTGTTGTAGAGGGCGGAAGCCGCGAGTATCTCGCTCCACTGACGCAACGCGTCGCTGACTCTATTCGCACGCGGATGCCGGTGTCGCGCATTTTGCGGCCACCGGGCAAGCCGGTCGTAGTGCAATTTACTAACGGCTTAATGCGCGAATTTGACGAGGTGGTCATTGCAACACATTCAGACGAAGCATTGAAAATGCTGGGTGATCCAACTGACCATGAAAAAGCCGTTCTAGGCGCCATGCCTTATCGTGACAACGAAGTCATTTTGCACACCGATACCCGCCTGTTACCCAAAACCCAGCGAGCATGGTCTAGCTGGAACTACCGACTAAAACCCGGAAATGGCCGCGCCACTGTCACTTACAACATGAACATTTTGCAAGGCATTGATGCGCCCGAAACGTTCTGTGTCACCTTAAACGACACCGCTTCCATTAATCCGCATCGCATTTTGGGGCGCTTCAATTACGCGCATCCGCAGTTCACGTTAGAGGGCATGCAAGCACAGCAGCGCTGGGCCGATATTAATGGTCACAATGGCACGTGGTTTTGCGGCGCGTATTGGCAAAATGGCTTTCACGAAGACGGCCTCGCCAGCGGACTCCGGGTAGCAGAGAGCCTGTGCTCCGCTCGCCAGATGGCGGCGTGAAAGCAGCCTTATATAAGGGTACGCTTCACCACGCCCGACACACCCCAAAGAAACACGCCTTCTCTTACAGCGTTTTTATGCCTTTTGTGGAACTCAGTTCGCTGAACGAGCTCACTCAAGCCTTGCCACTGTGGTCCACCAAACGTTGGGCGCCGGCTCGTTTTGTCAGAACTGATTTTCTAGGCGCCGAAGACGTGCCCCTCATCGAGGCCGTTCGAGGTCGTATTTTTGAAGAGACGGGTGAACGACACACCGGGCCCGTTTACCTACTCGCTAACTGGCGTTATTTCGGTTACCAAAACAATCCCATCGCGGTGTACTACTGTTACTGCGAACAGAATAAGGTCCTGCAATACCTCGTTGCAGAGGTCACCAACACCCCCTGGGGTGAGCGCCATAGCTATGTGTTACCGGTCCCAAGTGACAACGCACCGCTCACGACAGAGTTCGCAAAAGAACTCTATGTCTCCCCTTTTAACCCGATGAATATGACCTATCGCTGGCATAGCAATGCGCCGGATGATGCGCTGCAGATTCAGATTACGCTGTTTGCCGCTGAGCAGCGCGTGTTTGATGCCCAGCTGTCGCTCACGGCCACGCCGCTGAATGCGCGCTCAGCGATGAAAGCGATCGCTGCCTACCCCTTTATGACGATCAAAGTGGTGATTGCAATCTATTGGGAGGCCTTGCGTCTGTTTTTGAAAGGCGTCAGCCTGCATGCTCATCCGAAAAAATCCCACTAATATCACTCTCGACGTCAAACATCTTTGCTGAGGACCCGCATGAGCGAGTATCGCGTTAAGAACATCTCTAAACTCCCAATGCTCTTTGGACAAAAGCAGGGCGGGCTGGCAAGAACCCTAATACTGACAGTGCTCGGGAAGCTTCAGGTGGGCTCGCTGACGATGGTCGAGCAGGATGAGACGCTATTATTTGGTTCAAAAACTGATCCTGAAGGCCCCCACGCGGAAGTGCATGTCCACGATCTTGACCTTTACCGACGCATTTTGACCGGCGGCACCATTGCGGCGGGCGAGACCTACATAGAAGGCCTCTGGAGTAGCCCTAATCTCACGGAGGTCACGCGCGCCTTTAGCGGCAATATGGCGATGCTCGAGGCGATGTCCGATCAACAAAATTGGCTCCTGCGTCTCGCCTTGAAAACAACTCACTGGGGCCGCAGGAATACGGCCGCAAGATCTCGGGAGAATATCGCTGCACATTACGATTTGGGTAACGAATTTTTTTCACTCTTCCTCGACCCCAGCATGATGTACTCCGCCGCCGTATTCCCAACACCACAAAGCGATCTCGCGGCCGCATCTCAGCACAAGCTGCAACTCATCTGTGAAGATCTGGAACTGAAGCCCGAGGATCACCTCGTCGAAATTGGGACCGGCTGGGGCGGCATGGCGATCTATGCGGCAGAGCACTATCACTGCCGTGTCACCACCACCACCATTTCAAAGGAGCAATTTGACTACGCCGTAGAGGCGGTCAAAAAACGCGGGTTACAGGACCGCATCACTGTACTCTTTGATGATTACCGAGATCTTGAGGGTCAGTTCGACAAGTTGGTCTCTATTGAAATGATTGAGGCAGTGGGGCATCAGTTCTATGACACCTACTTTGGCACGCTGAGCAGGCTACTAAAGCCAGACGGTAAAGCCGTCATTCAGTCGATTACCATGACCGATCAACGCTATGAGCAAGCCAGAGACGCAGTGGATTTTATCAAGCGTTATATCTTTCCTGGCGGCTGCCTACCCTCGCTCAACGTCATCAGCAATGCGGTGGCCAACGTCACAGATATGCAACTCAGTGGCTTACGCGATATCACTCGCGATTACGCTGATACCCTACAAGATTGGCACGACACTTTTCTCACTCAGCTTGATCAAGTTCGCGCAATGGGCTTTGATGACCGATTCATCCGCATGTGGCGATATTATCTGAGCTACTGTGAGGGGGGCTTTCGAGAGCGTATTATTGGAACTTACCAAATTACGATGACGAAACCTTATTATCGACCCAACTGACCAGACTATATGCTGCTGTCCTTAGCACCGATCTTATTACTCGTAGCGCTGCTATCGACGTCGGTTGCTCTGTTCGGGTCTGATGCGTCTTATGGCCCGAATCAAGTCGCACTCGTCGTTGCGGCAGGGGCGACCATGCTGGTCGGATGGCGGCGCGGCATGAGCTGGCAGCAGATCCAAGACGGGATGGTCGGTGCCATTACCGTATCGATTATGCCCATGATGATTCTGCTCTCCGTTGGCGCTTTAATCGGAAGCTGGATCATTAGTGGCACCGTGCCCGGCATGATTTTTTACGGATTGCAGTTACTCAATCCTGATATTTTCTATGCTGCCTCAGCCGTTATTTGTGCACTCGCATCATTGAGTCTGGGCAGCTCGTGGACAGTTGCCGGTACCCTGGGCATTGGCCTCATGGGCATTGCAACTACCTATGGCTTGTCCCCCGCCATTACCGCCGGCGCGATTATCTCGGGCGCTTATTTCGGCGATAAACTATCGCCGCTCTCGGATACAACTAATCTTGCTGCGGCAGCCGTTGGGGTCGATCTATTTGAGCACATTAAAAATATGCTGTGGACGACCTTGCCGGCGTTTGCCTTGGCCCTGCTCTTTTTTGCCATTATTGGCAGTGAGGGGGCGGCCGCACCCGATGACATTACTCGTATCCGAGCCGCACTGTCTGACCAATTTGCGATCACTCCCTGGGTGCTGTCGCCGCTGGCGCTGATGCTGGCAATGATTTACTTCAAGATCCCCGCTTACCCCGCCATCTTACTGTGCACGCTATGCGGTACCGCTTACGGTGCGGTCTTTCAGCCCGAAGTAGTGCGCACCATGGCCCTAACAGCCCATCCGGACTCGCCTGCGCCACTGTTACAGGGGTTGTGGATGGCGCTCTTCTCCGGCTACCAATCGCCGGCTGACATGGATCAATTAAGCCAGTTGCTCAATAAGGGCGGCTTGGCCAGCATGCTCAATACCATCTTCCTGATTCTGACTGCCATGACTTTTGGTGGGTTGCTCGATAGCACCGGTATTTTGCGACAGTTGCTCGACTTAGTTTTGAAAGGCGTAAAACGGACGGGCGACCTGATTCTGGCAACGGTAGGAGGTGGGATCATCACTAATATTTTAGCTGCGGATCAATTTCTCGCGATCACCTTACCCGGGCGCTTGTTTATCTCCGCGTACGATGATCGCGGCCTGAGTCGACTGAGCTTATCGAGAACACTCGAAGATTCGGCAACACTCACCTCCGTACTGGTGCCCTGGAATACGTGTGGTGCTTTTATGGCGGCAACATTGGGGGTGGCTACCTTCACCTACGCACCCTACGCTCTGTTCAACTTGATCTGTCCGGTCCTCGCGGTGCTGTTTGGCTACTTAATGATTGCCCAACCCCAACAGACCGCAGTGAGTCCATGAACTGGGATTATGATCAGCCGTTCACCCTCGCAGTGACCGTTGAGCCTCACCATATTGACGCGCTCGACCACACGCGCAACACCCATTACGTCGAATGGTGCATGGAGGCTGCGTGGGCTCATACCTCAGCTCTAGGGCTGGGGCCGGAGGAATACCGGCGGCTGGACCGCGCAATGGCGCTGACGCACGCCGAATACGATTATCTGAAAGCCACGCAATCGGGCGATGAGTTACTCGTTGGCACGTGGATTACCCAATGGATTGGCAAGATAAAAATGATTCGCCGTCTTCAAATCCACTGCCAGCGCACTGGCGACACCGTTTTCCGGGGCCATTTGGAATTTGTCTGTATTGAAATTTCCTCGGGGCTCCCGAAAAGACCTCCTAAAGCGTTTATCGAGCGATATGGGCAAGCTTTAGTCAGTGACGCATAACCAGTCGGTTAGTGAGACAAGTCAGCCAACGATTGGCCTCACCTTTAGGCACGATGCCAGTCAAAACTGAGTGTCTCGGCCAGGCTACTCACCCCTGTCTGGAGGGCTAATAGTCGATCGACCCCCAAGGCCACACCGGCGCAATCGGGCAACCCTTCGGCCTGAGCGGCAAGCAAGCGCTGGTCGAGCTCACGTATGGGCAGCCCCCTTTGCTGACGCTGCTCGTTGTCTGTTACAAATTGCGCGGTGAGCGCAGCGACATCACATTGTTCCCAGTAGCCGTTAGCGACTTCGCATCCATCGATATAACACTCGAAGCGAGCGGCAACAGCACCGCTGTCAACCGCCATCGTTCTGGCCAGAGCAGCTTGCGAAACCGGAAATTCCGTCACGAAAACAACTCCCCAATCGCTGATAGCAGGTTCAATACAGTGGGTCATTAACAACGCCAAGGTAGCGTCGTAATCGAGATCAGGAGGCATATCACCAATGCGCTGATGGGCAACGTCGAGTAATTGAAGACGACCAATGCCCGGGTCAAAGAGGTCAACGCTGAGGTGCTCTTGAAACAACGCGCGATACGTCCATACCTGCCAACCAGCCCGGCCCAGCATCTCGCATACCAATTCGGCCACTTCGCGAATTAACATCCGATGGTCCCAGTCAACTCGATACCACTCCAACAGTGAAAACTCAGGATTATGATGACGACCCGACTCTTCTTTTCGAAATGCTTTGCTGATCTGAAAAATATCGCCTGATCCAGCCGCGAGTAAACGCTTCATCGCAAACTCCGGTGAGGTTTGCAGGAACCGATAAGGGCTCTCGCCCATAACATCGGTCGAGACTGCAAACACCTCAAGGTTGGGGTCAGGAACGGTTGCCTGAGCAAGCAGTGGCGTCTCCACCTCCATCACATTCCGCGCGGCAAAAAAATCGCGAAGCTGATGCAATAATCTCGCTCGGGCCGCGATCGTATCGAGCGACGCAGAGGGCCGCCAATCGCTCATCGGTTAGCTTTTGCTGGCACGACTCACGTATTCGCCACTTCGCGTGTCAATACGAATCACTTCTCCCTCGGTAATAAAAAGCGGGACTCGCACCACGGCACCGGTACCCAACGTCGCGGGCTTGCTCCCGCCTTGTGCAGTATCGCCCTTCAAGCCGGGATCGGTTTCTGTTATGGCCAGTTCGATAAAGTTCGGTGGAGTGACCGCCAGTGGTGCGCCGTTATACAACGTCACTTCGTATTGCTCCTGTTCTTTAAGCCACTTTTCAGTCTCTGATACAGCGTCGCAATCTGCAGCGAATTGCTCGTAGGACGCTGGGTCCATGAAATACCAGAACTCGCCATCGGTATACGAGTACTCAAGCGTCATATCCATGACGTCTGCTCCCTCGAGCGAGTCGCCGGACTTAAAGGTACGCTCCCAAACCCTACCCGATTTCAAGTTGCGCATTTTCACACGGTTAAATGCCTGTCCTTTACCCGGCTTCACGAACTCATTTTCAAGGATCGAGCAGGGATCGCCATCCAGCATAACCTTCAAGCCAGATTTGAATTCGTTCGTCGAGAAGTTTGCCATTATTGGGGACCCATTTGGTAAAGAAGACTATGATACCGCAGGCCATTACCAAGGTGCATCTGCCGATTTTCACGCCGCTGCAAATTCACCTTCGTGACCCATCAAATAGCAGACACCATCGAGACCGATGTGCGTGATTTCAATAGGGCTTGCTGCTCGGACCGCAGGCTTTGCGTGGAACGCGACGCCAAGACCGGCAAGCGCCATCATAGACAGGTCGTTTGCACCATCACCCACAGCGATACAATGCTCGGTGTGAATGCCCAGCCGACTTGCTAGAGCGCCTAATGCTTCTGCCTTGTACTCTCGGTTCACGATGGGAGGGACAACTTTTCCCGTCACTTTACCGCCTCTAATCTCCAGCTCATTCGCAACGACATGATCAAATCCATAATCGCTTTTTAAACGCTCCGCGATCGGAATAAATCCGCCGGAAAAAATCGCCAGCTTGAGACCACGCGCTTTTAACGTTGTCGCCATCTCACTGAGACCCGATTGCACGGGCAGTTGATCGGCTAGCTCGTCGACCGCCCCTGCATCTAGCCCTTCTAATAATGCTAAACGCGTACGAAAACTCTCGTCGAAGTCGAGCTCGCCGCGCATGGCGCGGTCTGTAATCTCTGCCACCTCGGCACCAACACCGGCAACTCGTGCCAACTCGTCGATGACCTCACAAGAGATGAGTGTCGAATCCATATCGAACACCGCTAAACCATAAGGGCGACAACGGGATAAGCGCGACTGCAGAGCGATATCGGCACCGTGTTCATCAGACAGCTGTCGTAACTGGGCCGATAACTTCTCGGGATCAGGACAATCGATCAAAAACTTGACCACCTCCCGGTGATCGGCGAGTGATACCGGTACGGCTACCCGATGGGCTTCGACAACCTGACCCTGAACGGCGGATACGGCATTTTCGATCAACACCCGATTAACAAGCGCCCCTGAGGGAGCCATTACCACGATCACATGCATCTGATCTGTCACAAAAAAGTTCCTGAAAAAAAACGAGGGCTAGGGCGACCTGCTCCCTAGAATCGGTCTGTTAGAGTTTATACTGAACGCGGTGTCAATGGAGGCATCCTTTTGCAGCAGCTCATCCAACGATTACGCAATCAGCCCCTGTCGCAACAGCTCGCCTTTGCGGCGACAGGCTGGTGTCTACTGGCCACGCTGATACTCGTAGCAGTCGCTGCGCAATCAACCCAGTCGATTCAGCATCAAACACTGACGCAGCACGCTCACGCCGCAGCCCAGCAGTTGGCAGCCAGAGCGAGTAATGAGCTGGCGACAGGGGATCGACTCGGCTTGTCAGCCGAACTGCAATTTTTCACCGATCAAGCGTTATTTGCCGGCGCAAGGGCATTGGATATCGAAGGCACGGAGTTGGCGATATCGGGCTTTATACCCGCGGGTGCCAATGCTTATGAGCAAACAATGTCCATTGATGGCAATACCGCGGGCACGGTCGCGCTTTATTTAGATCTGAGCCAACAACAAACCGCCAGAGAAACCCTCATTTGGGGGCTCATTGCACTCTCTGTGTTACTCAGTGCCGCGGTCTATGCGCTGACACGCCCAATGGGACAGCGCCTCGCCCGAAATATTAATGACGCGGTGGCACAACTTGATGCCATTAGTGATGAGGCCTCGGTATCAGTCAACGAAGTCGATAAACTGAAAGACCGCATCGACTCGCTACCACTTGATTTGCTGCGATCCCGGGATATCCAGACCCAAGGTGACGAGCATTACCACGATACGGCTATTTTATGTATCGCGCTGAAAACCCTACCAACCTATCTCGAGACACTCGATGAATCGCGTCTGCAGGCGTACGTCTCATCCCTCCACCGGATGGCCTACGGCAGCGCCGGATTTTACGGAGGAGAGCTCTCGGTCATTCGGCAATTCGGCTTGGCCATCTTCTTCACCGGATCACTCTCGGTCGGATCACCCGTATTGCGCGCCGCCAGTTGTGCGTGGCTTTTATCGCGCTGCAGTGAGCTCGCAGAAAAACAGGAGCGACTCTCGTTCATGCCAGGGATGGCGATTGGTATCAGTGAGTTAGGCCGCGGTAATGACAAGGACATCTATCCTGGTCTGTACACGCAGGCAACGCTGGATGACCTATTGGCGCTGGCAAATCTCGACCTAGACGCCATTCTTCTCTCATCACACGCGGCGGAGGATGACGGGCTGACGACCTATATCGGCGTCGACGTGATTGACGAGCAATGGATGGCGATCGGGGACATTAGCGGCAGTCATCTCGACCTCCTGACGCGCCAACTCCACATTCTCCAGCGCGCCATTACGCCCAGCAGTGAGGACACCCCTCAAGGCTTTTTGCCGTTTTAAACGCTCTGGCTTACTCCACAACGGTCAAGCGTGTCACCCGTTGGTAACCCTTAGGTAGCTTGCTGCCTCGCCGGCCGCGGTCCCCGCGAAAATGCTCTAACTCCGACCACTTAAAGTTGCGATAATGGCCGCCTGATGTCACCTGCAGCATGTCACCCTCGGCGAGCACGCAAAGTCCAGCCACAAATTCCTCTCGCGATGCCGAGCGAGCAGAGGGAATACCGATCAGTTTATTGCCCTTTCCTCGGGACATTTCTGGCAGTTCGGCCAAGGGAAACACGAGCATTCGGCCCTCATTGGTCGCAACCACCACAAAGGGCTCAGCGGCGCCGGTCACGGCAGCTGGCGGCAGCACCCGAGCGCCTTGTGGCAGCGTCAACACCGCTTTCCCCGCTTTGTTCTTGGCCTGCAGCTGCCCAAATTGCACGACAAAACCATAACCAGCATCGCTGGCGAGCAAGAAACGATCCGTCTCAGAGCCCGTCAATAAGCCCTCAAACGTCGCGCCTGATGGCGGGCTGATGCGACCTGTCAAAGGCTCTCCCTGCCCTCGCGCAGAGGGCAACTGGTGTGTCGGTAAGGTATAAGCGCGACCGGTAGAGTCAAGGACCACTGTCGGCAGATTTGATTTACCGAGCGCTGAGAAACGAAAGCAGTCACCGGACTTAAAGCTCAATGATGAGGGGTCAATGTCGTGTCCCTTTGCGGCACGGATCCAGCCCTTTTCAGACAACACAATAGTGAGGGGATCTACGCTAGCCAACTCAAGTTCGCTGAATGCCTTGGCCTCCTCGCGAACCGCCAATGGGGAGCGGCGAGCATCGCCGTGTTGCTCGGCCACCGCTTTGAGTTCGCGTTTAATGAGCGTCTTAAGCCTGGCATCGCTACCTAATGTTTTCTCAAGCGTATCCCGCTCTGCCGCCAGCTCGTCCTGCTCGCCTCGAATTTTCATTTCTTCAAGCTTGGCGAGATTCCGCAGCTTCAAATCCAAAATCGCTTCAGCCTGCACGTCCGTAATCGCGAATGTTTCCATCAAGATAGGCTTTGGACTCTCTTCCTCTCGAATGATGCGAATGACTTCATCGATATTCAAAAAAGCAATGAGATAGCCTTCGAGCAGATGCATACGCCGCTCGACACGCTCTAATCGATAAGTGAGTCGACGCTTGACGGTGGCTTTTCTGAAAACAAGCCACTCGCTCAGTATCGTCACGAGAGATTTCACCGCAGGCCGGCCGTCGACGCCGATCACATTGAGATTAACGCGGTAAGATCGCTCGAGATCTGTGGTGGCAAACAGATGGCTCATGACCGCATCGATATCAATACGGTTCGATTTTGGCAGCAAGACGAGGCGTGTTGGATGCTCATGATCAGACTCGTCTCGCAGATCAGACACCATGGGTAATTTTCGAGCCTGCATTTGCGCCGCAATTTGTTCTAAGACTTTGGCACCCGATACCTGATGCGGCAGAGCGTGAATCACCACTGCACCCTCCTCAATATGATAAGCAGCACGGACGCGCAGCGCCCCGCGACCCGTTTCATAGAGCGCATTCAGTTCTGCAGCCGGGGTGATAATTTCTGCCTCAGTCGGAAAGTCAGGTCCTTTGATGTGCGCACACAGATCCGCCACGCTCGCCTTGGGGGAGTCGAGTAGATGTATGGTCGCCGCCACCACCTCTGTCAAATTGTGCGGGGGAATATCAGTAGCCATGCCCACAGCAATTCCGGTGGTGCCATTCAGTAACAAATTGGGCACCTGAGCCGGCAAGACCGTGGGTTCGTCTAACGTCCCGTCAAAATTCGGCTGCCAGTCGACCGTGCCCTGCCCCAACTCAGTGAGCAGTACATCGGCATAAGCGGTCAGACGAGACTCGGTGTAACGCATTGCGGCAAACGATTTTGGATCGTCGGGCGAGCCCCAATTCCCCTGTCCATCAATGAGTGGATAGCGATACGAAAAATTCTGCGCCATCAGCACCATAGCCTCATAAGCGGCGCTGTCACCATGAGGGTGGAATTTACCGAGCACGTCACCGACGGTACGAGCCGACTTCTTATATTTCGCCGAGGCTTTGAGCCCAAGCTCAGACATGGCGTAGACGATTCGACGCTGAACTGGCTTCATACCGTCACCTATGTGAGGCAGCGCACGGTCCAGTATTACGTACATTGAGTAGTCGAGGTACGCCTTCTCGGTAAAGTCCCTTAGAGGGAGTTTTTCCGTACCTTCGTCGATCAAAGTCTCCACAGAGTCACATCCTTATACACGTATTCGAAGATCGATTTATAGCTGAAGTATGCCAGCTTGAGGCGTCTGTTGCACCGCCATCAAGGGGTTAAATTACGTTAATGAACTATAGTGTCAAAAGGTATTCAAGCGCTGGAGGTGACTTGTGATGAAAGCATTGCAGAACCGCTTTTTGCTTGAACTGGATAAATTACGCTGCGATGTAAACCGCGAGATCCTGCAACCGCGTATCGATAAATGATTATCGAGCGCTTTCGGCCGATCATAACTGCCGTAGCTCATGCGCGTGCCGACTAGGTCGAGGCCCTGCTCGCATTTGGAGAGGAGGCTGGAAACGAAGCACCGAAACCTGAACTCATAACGGAGTTAAAACAGAAACGTGAAGCTTTTGAGGAGCTGGTTGCAGCCGCGAACGCCCTGGAAACCATTATCCAGCGCGACCACATCGATTCGGTCAGTATCAAAGGTAATTAGCCTTTCAGTACTTCTGTGCGCCGCGAGTGTCCGAGCAGATCTACTATCAACGTATCAGGTCTCAGATGCGCCCCTCTCCGGCCAAATATGGAATCTAAACACCGAAACCTTCACAACCCCAGCGGCTCTCTTTGAACAGCTCGAACCCGGAAGCTGGCTTTTTCTTGGAGAAACCCACGAAAACGTCGATCACCACAGCATTCAAACCCTATTTATCGAACAACTCGCCGAGCGCGGTCAAATGGGCGCGTTAGCTCTAGAGATGGCAAACATTGAACAGCAGCCACTTCTAGACAGCGCATCAAGCGACCCCACAAAGGTAACACCGGAACAACTCGAGTGGCATCGAGGCTGGCCCTGGGATTGGTACAAGGGCCCGGTAACAGCCGGACTCAAACACGCTAAGCGGGTTGTCGCAACCGACCTAACACGTTCATCCAAGATGGCTGCTTATGGTGATGAAAGTCTAGAAGTACCGGCTGACTCAGCATACACGGATTTTATGCTTGATCTTCTGTACGAGGGACACTGTGGGCAGATGCCTAAGTCCCAGCTAACCAACATGCTTAGAGTTCAATATGCGCGCGATATCAGTATGCGCGAGGCAATGATCGCCAATACCGACGAGAGTGGGGTAAACATCCTTTTAGCAGGCACGGTTCATACCCGCTATGACATCGGTATTCCTTACTGGACCGAGGCGTTGAATATACGAACCGTTTTGATGGTAGCCGCAAACGACAACCCTGATCCCAAAACCTATTACCCGGATAGTTACACCGATGCAGCAGTAGCCGATTTCATACTGTTTACGCCGCCTACAGAGTATGAGAGCGGGTGTAACTAATTGACCCAACTGACAGAAATCCTCGGAAACATTCTGTAGGATCTCACTTTAGTGAGCGACACATAGCTCAGGCTTTATTCGCCCAATAAATTGGCCTCCTACAGGTGGATGTGGCGTTGCCGGGGATGACCTACTTTAGGTTGCGAACGCTGTTCGCAATCACTTCGTGACGCCTTTGGCGCCTCCCCGCCGCACCTTCGGTGCATGCGTGGTCACATGCGCCCCTTTGTAGTCGACAGTAGGTCCTTGCGCCAAATAAACAAAAAACCCCGGCAGCTTCGCTGTCGGGGTTTTCTGTCTATTAGGTGCCTGGCAATGACCTACTCTCACATGGGGAAACCCCACACTACCATCGGCGATGACGCGTTTCACTACT
>ENA-OUOG01003408-OUOG01003408.1-marine-metagenome-genome-assembly--contig:-NODE-3408-length-14954-cov-2.799422_pt1 | contig 14954 bp, 12 predicted proteins | sample MGYA00248635_ERZ508505 | MGnify/ENA primary metagenome ERZ508505 (study PRJEB26176, sample SAMN06267871) | marine metagenome | isolation source: Saanich Inlet, British Columbia, Canada | place: Pacific...
GTAAAGAGAAGAATCTAATGAAAATTGAGCAATAAATTTAGCTGCTACGATACTATCGATCATATTCAACACTTCATCATCAGCAGATAATATAAAAGTAGTATCAGTTGATTGCACAATAGAATCATTATGCAAAGCATTAGTCGAGGATAATAAACAAACTGTTAAGGTGGCAGTTAAAACTCCTTTGAGCATAATTGTGGGTATTTTTTAAATAGAACGAAACTGTTCTAACTTTGGTATACAAAAGTGAATAAAGAAGCTCAATTGGGTAAACAAACTTCGATCAATTATTCACTATTGCTTGTTCATTAGTGTAGCACTAAAATTGAAGAGGTTTTTTTCATCAAAAGCCTTTGCCATTAATTGCAGTCCAAAAGGCATATTGTTAGCTGTTTTACCTAAAGGGATAGAAATAGCAGGTGCTCCTACCAGGTTAGCTTGAACAGTAAAAATATCTTCCAGATACATCTCTATCGGATCATTACTTTTTTGACCAATCTTAAAAGCAGAATTTGTAGTAGTGGGTGAAAGTATAAAATCAAAATCACTAAAGATTTCATTCGTCTTATCTCTTAAAACTCTTCTTACTTTTTGTGCTTTTGCGTAATAAGCATCATAATAACCTGCACTTAGCACATAAGTACCTAACATTATTCTTCTTTTTACTTCTGCTCCAAACCCTTCTGATCTAGAAAACACATACGTTTCTTCTAAATTTTTTGCATTAGGACTTCGATAACCAAAATGAACACCATCATACCTTGCCAAATTAGAAGATGCTTCTGCAGTTGTTAGTACATAATAAGCCGGAACCATATAATCTAAAAATGGAAAAGAAATTGGTTCAACTATATGACCATCAGATTTTAACTCTTCTATTTTTGCAGTAACAGCCAATCTTACTTCCTCATTTAAACCAACATGATCTAAACAGTCTTTGATATATGCTATTTTATATTTTTTTGAAGAATCTGATTTTAAAATTGACTGTGAAAAGCTAGGGACTTCAGCATTTGAAGTAGTGCTATCCATGCGGTCATGGCCAGAAATGATTTCAGTTAATAAGGCTGCATCTTCAACTGTGTGCGTAAAAGGACCAATTTGATCAAAGGAAGAAGCGAAAGCAATTAATCCATTTCTTGATACTCTTCCATATGTAGGCTTTACACCAACGATGCCGCAATAAGAAGCAGGCTGACGAATAGAACCTCCTGTATCGGAACCCAATGAAGCTAAACATAAACCGGCTTGAACAGCAACTGCAGAACCTCCAGAAGAACCACCTGGAACATATGCTTGATTTGCTGCATTTTTGGTCACACCAAAAGCAGAATTCTCCGTAGAAGAACCCATAGCAAATTCATCGCAATTTAATCGACCAATAATAATAGCGTCTTCCGCTAATAATCGTTCAACAACGGTAGCAGAAAATAATGATTCAAAGTTTTCTAACATCTTAGATGAGGCGGAAACTTTATGCCCTTTATACACGATGTTATCTTTAATACCAATGACCATTCCTGCAAGCTTACCCGCAGAATTATTTAATAGTTTTTCGTCAATTAAACGTGCTTGCAACTTTGCAGATTCATCAAAGGTTTCTAAAAAGGCATTTAAAGAAGTTTCTTTTGATATCTTCTCTAAGTATTTATTAACTAAATTTTCACAAGTAATAATACCTTTATTTAAATCTTCTTGAATGTCCGAAAGTGCTTTGTAATCCTTCAACTGTATGCTATTAATAGGTTAATTACTTGTCTTCTTTTTTATCATTAACGTCAGAACCGTCTTCATCCTTATTGGTAGCATCTTTAAACTCTTTAATGCCTTTTCCAACTCCTTTCATTAACTCAGGAATTTTTTTAGCTCCAAATAGTAATACTACTATAATTAGTATGATAATGATTTGATTAGGACCAATAATCCCTAAAATAATATTTAAATCCATTTGCTTAAATTTAGATAACAAAATTAGCAATTTTTAATTCCCTATTACTTGAAATAACTAGTTTTGGAGAATCTATGAAACATACTGTTGACTTTTTAATAATTGGCCAAGGAATAGCAGGAACTATACTAAGCTATCAGCTTATAAATAAAGGTTATAAAGTAATGGTTATGGATGATCATCATCAAACTTCTAGCACTTTAGTAGCTGCAGGTTTAATCAATCCATTAGTTTTAAAACGCCTTACTAAAACATGGAGAGCAGAAGAGTTCATTCAATTTAACAAACAATTTTACTCAGAATTAGAAAAAGAAACCGATGCAACTTTTGTAATTGATAAAACAATCATAAAGTTAATTTCATCAGATAATGAACGGGAGTTTTGGAAAAAAAGGAGTAAGGTAGAGGGTGTAAATAACTTTATTTCAGATCAGTTAGAAGATTTAAAGAAGTATCATTTCTTGCATAAGAATATGTTTGATGGTGGATTAGTTAAAAAAACTGGTTGGATAGATACAAAAATACTTTTAGAATCTTATCGTATATATCTAATTAATAAAGGTTTAATACTAACTGATAAAGTAGATTATCGTAAACTTAAAACCACTGATAATGAAATAATATATCAAGATATTCATGCAACAAATCTTATATTTTGTGATGGTTTTCAATCTGCTAACAATCCTTATTTTGATTGGATTCCACTAAGTTCGGTAAAAGGGGAGTTATTAGTGATACAAAGTGAAGAATTAAAAGATGACTATATCTTTAACAAGAAGATTTTTATTTTACCAATTGGAGATAAAAAATATAAAATAGGAGCTACATATAACTGGAAGGATTTAAGCTTATTACCTACAGAAAGTAAAAGAGAAGAATTACTAAATAACCTTGAAGAGTTAATTAATTGTGATTATACCGTATTAGAACATACGGTAGGTATTAGACCTGCTGTTAAAGATCGAAGACCATTAATAGGTACACATCCAAAACATAAAAACATTCATTTATTTAACGGAATGGGCTCACGTGGTTTATTTATGGCTCCAAAACTTGGTGAAGAGTTTGTTGATTATCTCTTAGAAAATAAACAGATGAATTCAGAAGTTGCATTAAATAGATATTATAAAGATTACTTAAACTAGGTTTAATCTATCAAATAAATCGTCTTTGTAAGAACCGCCAATTGGAATAGTAGTATTTGAATTTTCAAGAATTAAATTAGGTAATTCTATCGTTTTTATTAATTTGAGATTTACTATAAATGAACGATGTACTCTTAAAAATTCAGTTTCCGGAAGTTTTTTTAAAATCTCTTTCATTGTTGAATGTATCGTAAAATTATTCTCTTGAGTGTGGATGGTTACATAGTCTTTTAAAGCTTCAATATACTTAATTTCAGAATGAAGTACTTTTATTAAACGAGAATTTGATTTTACATATATAAAATCAGAGGTTTTAATTCCTAAAGAATATAGAACTTCTATTTTATTTTGTGTATTCTGTTCTTTTTCTTTTTCCTTTTTAAACTTATAAAGGGCCATTTCAATAGAAGTTCTCAAATCAATTTCTTTAAAAGGCTTTATAATGTAACCATAAGGCTCGGTAATCTTTGCTTTATTAATTGTCTGCTCGTCAGCATAAGCAGTTAAAAATACAATAGGTATACCATATTTTTCTTTAACAATTGCGGAGGTATCAATTCCTGACATTTTTCCTTTTAACATAATGTCCATTAGAATTAATTCAGGTTGATTATTTTCAATTGCTTCTAAGGCTTTTTCTCCTGATGAATAAGATCCTAAAACTTCATATCCTATTTTATTTAAACAAACTTTTATATCTCTAGCAACAATTGCTTCATCTTCAACTACTAATATTTTCACTTTGGCCATTGTGCAAGTTTTTTTAATTTTAATCCATTTTGAATTTAATGGTAAAAATAGTACCATTTTGTCTTTCTAAAGATAGTTCTCCTTCTAGTTGTTCAACTAAACTTGAAATTAACTGTAATCCAAGAGTTTGTGAATCTTCAATTTTTAAATCTTGGGGTATTCCTTTACCATTATCGCCTACAGTTAAAACAACAACTTCTTTCTCCAAAGTTAACATTATCTTTATAATTCCTCCTGAATTAATATCAAAAGCATATTTTAAAGAATTTGAAATTAACTCATTTACAATAAGCCCACATGGAATTGCTGAATCTAAATTAAGATAAACTCTATCAATTTGTAGATCTAAAATTATATTATCATCAAATACATCGTAGGTTCTAAAGAGGTTTTGAACTAAATTGGTGATATATTCAGAAAAGTCTATTTGAGAGAAATCATCATTCGTATATAAACTCTCATGAATAAATGCCATTGATTTAATTCTATTTTGGCTTTCTTTTAAAATTTGTAACGTTTTTGTATCCTTTACATAAGCACTCTGTAAATTAAGAATACTAGATATAACTTGCATATTATTTTTTACTCGGTGATGTACTTCTTTTAATAAAATCTCCTTTTGTTTTAAAGAATCTTGTAGATTTTTTTCAGCCAATTTTTTTTCTGTTATATCTCTTCCAATAATTGATAATTCATCTATTTCTCCATTCTCTTTTTTAATTGGATTTATAAAAACTTCCCTGTAATGGGTATTTCCTAATCTATCTTTTTGTTCATTCTCAAAATGAAAATGTTTACCCGAAAAACTTATTCTAAAATACCTCTCCCATTTAACTTTTTCTCTCTTAGAATTAATACCCATTGATAAGAAAAAATCATCATTTTCTTTAAGTTTTATTTGTTGCAATAATTTTAAATCATTTTTAAAATTTGAATTAAAAGATATAATCCGATGATTTTTATCTACCGTAAAAAAATAATGTGAACTACTTTCAATAACAGTATTTAATTTAGCTGCTTGTAGTTTATTTAATTCTTCACTTTTTTTAAGTTCTTCTTCCGCTAATTTTATTTCAGTAATATCTCTACTAATGGCCATTATTCCCATTACAATACCTTCTGTATTAAATAAATAAGAAACTGACAAATAACTAATAAATAAAGACTTATCTTTACGTTTACTTACAACTTCTCCAATAAATTGTCCGTTTTCTTCTAATTTTTTTATTACATTATTACATTCTTTTTCATTAGCAAATAATATATTTAAACTTTTTCCAATAATATCTGATTTAGAATACCCAAATTCTTTGTTAGCAGCTTTATTAAATTCATTTATAGTACCATTAATACTGGCAGTATAAATCATATCAATAGAACTTTCTATAATTCCATTTGTGTATGATTGAGAAAGAGTAAGTTGGTTTTCAACTTTTATGCGTTCTTTAATTTCTGCTTTTAAAAGAGTATTTGATGTTTCTGCTAATTCTGCACGTTTCTTTTCTTCTTCAATTTGTTTTTTAGAAGTTACATCTAAAAAGGTAATTAATATACAGTCTTTCCCATTATAATCGATAGAGGTAACTCTAGTTTCTACATCTAAACGTTTTTTATCATTATTAATAAAAATTCTATCTTGAACACTTAATTTATTTCCTTGATTAACGTAGTTAATATCGGACTCTAATAAATTATCTTCTAATAGTATAATATCTGTTACTTTTTTACCTAGAACATCACTTTCTTTCGTGTATTTAAGTATATCAATTCCTTTTGAATTAATAAATTGAACTTCTAAATCAAATAATATTAATATACCAAAACTTGATTGATCAATTAAATTTTTATATTGTTGCTTGGTAACTTCTAGAGAGATTTCTGCCTTTACTAAATCTGTTATATCTATTATATTCCCTTCTATATAATCAATTTTGTTATTATTGTAAATAATTGAAGCACTCATAAGTACAAAAATCTCTTTTTTGTCGAGTCTTACTAATTCTAATCTTTTAGAAATAATCGATTTATTTAAAATTAATTCTTTTAATAAGTTTTCTCTTATATTTCTGTCTTTATAAAATTGAAAGCTATTTGAATTATGTAGTAAATCTTCAACAGAATGATAACCTAATATATTTGCAAAAGATTGATTACAATCTATAATTTGCCCATCCATTCTTATTCTATAAATACCTGATAAATTACGTTCATATAATTGTCTATACTTCTCATCTGATAATTTTAAACTTTCATCATAATCAGTATATTTAGTTGAATTCTGCATTAATTTATAAATTAAAATGCAAATAAAATTTATTTGCAGTCTGTTGTATTTATTACTATTTACTATTATTTTTTCTTCTTGTTAAATTTAATTTTTTTACCATTTATTTTATATTCCTTCCCATCTTTATAATTTATAGAAATTTTAAGAATACCATTTATATCGTATTTTTTCCAAGTACCATTTTTTTGACCGTAGGCATAACTTCCCTCTTCCTTTAATTTTCCATTAGAATACCACCATTTATGCTTTCCATCAGGTCTATCTTGAATGTAATTCCCTTTAAATATTAATTTTCCATTCTTATTAAAATGTTTCCATTCCCCTGTTTTATCTCCGTATGAATATGAACCTTTTTCAATATGATCATTTAGTTCGTAAATCCATTCTCCTTCTTTAAATCCATCAAGATAAACACCCTTACTTATTACATTTCCTGAATCTGTTTTTTCAATTAATGAACCATCTTCAATACCTCTTCTAAATTGCTCAAATCTAAGTGTATCTCCATTTTCATAATACCATACCCAATTCCCAATAGGTTGACCATTTTTGTTGTATTTACCTATTTGTTCAGCTTGACCATTTTCATAATAGAATATCCAATTATCTATTTTTTTATTATTTAAATAACTTCCTTCACTCTTAATTGATTGATTATTATAAAACTCTTTCCAATTAAGTTGTTTTCTTCCTTTAGTATCAATAATTCCTCCTTCTAATAATCGTTGATTATTCTTATAAATCACTGATTTTATTACGTTACCTGAATCAGAAAATATTTTTTCTACGCCATCTTTCTCTCCTAACGTATTATAGGTTGTTTCCTTTATAATATTTCCTGTTTTGTTGTAGGTTGGAATAATCTGGAAGTTAACTGAATTTTCTTCTTCCTTTTGTAAAACTCCATCTACATATAATTCTGCTTTAGTTAATTGTCCATCAATAGAGTAATATTTCAAATAACCATTTAATAAATCATTTCTATAAGTACGCTCTGTCTTTACCTTCCAATTTGGATAGAAATCTTTCCAAATACCCTGCTTCTTATTCTCCCTGTTATATCTATTAATTTCTTGTTTACTTACAATAAAGCCTTTATTATATTCGGTTATACTTATTACTCGTTCATCTTTGCCAAAATAATATGCATATCCATCTTCCTTCCCATTAATATAATCTACTTTACTTTTTACAATTTTAAAACTATCAGGATAAAAAGTATAGTTTATTCCTTGTTTAATGTTATCAATAAAATATTCCTCACTTATAATATAAATACTATCGTAGGTAACTGTTAATCCATTTCTTAAATCTTCTTTATAATCTATAGTTTTTATTAATTGCTGATTTTCATTGTAAAAATACCATGTACTATCAAGTTTAAAATTTACTCTATTTCCTTCTGATTTTAAATTTCCATTTTCGTAAAATGTCATCCAATAACCATCGGGCTTCCCATTAATTAATAAACCATAACTTGATGTAGCACCAGAATCAAAAGTAAATACAGTAAAATATTGACTAGAACTATCAACTATTCCAACTTGACCATATAGAAAGTTATTCGTTAAAAAGAAGGTGAGAAAAATGTAAATTTTTGTTTTAAACATTATATACTATTATTATTATTTTAAAATTTAAAAATCTACTATTACTATTAAGACGTTAACTCTGTTTAAAATTAAGGTTCACTTTAGTAGGATTAGTTACTTTTATAAAGTAATTAACATTTAACTAACATTGAATTTAGGTTTAATTAATTGATTTATTGTTATTATTTATTTCTATTAACAGCTTATCAATATCATTCAATATTCATAAAAATAAATAAAACTATAAATTAAATTTGTGTAGAATACCGTGTATAACTTACCTGCAAAAAATGATAATTAACGATTGTTTATTAAAACTTTTATGCACCTGGAATTAAAGTTAACAAAAGCAACTTTATTTTTGCTTAGTTATAAACCAAATTAAACGAATATTAACATCAACTTTGTCAATAAACTTAAAAAAATGAATATCAAAAAACTAGCTATTGCAGGGGATCACGCTGGATTCCAATTAAAAAGTAAACTTAAAGAAGTATTGATAAATAAAGGAGTTGAGGTGGTAGATTTCGGTCCAAATTCAGAAGATAGTTGCGATTATGCAGATTTTGCACATCCTTTATCATTAGCTGTTGAAAATAAAGAGGCTGATTTAGGAATTTTAATTTGTGGTAGCGGGAATGGTATAGCAATTACAGCAAATAAACATCAGCAAATTAGGGCAGCTATTTGTTGGGAAGAGGAATTAGCTAAATTAGCAAGACAACATAATGATGCAAACGTATTAGTGTTACCCGCAAGATTTATCACTGAAAATAATGCTATAAAATGCATGGAATCTTTTATTAATGAAGGTTTTGAAGGTGGTAGACATTTAAGGAGAATAGAAAAAATTCCGGTAAACAATTAAGATGAAAAAGATATTTTTAATAGGATTAATTTCCTTTTCTGCGGTAGCAGTAGGTCAAACAAATAAGGAAATTGCTGATAAAGTAGCTAAGACTATTTTAGCAGGTGATATGAGTAAACATTTACATGTTCTCGCTTCTGATGAATATCAAGGCAGGGAAACAGGTAAAGAGGGTCAAAAAATGGCCAAAGATTACTTAATTAGGTATTTTAAAGAGTTACAATTTGCTGAAAGTCCTAATGGCACTTATGAGCAGGCTTTTCCTTTAGTAGAGCAATTATCCAATGGTATATCACTTAAAATTGGTAATAAAGCATTTGAAATGAATAAAGATTTTTATGTTAGGCCCGATATATGGCCAAATGTAGAAATTAAGAATCAGGTAATTTTTGTTGGATATGGAACAGAAGCTGACTATAAAGGATTAGATATAAACGGAAAAACGGTAGTTATTTTAGCTGAAAATTCTGATAAATTAAAAGGTGATTGGAACACAGCCGATAAAGTAAAACTAGCTAAAGAGAAGGGTGCTAAAGCTGTTTTATTGCATGCAAATAAGTTTGAACAAACAATAGAGAAATACGAGCATTATTTTTCTAAACCACGAACTGCTTTAGCAGATAACGTTGATAATTCAGATTTTTTACCGGTTTTAAACATAGGAAATAGCGCTCTTAATAGTATTTGTAAATCAAACGGAGTAAAGTTAAAAAAGTACCGTAAAAAAAATAAAATAAAAGCTCAAAATACAACCCAATTAGAACTAATTATAGACAAAGAAACTAATGAACTGTTTGGTGAAAATGTTATAGCCTACATACCTGGAACTGAAATTCCTGAAGAGTTAGTAATTATTACTGCACATTATGATCACATTGGAACAGAAGGTGATTTAGTTTATAATGGTGCAGATGATGATGGAAGTGGGACGGTAGCATTAATGGAGTTAGCTCAAGCATTTAAAACAGCTGCTGACAATGGAAATGGACCAAAAAGAAGTATTTTATTTATGCCTGTTTCAGGTGAAGAGAAAGGGTTATTAGGTTCTGAATACTATGCAAAAAATCCAATTTTTCCATTAGAGGAAACAGTTGCTAATTTAAATATTGATATGATTGGTCGATTAGATGAAGCACATGCTGATAATCCAAACTTTGTATATTTAATTGGATCTGATAAATTAAGTACTGATTTACATGAAATTAGTCTTGAAATGAATACTAATAATACTAAGTTAGAATTGGATTTTACATTTAATGATGAAAATGACCCTAATCGGTTTTATTACCGATCAGACCATTACAACTTTGCAAAGAACGGAATTCCTGTTATTTTTTATTTCTGTGGTGTACACGAAGATTATCATAAAGCAACAGACACAGTAGATAAAATAGATTTCAATAAAATGGAAAAAATTACTAAGCTAGTCTTTTATACTGCTTGGGAATTAGTAAATAGAGATGAGCGAATAGTGATTGATAAAGAACCTGAAGAAAAAGAATAAAACAATTAAAAGAGCTGCTTATAAAGGCGGCTCTTTTTTTATACTTCAAAAAGCTAAATTTGCCTTCTATTTTGCCATAAGTTGATATGAAAAATCAAAATAACAAAGAATTATCGAGTGAAGACATTGATAAATGTCTTCAAGTACTTGAACAATTAAACAACTACCCAGAATTATTTATAGAATTAACAGAAGCTAAAAGGATAAGTATTTTAAAGGCGGCAGGCATTTTATCGCGGCCAACTAGGGTAGAATTGCATAAGAGAAGAAAGGAATCAAAAAAAGCGGAGCGTAAAAAGCAAAAAGAACAAGATAGAACTGCTCGAAATAATACAGGTATCCGTAGTGCACGTGAAGCATCTGTATTTGTGGCGCCTAAGTTATTAGCAGAACATTTATTAACAGATAAAAAAGCAGAAAAATTAGCCTCTCCGAGGAACTGTTACGTTTGTAAAACAATGTATGATACATTGCATCATTTTTATGATACCATGTGTCCTGAATGTGGTGATTTTAATTATGCCAAGCGTTTTCAAACCGCAGATCTAACCGACCAGGTTGCCGTAGTTACAGGTTCTCGTTTAAAAATTGGTTATTATATATCGCTTCAAATGTTACGATCAGGAGCAACAGTAGTCGCTACCACACGTTTTCCGGTAGATTCTGCAGAACGATTTGCAAAAGAAGAAGATTTTGAAAAGTGGGGTCATCGATTACACATTCATGGATTAGATTTACGTCATATTCCTAGTGTGGAACTTTTCTGTAATTATATAGAGCATAAATATGACAGATTAGATATTTTGATCAACAACGCCGCACAGACAGTTAGAAGACCTTCAGGTTTTTATAAACACCTGATGAAGTCGGAGGAAACTCCTTATGAACAGCTTTCTGAAAATGTGCAAGAGCTCCTAAAGGATCATCAATACTGCATAAATGAACTAGGAAGCCATGAAGAAAAGATAGCTGATGAGCAGACCAATAATACATTGTCCGTTAGTTGGCATGCGCCTGATCTAGGAATTGGAATTAAATCATCAGCTCAGCTTTCACAGATTCCGTATAGCTTTGATCGGTCTTTCGCTCCCGAAGAGATTTTTCCTGTAGGTAAATTAGATGCTGATTTACAGCAAGTAGATTTGCGGAAAACCAATAGTTGGAGGTTGCGATTAGGTGAAATTGAAACACCTGAAATGATAGAAGTGCAGTTGGTAAATGCAGTAGCTCCTTTTGTTTTATGTAATCGGCTTTCTAACCTGATGAAGAAGGAAAATACAGGTATGAAGCACATAATTAATGTATCGGCCATGGAAGGTAAATTTCACCGTTTTCATAAAGAAGATAGGCATCCACATACTAATATGGCCAAAGCAGCCTTAAATATGATGACGCACACTTCTGCAGCAAGTTTTGCTAAAGATGGTATCTATATGAATGCTGTGGATACTGGTTGGGTAACTGATGAAGATCCAGCTGAATTATCAAAGCATAAAGAAGATGTGCATGATTTTCAACCACCATTAGATATTGTAGATGGTGCAGCTCGTGTTCTAGATCCTTTATTAGATGGTATCAATAGTGGTAAACACTGGTGCGGGAAATTTTTAAAAGATTATATGCCGATAGATTGGTAAAAAAAAGAGGGGCTAATCTTTTAGCGCCTCTTTTATTTTCTGATTCATTTTTTCTACATATCGATCGTAATAGCTTCCTGTACTTGGACCATAAAAACCAGTATGAATGGATAAAATATCACCATTTTTACCAATCAAAATACTTGTTGGATAAGACATAATGTGATTGAGCATTGGTAATTGATCCGCAGCATTTACCTCCCTGGTTTCTCCTGCTAATAGAATTGAATATGGTAGTTGAAGCTTTTCTTGCATTCTATTTAAATTTTTAATCGATTTCTCTTTCGTTTTAGCGCGTTCAAATGCTAATGCTACAACTTCTAGACCTTCGCTTGAGTATTGTTCGTGTAGTTGCTTAAAAAACACCGATTCATCCATGCAGTTAGGACACCAACTTCCCATAATTTGTAAAAGCACTACTTTATTTTCGAAACGTTCATCAGTTAGTTTTACTGTATCTCCTTTTAGGCTTTCAAATTCAAAATAAATTCGAGAATAATCTTTTTTCAAAAAAGTTGACGAGTCAGGATCTTTTAATGTAATGGAATCATTGATATAGCCATTAAATGATTCTTGATAATGATTGCCCGAATAGAAAGTTCCGTCAATAATACTGTCTTCTATAGCTGCGATGAATAAAAAAGCATGTGAACCATCAAAGGTTGACAAATACATGGTTTGGCCGATAACTTGACCTTCTAAATATCGATAATCTCCGGTTTCTGTTGCGAAGGAACCACTAAGTTGAGTTCCATTCTGTTCAAAAAGACCAATAGCTTTGTATTCATCTTCGGTTCCTGCTCCAAAGGTAATGGCATACTTTTTTCCTAGCTCAGCGGAGGTAGTTGGTTTTTCTTGAAATCGAAAATTTTCACCACGATTAAATGTTACAGCCAAGGCATAATCAGGCGCTTTATAGTAATTATACCACAAACCACTTAATGTACTGTCATTCTCGATTTTTAGTTTAAACTCAGAATCAAATATGGCCGTTTTTACAAAAACAGAGTCTCCCTTGATTACAACATCAGAAGTTGGTAATATTTCTTCTCCATTTTTAAAGGAGAAATTAAATACTTCATTTTCTTTACGGACCGTCACGTTAAATGGCATTTTAACGCCCTCTACTAATTGCATCTCTGCTCTCCAATCTCCTGCAAGTAGGGTAGGAGTGATTGTATCTGTTGTATCTCCGCAACTGTAAATGCCGAATAGAACGGCCAAAAAAACGATTTTGATAAAGTTATTTTCCAATGCTATATATGTTTAATGCGTTCATTCGTAAACTATCTCTAAATTCAGGAGTGGTACTAAAGTCGTGGTTATATAAAGCGCTTTCCCATTCACCATACATCGGGTTGGGCAAGATGATCAGCTTATCACCAAATAATGGCCTAAAATTCTTCACATGTTTTTTACGTTCTATCACAGTAGTATCATCAAAAACACCATTAAAATCACCTAAGTTGTCACCAAAAAATAAAATAACCTCATATTTATCAGCTACATTGGCTCTCCGTTCATCTTTATTAGAGGTGGTGCTTTTTAAATAGTAATTGGATTTTGAAACGGTGTCTATTCCCAGATCAATTACATTTTGGTATGTATCGTCTAATTCTGCTTCCATGCGGTTAGAAATAAAAATTACTTCTACATTTTTACTCTTTGCATATTGGATAAACTCCAACGCTCCAGGCACTAAATCGGCACTTTGCATTGCGGTCCATTCCATCCATGATTTTTTAGAGTATAGTAACTCATTTTTGATTAATGTGGCATTATAAGATGAATTATCTAACACCGTTTCGTCAATATCCATTACCACAGCCAATGGCTTTTCATAGGTTTTATTGGTGTCAACTAGTTCGTCTAATCTGCGCTCACCTAAGTTATAGGCTTGGTAGCAAAGTGCTTCATATTCAGCTGCATGTTGCTGCCAAAGCACTGCTCCTGCGCTGTATGCTGAGGGATTTTTTTTATCATTAATTGGAGTGTTTTCAGTACTCTCGGATTGATTACAAGAAGCAGTTAATAAAACTACTGAACCGATAAATAAGAAGTGATTGATTTTCATGGAATAAGGATTTTTTCGCCTAAAAATTTAGGTTGTGTATTGAGTATATAAATATCTAATAAGAGTTTTACACGTGCAAACTTTTCACGAAGTTGTGTTTTAAAACCATTTTTATAGTTTACATCTTGTGCATTATAGCCGATTGCATGGATGCCCTTTTTTCTGGCGATAAAGATCGCTCTTTCGTTATGGAATGGTTGGGAAATAACAGTAAATGATTCTAAACCAAAAACCTTGTTTGCTCTTATCATGGAGTCAAATGTCCTAAAACCGGCATAATCTAGTATTATTTTATCTTCTGGTATTCCTCTTTTAACTAGTTCATTTTTTATGGCAATTGGTTCATTGTAATGCATAGTAGCATTATCACCACTCACTAAAATTACCTGTACTTTATTACTGAAATATAGTTTTTCAGCTGCTTCCATCCGATAAGTGAAATACAAGTTTTCTTCTCCGTTTGCCAGGTATTTGCTGGTACCCAATAGCACGCCAACTTTATTGTTGGGGACTTCTAATAAGTAAGAGTAGAGAAATTTATCAGAAAAATAATCGACTAAACTACTAGCAATTATGGCTAAGTAAATTGTTAAAGTGTAGATAATTAGAATAAAAGAAACTATTCGCATCACTTAATTTCACTTAACTCCTTTTCAGCAGCCTGTATTACTATTTCACTCTTTTTAATAGAAATATCTGTTGCATTTAAATCGTCGATGTTTTCTTTGTGCTTTAGCTCAGCATCTGCCACCGATTGTTTCCACCGCTCAATGTTTCTTAATAACCGCTCTTGATCTCTATCCAGTGTAATTTTTTTTCTTGTTAAGGTGTTTAATTCTGATTTTGCTTTTTCCAATTTATCTGCGGTGCTTTTTTTAGAAAGCTCGTAAGCAAAATTTCTTACAATTTGTTTTAAATCAGTGGAATTGTTGGCATCAATTGCTTCACCTGCTATCATTGCACCTACAATAATATGGCATGTGCTATCATCTTGCACATTGGTCTTAAAAAATATGGTTTGTTCACCTGCACCGGACAATGGTAAAGTGGTGTTGTATGCAGCCAATTCAGATTTGCTGCTTTTTACTTTACCATTATACGCTTTCATAAGGGTTTTCCATTCTTTTTCTATTTCATTTTGAGAGG
>ENA-OUOG01003415-OUOG01003415.1-marine-metagenome-genome-assembly--contig:-NODE-3415-length-14902-cov-3.571804_pt1 | contig 14902 bp, 9 predicted proteins | sample MGYA00248635_ERZ508505 | MGnify/ENA primary metagenome ERZ508505 (study PRJEB26176, sample SAMN06267871) | marine metagenome | isolation source: Saanich Inlet, British Columbia, Canada | place: Pacific...
AAGACCGATTACCATTTCTTAAAGACATTATTATTATCCGCTCAAAAGACAAGAAATTGAGAAAAGAGTTTGAGAGTATTCCGCAATTTAATCAACTCTTGGTCCCTGCCTCACATGCCTGGACAGAAGATGATATTGAAAAACGCCTGGCAACCCTTCAGCCTGAAGATGCCATAAACATACAATTTACGTCAGGGACAACGGGTTCGCCCAAGGGTGCCACACTAACCCATCATAATATTCTCAATAACGGCTATAATGTTGGTCAGAAAATTGAATTACGTGTGGGCGAGCGTATTTGTGTTCCGGTGCCTCTTTATCATTGTTTTGGCATGGTTATGGGTAATTTAGCTGCCGTGACGCATGGTGCAGCTGTCGTATACCCCGCTGCGGGCTTTTCGCCCTCTCAAACGTTAGCGTCAATTTCTAGTTATGGATGTTCTGCGCTTTATGGCGTCCCTACTATGTTTATGACGATTTTGAGCGAAATGCGTTCGAGGAAATCATCCTATGATTTGTCATCTCTTCGGACGGGTATAATGGCTGGCTCTCCCTGCCCAATTAATACGATGCGCGACGTGATCTCAGAGATGAATATGCAAGAAATTACCATATGTTATGGGATGACCGAAACCAGTCCTGTGAGTTTTCAGTCTTCTGTATCTGATAATCTAGATCGGCGTGTTTCGACGATTGGGACTGTACACCCCCATACAGAAGCTAAGGTCATCGATCAAGAAACCGGATTAGTTGTAGCTATTGGAGAACAAGGTGAATTATGCACGCGTGGTTATGCAGTTATGCAAGGCTATTGGAACGATGAAGCGACGACCAATGCCGTTATTGATAAGGCGGGATGGATGCATACGGGTGACTTGGCTGTGTTTGATGAACAAGGCTATGCGAAGATTACGGGACGCGCGAAAGATATGATTATCCGGGGTGGAGAAAATATTTACCCCCTGGAGATCGAAGAGTTTTTGCGAACTCATCCGAGTATTGAAGACATTAGTATATTCGGTATCCCAGATAAAAAGTATGGAGAAATCGTGGTTGCTTGGTATTGCTCAAAAGATGGCAACGCAATCGAGGAGGATGAGCTCAGAAAATTCTGCACGGCAATCGCTCATTATAAGCGCCCTCAAATATACAAGCTGGTTGAGAGCTTCCCAATGACAGTAACGGGCAAGATACAAAAATTTGTAATGCGTCAGATGGCATGTGAAGAGCTTGGGCTTAGAGAAGTAGAAACCGCCTAAAAGTTAATAGAAAAAGGCAATAAAATGGATATGAACTTTAGACTTTTAATTAATGGACAGTTAATCGAGACAAAACAGACCATGGCAGTGCTGAACCCCGCCACTGAAGAAGTTGCTGCGCACTGCCCGCGCGCGGATGAAAAAGTCGCTGAGAAAGCAATTCAAGCTGCTCTCAGCGCTTTTCCATCTTGGGCTGCCACGCCACTGTCGAAACGCGCTGAATGTATCAATAAATTTGCTGATATGATGGCAAATCACAAGCAAGAATTGGCCAGTCTGTTGACAAAAGAACAAGGGAAGCCTGTTGCGGAGTCATTGGCTGAGGTTGACTATTCAATCGCCTATGCACGTTATTTTGCAAGTTTGAAGATGGAGCCGCAGACGGTCCACGAAGATGATGCGTGTAAGGTAGAAGAACATCATATGCCTCTAGGGGTTGTCGGTGCCATTATACCCTGGAATTTCCCTCTTTTGGTGCTCAACTTTAAGCTTCCTGCTGCGCTTCTCGCAGGTAATACAATTGTCATCAAACCATCTCCGACGACACCCTTGGCTACCCTTCATCTGATGTCGCTTTGCAAAGATGTTTTTCCGGCCGGTGTAGTTAATGTTATCACGGATCAAAATGATCTGGGGTCATACTTAACTGGTCATAGTGACATCGCAAAAATTTCGTTTACGGGATCCACAGAGACCGGCAAAAAGGTTATGGCCAATGCAGCCGGCACGATAAAGCGACTAACATTAGAGCTCGGTGGGAATGACCCTGCAATCGTGCTCGCCAACGCCGACATTGATAGTACAGCCGAAAAAATATTTGCCACGAGCTTTGTCAATTGTGGGCAGGTCTGTATCGCGATTAAAAGGACATATGTCCATAGCAGCATCCATGATCAGCTCTGTGCCAAACTAGTTGAGCTGGCTAATCAATCAATTATCGGTGACGGCGCTGAACAAGGAACAACGATTGGCCCGCTCCAAAACAAACAGCAATTCGAGAAAGTTAAAGTATTCTTGGAAAAAGCGAAGAAAGATGGGCATATTATCGCCGGTGGAAATGTTTTATCAGGTGCTGGATACTTCATTGAACCCACCCTCGTGACAGATGTGCGTGATGGTACTGACATTGTCGATCAGGAGCAGTTCGGCCCAATTTTACCAATCATAAAATATGAGGACGTGGACGACATTGTTAATATGATTAACCAGCAACCTTATGGGCTTGGGGCTTCGATTTGGTCGCGTGATATAGCCCAAGCCCAAGAATTGGCGCAGAAGGTTTCGGCGGGAACGGTTTGGATAAACCAACATTTTTCGATCGCTCCGAATATTCCCTTCGCGGGTGCCCGCCAATCCGGTTTGGGCGTAGAATTCTCGGTCGCTGGCTTGCTTGAATACACACAGATAAAAATAATAAATCAGGCTAAGTAACGTGGGGTCTTTGCAAGCGTTTGAGTTACAAAAAAATAAATTTGCTTGGCGAAAGTGTCAGAACGTAAATTTCGTAGCAGATATTATTTATCCTCTGGCCGAAGCCCGTGGCGACGCAATTGGCCTTTACTGGGCAGATAATAAGTCCTCTGTTAGAGAATTTAGCTTTTCAAACCTAAAGAAAGGTGCAAATCGTGCGGCAGCATTTCTAAGAGCACATGGTCTTAACCGAGGCGATGTTATTATTCTTATTCTCTCTCGCGAAATTGCCTGGTGGGATTTTATGCTTGGCGCGATGCAAATAGGCGTAATCGTTTCTCCTGGCACGACACAATTGTCTGCCAAAGATATCCGCTACCGTTTAGAGGCGTCTAAGGCAAAGGCCATTATTACAACCTCGCTTTTATCTCCTAAAATTGACGACGCCTTCTCCAAGATGCGGGGCCAAGCTGTCAAGATAACAGTGGATGCGAGCTTGGGCGGGACTTGGCAATATTACGACCGGGACAATGAAACAATCGGTCTATATGCGGAATGCGCTGACACAGCCCACGATGAGCATGCACTCTATTATTTTACATCCGGGACGACGGGTGCGCCCAAAATGACTGTCCATGGGCATGGGTATCCTTTTGGGCATATAACGACAGCTGAATTTTGGCTGGATGCACATGAAGATGACATTATTTGGAACGTCTCTGATACGGGTTGGGCAAAAGCCGCGTGGACAAGTCTTTTCGCCCCTTGGTTGAAAGGCGCCGCGATTTTTGCTTTCCATCAAAGTAGCTTCAATCCAGATGATATACTGGAAACTCTACACCAGCTCCCTATAACAGTTTTGTGTGCACCACCGACCGCTTATCGCATGTTTGTCAGGTCAAAAGATCAGCAACTCAAGTTCAAGTCTCTACGCAGGTGCTTAAGTGCAGGAGAACCGCTTAATCCAGAAGTTATTGACCTCTGGGAAGAGCGAACGGGGTTAAAAATATCGGAAGGTTATGGCCAAACTGAAACTGTTATTTTATGTGGAAGTTTTTCAGGCGTTCCCATTAGATCGGGCTCGATGGGTGTGTCTGCACCTGGCATTAACCTTCAAGTCATTAATGAAAATTCTGAAATTTGTGATAGTGGCGTAGAGGGAGAGCTTGCGATCGAAGTTGATCGAAAGCATTTAAACGGGTTATTTCTTGAATATAAGGACGATACAAAACGTACCATGAGCGTTTTCAGAGACAATCATTGGTACCTAACCGGTGACCGCGCTAGTCGCGATAAAGATGGTTACTTTTGGTTCGTTGGCCGATCAGATGATGTAATTTTATCTGCCGGATATCGGATTGGTCCTTTTGAGGTGGAAAGCGCCCTCTTTGAACATAGTGCTGTATTAGAGTCCGCAGTTGTGTCCAGTCCAGACCCTGTCCGGGGCGAAGTTGTTAAAGCGTTTGTTGTTTTGCAAAAAGGCAATGAACCGTCCGAGCAACTTGTATTTGAGTTACAAGAACATGTAAAAAATGCTACCGCGCCTTACAAATACCCTCGAAAAATTGAGTTTGTCGAGGCCTTACCAAAGACTGTGAGTGGCAAAATAAAACGTAATGAACTAAAGGCTCAGGAATGGAAATAATTTTATCCTAAGTCATAAAAATAAAAAAAGGAGTCTCGTTATGCCGTTTAGTTCTAAAAACTATTTCATTAAGTCTACTTTAAGCGTGATCACACTAGCTTTTGGGGTCACCGCTTTAACGTCAACTTCTGGTTCAGCTCTCGATATTAAAAATAGAGATATTCCTCAGAACGAGATCTTCACTGATAATAATCCATCACAGAAGCCTGGTTATCGGCCAAATTATCGGGATAAACCTGATTATCAGATAAAAAAGAAGATCCCGCGGAAATATGCTCTACTATTTAAAAAGTTGGCTAAAGAAGATTTGCAACCGATCACACGTGAGTTGATTGATTTTTTAAGAGAAAATCCAGAATATCTAAGTTACTTAGACAATTCCTTGAGACAAGCAGCGCGTCTTAACCCCGACCCTGTGACAAATCCAGCTCAATCGGTGGTCTCTTATATTTCTTACGTTGATCAAGCCTCTCGCCTCATTCCGCAAGAAGTTTTGAAGAATCCTTCAAGCATAATCAGAGAGCAAATTCTTCAATCAATATGTTATTTCTATTTCTTGATTGATCAACCTATTGAGAACCTTAAATCTAAAGAAATATATAAAAATACGTTGCAATATGACCCCGCTTTTTCTGTTTGGACGCGGAATTTTGCAGACGCTTGGGGAGATTTCTTGAATACGTCAGACTCCTTCACGGAGGCAACGTATCAGCAATTTCTGAAAGATCCGAATTTTCGGTTAGCCACGGGAGATTATGAGCCAAGATCGAATTGGAATACGTTCAATCGTTTCTTCTCGCGTTATCTTTCAGACCCTTCGGTACGCCCGATTGCGGAAGCGGCGTCTCCCGATGTTGTGGTTGCGCCGGCTGATTCTGTACCGCAAGGTGTTTGGGCCATCGATGAATTCTCAAACATTGTTGTTGAGGATGCGTCGCGCGGGTTCCGTGTGAAAAATACACGTTACTTTAATGTCAATGATTTGCTAGGCCCAGAGCTAGCAGAATTCTACGGTGCTTTTGAAAATGGCGTGCTAACGCACACGTTTCTAAATGTATTTGACTATCACCGTTATCACTTCCCAGTAGGTGGCGAAATTATCGGTAAGTCGAAAATTCAACAAAATGTTGCATTGGAAGTTTCATGGGACCCACTTAATGGTAAGTATGTTCCTATTGACTCAACGGGCTGGCAGTTCACGCAGACACGGGGTGTCGTTGTGATGCAGACCGAAAACTATGGCAAAGTTGCGGTTATTCCAATGGGTATGGCGCATGTTTCTTCGGTCAATTTTGAAGATAATGTTGTGCCAGGCGCCATGGTTGAAAAAGGTGATATGCTCGGCACTTTTCTGTTCGGCGGGTCTGATTACATTATGTTATTTCAAAAAGAAGCTGGGTTTGTCATCCAAGCACCAGAAGCAAGCAGCAGTAATTCACAGTTTGTTTCGAAGAGTTCTATAAAAAGCCAGCCGCAATATCAGCATATATTGATGGGTGAGCGGTTAGGACAAATGACAGGTAAATAGTATTTGTCTTAAAATATGAAAAAGAGCGCCCGTACAGGTGCTCTTTTTTACTTAAATAATTGAGTGGGCGAGCGCCTAGATGGTTGAAGGGGGCTAGTAAGGCTCAATATCTCCAGCAGCTTGTTGAGATTTAAACTGATCATAAAATGTCTCGAATGATCCACTCTCAATCGCTTTACGCATTTCAGACATCAGATCCTGGTAAAATGCTAAATTATGCCAGCTTAAAAGCATAGATCCTAAGAACTCGCCACATCGGTGAAGGTGATGCAAATATGCGCGAGAGTATGTATTGCTGGCTGGGCAGGTCATGCTTTCGTCTAACGGGCGAGGATCATGGGCATGCCGAGCATTTTTAATATTGATCTTACCGCGCCAGGTATAAGCTGTGCCATGTCGTCCCGCACGGGTTGGCATGACACAATCAAACATATCAATGCCGCGCTTTACGGACTCGACAAGGTCATCAGGCGTGCCAACACCCATAAGGTAGCGCGGCTTATCGCGAGGCATTGCGGGCAATGTGAAGTCTAAAACACGTAACATCTCACTTTGGCCTTCGCCAACGGCTAAGCCCCCAATGGCATAGCCATCAAATCCGATATTTTGCAACCCTGCGATGCTAGTATGGCGCAAATCTTCATAAGTACTGCCTTGCACAATGCCAAAAAGGGCGTCGCCCTCGCCCCTGTCATATTTCAGAAAGGCTTTTTTAGATCTTTCACCCCAGCGTAACGATAGCTCCATGCTTTTTTTAGCAACCTCATGGGTTGCCGGAAATGCAGTGCATTCATCAAGTATCATTCGGATATTGGCACCCAATAAGGTTTGTATTTCGATGCTACGCTCGGGCGTTAGGTGGTAGGTACGTCCGTCAATATGACTTTGAAATGAAACGCCGTCTTCTCTCAGTTTGCTAAGCTTGGATAGCGACATGACCTGAAAGCCGCCACTATCAGTTAATATGGGACCCTCCCATTGCATGAAATGATGCAGCCCGCCAAGAGCCGCGACCTCTTCAGCACCAGGGCGCAACATTAGATGATAGGTATTGCCAAGAATGATATCAGCGCCAAGGTCGCGAACCTGATCTGTATACATCGCCTTAACTGTGCCAGCTGTTCCTACAGGCATAAAAGCGGGTGTGCGGATATCGCCGCGTATTGTTTTTATTAAGCCACGTCGGGCAGCACCGTCTTCGGCAATTAAGTCAAATTTCATAGGTTGGCGTCCTCTGGGGCGATGCGCTCTAGCAAGCATGCATCCCCATATGAGTAAAAGCGGTATCCTGTTTTTATTGCATGGGCATACGCGGCTCGAATATTATTCAACCCAGCAAGAGCACTCACGAGCATTAGCAACGTTGATCTCGGCAAGTGAAAGTTGGTGATCAGAGCGTCGATTACGTTAAATTTATAGCCAGGATATATAAAAATATCTGTATCGCCCTCAAAAGGCTGTATCTCTCCGTCTCTAGCAGCGCTTTCGAGTATGCGGAGTGAGGTCGTGCCAACAGCGATGATACGGCCGCCGCGCGCTCGGGCCCGGTCGATGGCGTCTATAGTCTCAGTCGTCACTTTCCCCCATTCAGAGTGCATATCATGCCCCTCAATGCTCTCAACCTTCACCGGCAAGAAAGTTCCTGCACCGACGTGTAACGTAACTTCTGCGAAATTAATTTGATTGTCTTTGAGTCCCTGGATAAGCTCTGGGGTGAAGTGCAAGCCCGCAGTTGGGGCAGCGACAGCGCCATCATGGCGCGCAAATTCAGTTTGGTAATCAGTGTCGTCTTGATCATCAGGAGCTCGTTTGCTCGCAATGTAGGGTGGCAATGGCATCGTTCCCGCTTGAACCAGCTCTTTCTCCATATCTTGAGCAGCGACATTAAATTCTATTTCCAATTCGGCTTCATTGCGCGCTATCACCGCGGCCGTTAAGTCGCCAAATACGAGCTGATCTCCTGCTTTGATGCGCTTTGCGGGCTTTGCAAAGCTTGTCCATCTTGTTGCCGTTTGACGTTTGATGAGGGTTATTTCAATAGAAGCTGTGTTGTCGCCGCGTTGCCGTTTGCCGTTCAGGCGCGCCGGTATCACCTTTGTGTTGTTAACGACGAGCAAGTCATTGGGTTGCAATATAGTTGTTAAATCATAGATATGTTTGTCCTCTAAGCGACCGCCCTTGACGTGAAGTAGGCGTGCATGGTCGCGCGGCGTGATCGGCCGGAGCGCAATATTTCGCTCCGGCAGTTCAAAATCAAAGTCGTCAATATGCATTTTTGTCTAGTCAGCTAGACGAAGGCTTATAATTTTATCTGGATTTGCTGGTGGTTCACCTTTTTCAACGGCATCGATATGCTCCATGCCTTCGATGACTTCGCCGAAAATTGTATATTGGCCGTTTAACCAGCTCGCATCTTCGAAGCAAATGAAAAACTGGCTGTTTGCGCTGTCAGGGTGTTGAGAACGCGCCATCCCCAAAGTGCCTCGCTTAAACGGCTCGTTTGAGAATTCCGCACGTAAATCAGGATACTCAGAGCCACCCATGCCTGTACCGGTTGGATCGCCCGTTTGCGCCATAAAGCCATCGATCACGCGATGGAAGATAATGCCATCATAAAATTTCTCTGAAACCAGCTCTTTAATACGTTCGACATGATTTGGTGCCAAATCATCACGAAGCTTAATCTTCACGGTTCCTGTTTTAAGCTCTAATAACATCACACTTTCTCCTTGCGCTGAACTGGCGGCCATGGGAAAGCTCAACAAAACAACCCCTATTAGTGCCCCAAAAAGTTTATTTAAATTCATATTCTTGCTCTCTAAACGTTATATTTAAGTTTAACTTGGTCGGCAACATGCTTTGTTACAAAAGCTGCGACATCACCTCCCATAGACGCAATCTGGCGAACTAAGCTCGAAGATATAAAGGACATTTCAGGTGAGCCCGGTAAATAAACGGCCTCTATTTCCGGTGCCATTTTCCTATTCATTGCTGTCATCTGTGCTTCGTAATCGAAGTCTGCAGCAGAGCGCAATCCACGAATTATGATATTTGCACTTTTTTCTGCAGCGATATTGACGAGAAGGCCTGAGAAGTTGATGACCTCTACGCGGTCTTCATAGTTAATATCCAGAGTTTTAAGCGACGAAAAAATAAGATCTTTGCGTTCATCAAAACTAAAAAGAGGCGTTTTCGATGCACTAATTCCAATGCCGACCACGAGGCGATCTACAATTTTTAAACTACGTGCAATAATATCAAGGTGCCCCAAGGTTACGGGATCAAAACTTCCTGCGTAAAAGCCAACTCGTTCCATCAAATGCCCTCATCTTCTCCAGTTTCGGTCCCTTCATCGGAGGTGTTATCTGCTTCCCCTTCTGCGTCAGCCGCTGAAGCTTGTTTATCATCGCCATTGTCATCATCATGACCGGTTTCGCCGATACGTACGACAGACATGACGCGGGCATTATCTTCGGTTTTGAATATGGTCACTCCTTGCGTATTGCGGCCGGCAATGCGCACATCAATCACAGTTGTGCGAATTAATGTTCCATTATTGGTGACCAACATAAGCTGATCGCTCTCCTCCACAGGGAATGCAGCAATAAGTTGTCCATTACGATCTGTTACAGTCATCGCAATGATTCCCTTGCCGCCCCGTCCAGAAATACGATATTCATAAGCTGATGAGCGTTTACCAAATCCGTTTTCACTAACGGTTAAGATAAACTGTTCTTCTGCTCCCATTTGGGCATAACGTTCTGGGCTCAGGGTCGCAAGCTCGTCAGCCTCCTCATGATCATCATCAGCAAGATCAGTAATAACAGCATCTGTGTCAGATAATGTTTCATCACTGGCACGCCTAATCGCATTCGATTGCTTGAGATATGTATTGCGCTCAGCCGGTGATGCATCGCTATGTCGTAAAACTGCCATTGAAATAACCTGATGTCCGTCGGCTAAACGAATACCCCGAACACCTGAGGAGTTTCGGCTTCTGAACACGCGAACATCTGTTACTGGAAAGCGGATACAACGCCCGTCAGAAGCAGTTAAAAGAACATCATCATTTTCTGTGCAAATCTCGACGCCTACAATTTGTTCGCCTTCATCAGGTTTCATTGCAATTTTACCGTTACGATTTATTTGCACGAAGTCAGATAGGTCATTACGTCTTACATTACCTAAACTGGTTGCAAACATGACGTGTAAGTCGCTCCACGTGGTTTCGTCGCTCGGTAGCGCCATAACTGCTGCAATTGTCTCATTTTCATCGAGCGGCAAAAGATTTATGAGGGCTTTACCGCGGGACTGTGGATTGCCAACCGGTAAGCGGTATACTTTCATTTTATACACCATTCCCGTCGTCGAGAAGAATAAGATCGGTTGGTGTGTGTTTGCCACAAAGAGACGTGATACAAAATCCTCGTCTTTCGTGGACATTCCCGAGCGGCCTTTACCGCCTCGCTTTTGCGCACGATAAGTCGACAATGGCACGCGCTTGATGTAACCAGAATGGCTTACTGTCACGACCATGTCTTCTTGAGGTATGAGTGCCTCATCATCCATATCGCCATCGTCTTCGAGTATTTCTGAGCGCCGTGGTGTTGCAAAGTCGGCACGCGCCTCGCTCAACTCAGATTTAATAATCTCGAGGACACGTGGTCGGCTTCTTAAAATATCAAGGAGATCTGAAATTTGTTCGCCGAGTGTCGTCAACTCGCCGCCAATTTCGTCTCGGCCCATAGCCGTTAGACGCTGCAATCTCAGTTCTAATATCGCTCTGGCTTGAGCTTCACTCAACTTATAGATGCCATCTTCTGTGATTTGATGAAGCGGATCATCAATCAAACGAATAAGTGGCGCCACGTCATGGGCCGGCCAGTCGCGTTCCATTAATTGTTCACGCGCCGATTGCGGCGATGGAGCGTTTCTAATGAGTGCAATAACGTCGTCTATATTGGCCACTGCAATCGCTAAGCCGACCAAGACATGGGCGCGATCTCTTGCCTTATTCAATTCAAATTTACAACGTTTGGTGACAACTTCTTCTCTAAATTCTAAGAATGCTGTCAACATTTGGCGAACGTTCATGAGCTGTGGACGGCCACCGCGTAAGGCAAGCATATTGGCCCCAAAACTTGTTTGGAGCTGCGAGTAGCGATAAAGTTGATTTAAGACGACATCTCCCATCGCGTCGCGCTTAAGCTCTATCACGACACGCATGCCGTCGCGATCAGACTCGTCGCGTAAATCGCTAATACCCTCTATTGTTTTATCACGCACAAGATCGGCAATACGCTCTATCATGGATGTCTTGTTAACTTGATAGGGGATTTCCGTAATAATAATTGCTTCGCGATCTTTGCGGATGGTTTCTACTGTTGCACGTCCGCGCATCACGATTGATCCACGCCCCGTTAATACGGCGTTTCTTGGTCCAGTGCGACCAAGAATAAAAGCGCCTGTCGGAAAGTCTGGACCTGGCACAATCTCGAGTATTTCTTCATCACTTAGTTCAGAATTATCAATGAGTGCCAATGCGGCATCAATAATCTCACCCAAATTGTGCGGCGGTACATTGGTGGCCATACCCACAGCAATACCATTTGCGCCATTTACCAGAAGGTTTGGAAAGCGTGCTGGTAAGACGACTGGTTCGCGTTCAGAATTATCGTAATTATCTTGAAAGTCGACAGTGTTTTTATCAATATCTGCTAGTAGCGCTTGAGCCGGTTTAGCCATACGTACTTCTGTGTAACGCATAGCCGCTGGTGGATCTCCATCGATCGAACCGAAATTACCCTGCCCATCCAATAAGGGAAGCCGCATTGAAAACTCTTGCGCCATGCGAACCAATGCATCGTAAATTGATTGGTCACCATGCGGGTGATATTTACCAATAACATCACCAACTACGCGCGCCGATTTTCTGTGAGGTTTATTAAATTCATAACCATTCTCGTGCATCGAGAATAGAATACGTCTGTGAACAGGTTTTAAACCGTCGCGCACATCTGGCAACGCCCTGCTCACGATCACGCTCATTGCGTAATCGAGATAAGACGTTTTCATCTCTTCTTCGAGTAAGATTGGGCTTATATCACGCCCTGTTTCCAGAACATTCTCAGTCTTCGGGGGAGCACCATCGCCGCCTGTCGCAGTAGCGATTTCGTCTGGCAGATCACTCTTATCGTCTGTCCCGTCGCTCACGCTCTAATACCCTGTAAATGAACTAAAACTATCATACAGAAGTATAGGCTGTGGGGGCAGTGAGTCGCAAGCTTTAAGGGTAAAAAACCGGTGTTTTTTTTCAAAACACCGGTTTAAAATATATATATAATTCAGTTAGTTAATATTAAAATGGAATATCATCATCCATGCCACCGCCAGAGGACGGTGCTGCCACATAATCTTGACCGCCGCCGCTCATTGCTGGCTGAAAATTATCCCCGCCACCGCCATTACGCGTATCCAACATGGTTAGAGTTCCACCGTAATTTTGGAGTACAACCTCTGTGGAGTATTTATCATTCCCATTATCGTCTTGCCACTTGCGTGTTTGCAAATTGCCTTCCACATAGACCTTTGAACCCTTTTTCAGATATTGCTCGGCAATGCGGCAAAGTCCCTCAGAGAAGATAACAACGCGGTGCCATTCTGTTTTCTCTTTGCGCTCACCCGATGATTTATCTCTCCAACTCTCGCTTGTTGCAACGCTCAGATTAACAATAGGGCGACCGTCTTTTGTGTTTCTCACATCTGGGTCTGCCCCTAAATTGCCGATGAGGATTACTTTGTTAACGCTGCCTGCCATGATGATTCGTCTCCTGATTATTGGAACACATTAAACAAGCCGACCCCGACTTCCCATGCCCCTATATTGTTTTTGCCTGTATTACTGTGGACAAGTTAAATGTTTACGTTATGTTCTCATATACGGCAAGCCCCCAAATCTGCATTTTGAGGCTGGTTAACCGGTTACTCATGTTACTGGGATTGTTAAAGACCAAAGATGAACAATGAAAGTTATTATGGCTCATAAAGCGAAACCACCAGTCCAGTCCCAGTTAAAACAAATTGTGGTTGCGGGCGCCCGTGAACACAACCTCAAGAATATTACGGTGAGCTTGCCGCGCGATCAGCTAATCGTCATTACCGGCTTATCTGGGTCGGGTAAGTCTTCTCTGGCTTTCGATACGATTTATGCGGAGGGGCAGCGGCGTTATGTGGAAAGTTTGTCTGCCTATGCGCGTCAGTTTCTTGAACTCATGCAGAAACCCGATGTTGATCAGATTGACGGCTTGTCGCCTGCAATCTCGATTGAGCAAAAAACAACGTCTAAGAACCCGCGTTCGACAGTTGGTACCGTTACCGAAATTTATGACTATTTGCGCTTGCTTTATGCGCGCATAGGTGTCCCCTACTCGCCCGCAACGGGACTGCCGATTGAAAGTCAAACGGTAAGCCAAATGGTCGACCGAATTATGGGGCTTGAAGAAGGCACGCGCGCTTACTTACTGGCGCCTATCGTGCGCGGCCGCAAAGGTGAATATCGCCGTGATTTTCTCGAGCTACAAAAACGAGGTTTTCAACGCGTAAAAGTCGATGGGCAGTTTTATGAGATTGCTGAGGTACCAGCGCTTGATAAGAAAATTAAGCATGACATTGATGTCGTGGTCGACCGTTTGGTCGTGAAGCCCGATCTTGGCAATAGAGTGGCGGACTCGCTTGAGATTGCCCTGCAGTTAACAGACGGGATCGCTGTCTTAGAGTTGGCAGATAAAAAAGAAGATGATACGCGTATTATTTTTTCATCCCGCTTTGCTTGCCCTGTTTCTGGCTTTACGATTGATGAAATTGAACCGCGTTTGTTTTCTTTTAATAACCCTTTCGGTGCATGCCCATCCTGCGATGGTCTTGGCACTCAGTTTTTCATTGATCCTGCGGCTGTTGTACCAGATGCTGGCTTGTCTTTACGCAAAGGCGCTATTGCCCCTTGGTCACGTACGTCTTCACCCTATTATACTCAAACGCTCGAGAGTTTATGCGAGCATTATAATGCATCAATGAATACTGTTTGGCATGAGCAAGATAAGGCATTTCAAAAGGTTATTCTTTTTGGCAGTGGCGAGGAAGCTATTTCCTTTACCTATGATGATGGTGTGAGGAGTTTTAAAACCAATAAACCCTTTGAAGGGGTTATCCCTAATTTGGAGCGTCGTTACCGCGAGACGGATAGTAATTGGTCGCGCGAGGAAATTGAAAAGTTTCAATCAATCACAAGTTGCGACGTATGTCATGGTCACCGTCTCAAACCCGAAGCCTTAGCGGTCAAAATTGATGGTCTTCATGTTGGTGAGCTTGTCATTCGTTCCATAAAAGAAACGGCCGCTTGGTTTGACTTGCTGGAGAAAAAGCTGAGCAAAAAAGATAAGGAAATTGCTTATAGAATACTTCGCGAGATACGGGAGCGTTTAAAGTTCCTCAATGATGTTGGCTTGGATTATTTGAGCCTATCGCGTAATGCCGGCACCTTATCGGGTGGTGAGAGCCAGCGCATTCGGTTGGCCTCTCAAATTGGTTCCGGCTTGACAGGCGTCTTATATGTCTTGGATGAACCATCGATTGGTCTGCACCAAAGAGATAATGCCCGCCTTCTCGAGACACTGACGCATCTTCGCGACCTCGGTAATACCGTGATTGTCGTCGAGCATGATGAGGATGCGATTATGACGGCTGACTATGTGCTCGATATTGGTCCAGGTGCTGGCATACATGGCGGGCATGTGGTGGCTGAAGGAACGCCTAAGGACATTCTCGCCAGCAAAGAGAGCTTAACGGGCCAGTATTTGTCTGGCGTCTTAAATGTTCCCCTACCCTCAGAACGCCGACCCATTAACCCGAAAAAGCGCATTAGCGTGAAAGGGGCACGCGGCAATAACCTCAAGAATGTAGATGTTGATATTCCTTTAGGTACCTTTACCTGTGTGACGGGTGTTTCGGGTTCAGGTAAAAGTACATTGCTTGATGCAATTGTATTTGGTCTATACGGCCGAC
>ENA-OUOG01003418-OUOG01003418.1-marine-metagenome-genome-assembly--contig:-NODE-3418-length-14901-cov-3.067323_pt1 | contig 14901 bp, 13 predicted proteins | sample MGYA00248635_ERZ508505 | MGnify/ENA primary metagenome ERZ508505 (study PRJEB26176, sample SAMN06267871) | marine metagenome | isolation source: Saanich Inlet, British Columbia, Canada | place: Pacific...
TAGGAAGTCAAAAACAAACTTTTGTGTACCGTATTCACGATGAACCGGACTTTGATAAACTACAAGCACTCAACGGGGTAATATCAAAGTTTGGTCATAAGATTAATTTAAAGGATCGCAAGAGTATAACCAGCTCTATTAACCAACTCCTTGAAGATGTTCATGGCAAGGTTGAGCAACAATTAGTAGATACGCTAACGATTAGAAGTATGTCAAAAGCTGTTTATTCTACCGACAATATTGGTCATTACGGACTTGCTTTTGAATATTACACCCACTTTACTTCACCAATACGTCGTTATCCGGATGTAATGGTTCATCGTTTATTACAGCATTACCTTACAGGCGGAAAAGCAATACCTTCAGAGCCGTTTGAGGTAAAATGCAAACATTCATCAGAACGAGAGGTGTTAGCTTCTAATGCAGAACGAGACTCTATCAAATACATGCAAGTGAAATTCATGTCACAATTTGTAGATAAAGAGTTTGAAGGGGTGGTATCTGGAGTAACCGATTGGGGTATTTATGTAGAGCTATTAGAAAACAAATGTGAGGGAATGGTCCGCATTCGAGACTTTACAGATGATGTCTACTATTTCGACCAAGAACAATATGCGCTTGTAGGACACCGCACAAAGAACACCATTCAATTAGGTGAACAAGTACGTATATTGGTTAAAAATGCAGATGTTGAAAAGCGCCAGATAGACTTTAGTTATTTAGGAAAACTAGAATAACCGCTTATAAAAAAAAAGAGGCATCGAGCGGATTCGAACCGCTGTACAAGCTTTTGCAGAGCTGTGCCTAGCCACTCGGCCACGATGCCAATTTAGGTCGCAAATTTACATTAAAAATTCTGCTTTGCCCAAGTATTACGATCGAGGCTTAATTTAATCTCTACTGACTCTACGTCGGCTCCTATTGGCGGATTAATTTTTGCTACTCGAACTGTAGCATGATTTAGTGTAGTAAACTGAGTAAATAGACTCGAAATAATGCGCTGAGCGACGTGTTCTAATAATTTTGAGCGGATCGCCATTTCTGTGGCAACTATTTCTGTGGCAGTAACATAATCGATAGTGTCGTTCAAATTGTCTGTTTGACAGGACAAGGTAAGCGACGTAGTAAGAACAAGATCTACTCTGTAATCACTCCCAATAATGGCTTCTTGTGCTAAACATCCGTGATAGGCATACAGGCGGATATTATTCAGGTATATTTCTCCCATGTGGCAAAAGTAGGAAATGCTACCTTTGCATACCCTTTAAGACCTTTCAAAATGGATGAATCGAAACGCGCGCTTAATTTTATTGAGCATATCATAGAAGAGGACCTCAAAACGCCACTTTATACGAACGAGAAACTCCGTTTTCGCTTTCCTCCAGAACCCAATGGCTATTTGCACATTGGTCACGCGAGCTCAATATGTTTGAATTTTGGTCTGGGTAAGCGCTACGGCGCTCCGGTGAATCTTAGATTCGACGACACAAACCCAAGTAAGGAAGAGCAAGAATATGTAGATGCTATTAAAGTAGATGTTAAGTGGCTTGGTTTTAATTGGGATGAGGAGCGGTACGCATCTGACTATTTTGAACAGTTGTATCTGTGGGCCGAAATGCTTGTTGAAAAAGGGGCGGCCTATGTAGATTCACAAACGGCGGATCAAATTGCAGAACAAAAGGGCACCCCTACCACGCCAGGTGTGGCAAGCCCGCATCGCAATCGTTCAGTAGCCGAGAATTTAGAATTGTTTCGAGCTATGCGCGACGGACAGTATCCAGAGGGTACACACGTGCTTCGCGCAAAAATCGATATGAGCTCTTCGAATATGCTCATGCGCGACCCTATTTTGTATAGAATCATGCATAAGCACCATCATCGTACAGCGAATGATTGGTGTATTTATCCGATGTATGATTGGGCGCACGGGCAAAGCGATTATATAGAACAGGTATCGCACTCGTTGTGTACTCTTGAGTTTGCTATGCATAGAGAGTTATATGATTGGTGTTTAGACCAAATTATCGATAATGAACAACTTAGACCGAAACAGCGCGAGTTTGCGAGAAGAAATTTTTCGCACACCGTTGTTAGTAAGCGTAAACTATTGCAATTAGTAAACCAGGGTCATGTTCAGGGCTGGGACGATCCGAGAATGCCCACGCTTTCAGGAATGCGAAAGCGCGGCTATCCTCCACTTGCTATTCAAAAATTTGCCGATACGATTGGTATAGCTAAACGAGAAAATGTGGTTGATTTATCGGTGCTAGAACACCATGTTCGGGAGGAATTAAATAGAACCGCACCAAGAGTGATGGTGGTTTTGGATCCAGTTAAGGTGGTTATCACCAATTATCCAGAATCAGAAACAGAGTGGCTTACTGCCGAAAATAATCCCGAAGATGAAACAGCAGGTTTTAGAAAAGTACCTTTTTCTCGAGAGATTTATATTGAAAGAGCGGATTTTAAAGAAGAAGCTAATCGAAAATTTTTCCGACTAAAAATCGGTGGAGAGGTCCGTCTTAAGAATGCTTATATCATTAACGCTACGAGCTGTGTGAAGGATGACAATGGTGAGATCACAGAAATTCATTGTACCTATGACCCTAAAAGTTTGAGTGGAAGTGGAACGCCTGAATCAGAACGCAAAGTGAAAGGCACCCTTCATTGGGTTGCGTGTGATACAGCTATCACCTCTGAGGTTAGGCTGTACGATAGATTGTTTACAGACCCAACACCAGACGCGCATAAAGACAAGGATTTTTTGGAGTTTCTCAATCCGAATTCGTTAGAAACCATTACTGCTTATGCCGAACCCGCATTGAATGAGGCAAACCCCGGTGATCAGTTCCAATTTCAACGTATGGGATATTTTGTGTTAGACCACAAGCAAGGAGATAGACTGGTCTTTAACCGGACGGTAGGCTTAAAGGATAGTTGGGCAAAAATTGAAACTATCGATTAACGAAGTGCGACAACGGCCCGTTCGATTCGATTGGCACATTCTGTTTTGCCTAAAAAGGCTATCAACGCATCAACCGAAGGGCCTTTTAAGGACCCTACAAGCGCTATTCTTAGTGGCGCCATAAGTTTCCCTACCCCCGCCCCGTTCTGCTCACAGAAGAGCTTGATGTGGTTTGTAATGGTGGTTTTATCCGCTTCTTTAGAATCAATACCTTGAATGAAGCTCATAAGGATATCAGGGGTTTCTGTTTTCCATTGTTTTTGAACAGCGGCGGAATCGTAGGTTTTTGGTGCATGAAACAGGTAGGTTTCATCAGAAATATCAGAAAGGCGAATTAATCGGTCTTTAACAAGATCAATTGCCGCTAGAGCCTTTTGATCGGCCAAGCCATAAAGGTTAATGTTCTGTAGTTTGCAGCGCCCTAGCAGCTCTTCATCGCTTAAGCGTTGTATCCATTGTGCGTTAAACCAATTTAGCTTTTCTAAATCAAAACGGGCACCTGATTTTTGCACGCGCTCGAGGCTAAAAATTTCTGCTAATTCGCTTAACGAGAAGAGCTCTCTATCATCTCCTGGGCTCCACCCTAGTAGGGATAAAAAGTTTATAAGAGCTTCAGGTTCGTAGCCACTCTCTTTAAAGCCGATACTTTCATTCCAGGTCAGCGGAAACACCGGAAATCCACCTGCCTCTCCATCTCGTTTACTCAGTTTTCCTTTTCCGCTTGGTTTAAGGATGAGGGGTAAGTGAGCGAATTCTGGAGCCTTCCATTCAAATGCGCGATAGAGCAGTATGTGTAACGCAAGCGAGGGTAACCACTCCTCTCCCCTAACCACATGAGTGATTTCCATTAAATGATCGTCGACTACGTTTGCTAGATGATACGTTGGCATGCCGTCGCTTTTAAATAGAACCTTGTCGTCTAGGGTATTGGTGTCTATCTGTATCTCTCCCCTTATGGTATCGGTAAACCGTAGAACTTCGTCCTTTGGGGTTTTGAATCGGATAACATATCCATTTTCGGACGCCAATCGTTTTTCGAGTGCGGTAGCATCTAATGAAAGACTATTGTCAAGCTCGCTTCGGTTTAAAGGACCGTATAAAAAGCGCTCCCCTGTTGCTTCGGCTTCTTTTCTCTTTCTTTCGAGTTCTTCTGCCGTATCAAAGCTGTAGTACGCCCAATTGTTTTTTATAAGAAGCTCAGCATATTCTTTATATAATTCTTTCCGTTCGCTTTGTCTATATGGGCCAAAAGCGCCTTGTTTGATGGGGTTTTCATCGGTTTCGATACCCAACCACTTTAGTGACTCTATTATATAGCTCTCTGCGCCTTCAACATAACGGCTTCTGTCGGTGTCTTCGACACGAAGAAGAAATGTGCCTCCGAGTCTTTTGGCTAATAGATAATTGTATAAAGCGGTTCGTACTCCACCAATGTGTAATGGACCTGTTGGTGATGGTGCGAATCTGAGTCTAGCGGTCATAGCTGCGTATTTGATGGCAAAGGTAGCCATTCACCTAAAATCTATTGATATCTTTGCCCTGTGAATGCTTCTGTAGTTTTTGAAAACCCGCCTAAATGGATAGATACTGTCCGGATGCAAAATTGGCTTATTCATGAAATGGAAGGCCTTGATTTGTCTTTGGAGGTGGTTTATGTGTTTATGTCAGATGAAGAGTTGTGGAAACTCAACGTTCAACATCTTGATCATAATACCTATACGGATATTATTACTTATGACTTTAGGCCTGATGGCTTAAATGAGGCTAATCTGTGCATTAGTTTGGATCGAGTACTCGCAAATGCTGAAACGTTTAAGGCTACGGCCGAAGACGAACTACTTAGAGTGTGTGTTCACGGACTGCTTCATCTCGCTGGGTTTGGAGATAAAACCGAGAACGAAGCGTTAGAAATGAGAAGACAAGAACAGTTAGCAATAGATAGGTTCCACGTGGAACATTAAGATATGTTTGCAGAAAAATATGACATTATTGTAGTTGGTGGTGGTCACGCTGGTGCTGAGGCAGCAGCCGCGGCCGCCAACATGGGCATGACCACGCTGCTGGTGACCATGAACTTACAGACTATTGGTCAAATGTCTTGTAATCCTGCTATGGGCGGAATTGCAAAGGGCCAGATTGTTCGTGAGATTGATGCGCTAGGTGGGTATAGTGGACTAGTAAGTGACGAAAGTGCGATTCAGTTTAAAATGCTTAACCGTAGCAAAGGTCCGGCCATGTGGAGCCCTAGAACCCAGAATGATCGCATGATGTTTGCCGAATCATGGCGAGTTCGATTAGAACAAACTCCCTTTCTTGATTTTTATCAGGAGATGATCACGGGCCTTGTTATTGAAGATTATAAGATTGCGGGTGTTAAGACAGCTTTGGGGATAACTATCCGCGCCAAAGCGGTAGTTCTTACTAATGGAACTTTTTTAAATGGATTAATCCATATTGGCGAAAAGAATTTTGGAGGTGGTAGAGCAGGCGAAAAAGCAAGCACGGGCATTACCGAGCAGCTTATAGAGCTGGGATTCGACTCTGGACGAATGAAAACCGGCACACCCCCAAGGGTAGATAGCCGTTCGCTTGATTATTCTAAAATGGTACCTCAGCCGGGTGATCCGGTTCCTGGTAATTTCTCCTATTTGAAGTCGTTCCGTTTGGATAGGCAACTCGATTGCCATTTAACTTATACCTCTGCCGAGGTTCATGATTTGTTGAGAGAGGGCTTTGATCGGTCGCCTATGTTTAATGGCAATATTCAAAGTATCGGTCCGCGCTATTGCCCTTCTATTGAAGACAAGATCAATCGGTTTGCGGATAAGGATAGCCATCAAATTTTTGTTGAGCCAGAAGGCTGGCGTACCGTTGAGGTGTACGTCAATGGTTTTTCAACTTCTTTACCTGAAGATGTTCAGTACAAGGCACTTAGAAGTGTAGCGGGATTCGAGAACGTGAAATTCTTTAGGCCAGGCTATGCGATTGAATATGATTACTTCCCTCCTACTCAGCTTAGAAACACATTAGAAACGAAGATTGTTTCCGGACTTTATTTTGCCGGCCAAATAAACGGCACGACCGGATATGAGGAGGCTGCTAGCCAAGGGCTTATGGCTGGGCTGAATGCCGCTTTAAAAATTAAAGAACGGGAGCCTTTAGTGCTGCGTCGAGACGAGGCCTATATTGGCGTACTTATTGACGATCTGATTACGAAGGGCACAGAGGAGCCCTATCGAATGTTTACCTCGCGCGCAGAGTATCGCACGTTATTGCGCCAAGACAATGCAGATTTTAGACTGACCGAGCGCTCTTACGAACTAGGCCTTGCAAAGGAGTCACGTCTTCGCGCTCTTGATAAAAAACGCGCTGAGACGGACAAGCTGGTTCGTTTCCTTGAAGAGGAATCGTACTCTTTTGCTGAGGCGAATAAACTGTTAGAATCGGTTAATTCTGCTTCGGTTCGTCAAGACGATAAACTGAAAAAGCTGTTGTCACGGCCAGAAGTTACATTAGATTCGCTGCAAACGATCCCCAAAGTTGAAGAGTTTTTGAAACATAATTCTTTTGATGTCGACGCTCTGGAACAAGCAGAAATTCAGGTGAAATACGCTGGATACATCGAAAAGGAAAAGAATAATGCCGATAAGTTGTCGCGACTGGAGTACGTAAAGATTCCTGAGGACACCGACTATTCTGCCATGAGCTCTATTTCGTATGAGGCTCGCGAGAAATTAACCAAAATTAGGCCCAGTACCGTGTCGCAAGCTAGTCGGATCAGCGGGGTTTCCCCATCCGACATAAGTGTGTTATTGGTGCACTTAGGGCGATAGGTTCCACGTGGAACATTATGAAAGTACAAGATCATTTTCTAAGCCAAGAATGGTTCGAGCTAGTTTCGGATCCTGATTTGCGTGCCTTTCGAACAGATCCGGTTCCAAAAGATTTAGCTCCCTATTACAATAGTGAGCAATATAGATCACACCTCGAACGCCCAATTACACTTGTAGATAACATTTATAACTTGACCAAAGCCCTGCGGCTTAAAATTAGGTTTGATGAGGTGCTAAGGAGTTGCCCCAACCCGGTCGCATTATTAGATGTTGGGTGTGGCGATGGGGCATTTCTTGCCTATTGTAATAGGCGATTAGAACGGGTTGTGGGCGTTGAAACGAATGATAAAGCTCGTGCGATTGCAGCTAATAAAGGGCTAACTATTTTTGATTCACTTGATAGTGTTCAAGGGCGTTTTGATGTAATTACCCTGTGGCACGTTCTCGAGCATCTGCCTAACCCTAAGGAAGTTGTCGTATCGCTTTCTAAATTGTTGAATGACAATGGGGTTATTCTGATCGCTGTTCCCAATGTGGATAGTTGGGATAGACACCACTATAAGTCGTATTGGGCAGGATTCGATGTGCCTCGTCATCTTTGGCATTTCTCTACCCATAGTTTTCAACCGTTAATCAAGGACACCTCTCTTCTTCAAATTGCTACCAAATCGCAGCACCTAGACCTTTTTTATGTGGCTTACTTATCTGAGCGATATCGATCGAGCCGGTTTCCGCTCTTAAAAGGTGTTGTTGTCTCGTTAGTCGGGCTGTTGTCTTTAAAGGCGGTAAAACGACCCTCAGCTTTGTTGGCAGTCCTTAAAAGCGCCAAATAAGATCACATGGGGCGGTTTTAGCCTTCGCCCAAAGGTTTTGCCATAAAAATTTAAAAACTCCCGGAAACAAGCCCTATTAACGCCGGTTTTTATTAAGACAATCTTATGGTTTTTGTGAAAGCTATCAGATTTTCTTATTGAGCAAATTCGAGCAAGGTGAGGAACAGAATTACCGGGATTAGGTAAATAACTATTGTTTGGGCTCCGGCATAATCCTTTGCTAAACGCTGACCCAAGAGCAAGCTTAGAAGGCTTGATGCCACCAAGACACCTGATAGATATGCGAGTCGAAAACTACCCAAAAAGAAGATCTCAAAAATCGCCAATAAAGAAATGATCCCCGCGCTAACTTCTAAAAGAGTTATCGTTGGAAATAGGAGTGGCAAAACAGGCTTTAGTAAGCTCTTTGCTAAATGCTTTTCGACAAACGCCTTTTCGCTAGCGTAGTTCAGCACCTTGTCGAGACCGCTTTGAGTGAATACAATGGCAAAAATCAGTAGGCAAAGGGTAATAGCATAGATCATGAGCGCTTATTTTGGAGTGTGTAACAATTTAGTCATTTTTAAAGCTAAATCACTGAATATCAGTTTTATATTCGCACTTGTTGTTACATGGTAGCTGGCCTCTTCGATTTTTGAACAGAGGTCAATAGCATTGTTGTGGTGTATAAATGGAGCAAATTTTTCGAGCGAAAATCCTTCAGATAATTCTTTTTGATACACCAGGTCAGAAGCACCATACTGTATAAGAAGGGCTCCTCTAATTTGTTCCGATGCGAAGTGCAGAAATTCGCGTTGTTCGTTTTTAGCGAGTTTAGCGAGTTCTTCTGCCCAATCAAGCAACTGATTTACTGCGGCTGCATTGGTTTTTGCCATAAATGCTGTTCTCACCCATGAAACAAAAAGGCCTTGATAGCGTTCTAATTGTTCTGCGTTATGCTGTAGCTCTAGCGCCTTAATCGTGCTTCCGCCAGAGTTTTTGGCCAGTAGCTCTGCTTGCCCATTAGGAATTCCTTGTTGAACTAGGCAGTCAACTATTGAAGATAATGGCTGATTGGGTATAAAAATCCGTTGTGTTCTTGAGCGGATAGTTTCAAGAACGCCTCGTTCATTTTGCGTAGTCAAGATTATAAGGGAGTTTGAGGGGGGCTCTTCGATAAACTTTAACAGGGAGTTTGCCGATTCCGCTCTCAAAAACTCGGCTCCCCAGATGACTAGTACACGATATCCGCCCTCATGCGATTTGAGTTGAAGCGGTTTTAAAACCTCTTTGGTATCTTCTAAACGAATCAGGAAACTACTGCCGGCCGATTCGTTTTTTGCCAACCACTGATTATAAGTGGTGTATGGGTTTTCGAGAATAGTTTCTCGAAACAACCCCATTAACTCGTTGGCAGATTTGCTTTTCGAGTTTCCGCTTGTGTTGGGGATAGGAAACAAAAAATGAATATCGGGGTGAATGAGCTTTGAGACTTTTGGATCGCCAGGAAAAAGCTGGGTTAGCATCCACAGAACAAGAGGTAATGGCGCCTCTTTGTGACTGCACGCAATGAGTTGAGCGTGCGGGATACGCTTAGATTTTATGGCTTCGCCAAGCGCCGCTTTACTCTTTACATACCCTTGTAGCGCTGAAAAATCCATGCTTCAAAGATAGTATTTCGCTACATTTGAGGAATTCAAAAAACAAGCACGATGAAAACCCTTAATTCATTTGATTTTTCTGGTAAAAAAGCGCTGATTCGCGTCGATTTTAACGTACCTCTTAATACCGAATTGCAAGTTACAGATGCCAGCCGCATTGAAGCAGCTAAACCGACAATCATACATATTTTAGAGCAAGGCGGAAGCGTTATACTTATGAGTCACCTCGGGCGCCCTGATGGTGAAGCAAAGCCAGAAATGTCGCTTAAGCACATAGTTGAAAAAACAGCCGAAATACTGGGAGTTACCGTACAATTTTGTCCAGAGTCAGTTGGTCCAACCGCACAAGCAGCTGCGGAGGCCCTTGAGCCTGGCCAAGTATTGTTATTAGAAAACCTGCGATATCACAACGAAGAAACTAAAGGCGATCGCGCTTTTGCTGAGGCATTAGCTGCTTTAGGTGACATATACGTGAACGATGCCTTTGGAACCGCGCACAGAGCCCATGCCTCTACGGCAATTATAGCTGACTTTTTTAAAGGACAAAAGTGTTTTGGTTTGCTGTTAGAAAAAGAGATTAAGGCTATTGATAAAGTACTTAAAACAGGAGAGAAACCGGTTACTGCCATCATGGGAGGCTCGAAAGTGTCTTCTAAGATCACTATAATTGAGAACATTCTTCCGGCAATCGATCACTTGATTGTAGGCGGAGGCATGACCTACACCTTTATTAAAGCGCTGGGCGGTGAAGTGGGGAACTCAATATGTGAAACCGATAAATTAGACCTTGCACTATCTATTTTAGAGAAAGCGAAGGCCGCAGGAGTAACCGTTCACATACCTGTTGATGTAATTGCTGCTGATGATTTTTCGGCTACCGCGAATACTAAAATCGTACCGTCTAACGCTATTCCGGAAGGATGGGAAGGTCTAGACGCAGGGCCAGAAACCCTGAAAAACTTCGATACGGTAATCATGAATTCTAAAACGCTTCTTTGGAATGGTCCAGTAGGAGTATTTGAAATCGAACAATTTTCAGAAGGTACCAAGTCAATTGGTCGGTCTGTCGAAGCCGCAACTAAGGCAGGAGCATTCTCGTTAGTTGGCGGAGGCGATTCAGTTGCCGCAGTTAAGCAATTTGGCTTTGAAGATAAGGTGAGCTATGTTTCAACCGGAGGTGGAGCCATGCTCGAAAGCCTTGAGGGTATTGTTCTTCCAGGAATTGCCGCTATCTTAGAAGACTAAAGCGCTTATTGTTGAAAATCAGATGTTTCATATTAGCTTCGATTTGTGGCCCTCTTGCTATGTGGGCGCAAAGCCGTCCAGCTTTTACTGAAACAAGCTCGTTAAACGCCTTTAAGGATGTTGGATATTCTTCGATTTTCGCAGATGAGCGATTACCCAATTACGCTATTCCAGACTCGTTGCGGGCGTTTACGTATGATTCTATTTGGATTGAACGACTCAAAGAAACGCGCTCGCTTTTTACATTAATTCATGACATCCCTACTGAAAATGAACTTCGGACACTTTCTGAAGAGGTTCTTGAAAAGCGTCTTGTTGCGATCAACCAAAAGACCCCTTTTGAAATCGCATACAACCCGATTTTAGCGCGTGAAATTGCAAAGTATTTAAGAGGAGAAGCGACACTTATTCGCAAAATGCTTCAAGTAAGTGCGTTTTATTTCCCGCTCTTTGAACAGGTTTTTGATCAGAACGACCTTCCGCTCGAGCTAAAATATTTAGCTATTGTGGAATCTGCATTAGATCCGAAAGCGAGATCGTATGTGGGAGCGAAGGGGTTGTGGCAATTTATGTATCCTACGGGTAAAACCTTTGGCCTTGAGGTCAATAATTATGTAGATGAACGAAGCGACCCGGTAAAAAGCACTCGTGCAGCTGCCGCCTATTTGAAGCAACTTTACGACATCTTCGGAAGCTGGGACCTTGCGTTGGCCGCGTATAACTCTGGCCCTGGAAATGTTACCAAAGCGATTCGTCGATCAGGAGGATATACTAACTATTGGAATATCCGCCCTTACCTACCCAAGGAAACTGCCGATTATGTACCTCGATTTTATGCCATACTCTACTTATTTGAATACGCCAAAGAGCATGGTCTTAGCGCCACTAACCTAGATCGCACCTATCTTGAAACTGACACCGTTTTTGTAAAGCGGACCATTCGATTTGAACATATATCGAGCAAACTACCTATTACCACTGATCAGCTCGAGGTGCTGAACCCTTCGTATCGCCTTTCGATGATTCCGTATATCGAAAGCAAACCGTATTCGTTAAGGCTACCTAAGGCGCTTATTGGAGATTTTATAGAAAACGAGAAAAGTGTCTATGCCCTTGCGGAAGTCGACGAAATGAAGACAGAAAAGCCGCTTCCGGATTTAGTTAGTGGGCCTGAACGCTTGCGCTATAAAGTGCGTTCGGGAGACGCATTAAGCATTATAGCTGATCGATACGGAGTCAAGGTGTCTCAGTTGAAATCATGGAACAACCTTAGCGGAAATACGATCCGTGTGGGCCAGCGATTAACCATTTATCCTAGAAGGTATCCGAAATCATGAAGTACGTAAAGACGATTTTAGTACTGTTGGCATTCGTTAACCTGAGCTGTCGGCAAGAGGCCATGAAAGACTACTTGCCCGAGTCGACCGGTCCGTTAAATGAGGTGTTAGTAGTTGCAAAACCAGATCTAATGGAGTCTGAGGTAGGCGAGACTCTGAAGTCTTATCTTCAGCAGCGACAATTGGGTTTAGGCGTTGATGAGCCGGTATTAGATGTGCGTGTATTTGACCCATCGCTTTTTAAAGGTGCTATTTTAAGAAACCGAAACGTTGTGGTTTTAGAGTTAGATACCATTTCGAGAGCTCACTTAAAGCGAAATTTATATTCAGAACCTCAACATATTGCGGTCATTAAAGGCCGGACAAAACAAGAATTAATTCAGAATATCGATCAGCTAGGGGTTCAGATGGTCGACAGTTTTAGACAAAGTGATCTAATAGTTGCACAAGACCGGTTTAAGCGCTCGTTATACACTGAGCCTAGATTGAAGAAGCTACTGGGTATTAATCTGACTATGCCTTCAATCTATCGGCCAGGGGTGGTTGATTCTACCTTTATTTGGATCGACCGCCCTGTTGAAAACGGTACCATGAACCTGTTGATTTATCCGTTAGATCAGAATCGATTTGTACAGCGTGATCAATTTTTAGAAGAAGTTATTGCGGTTAGAGACTCGGTTGGAAAGGCCCGTGTGCCCGGCCCAGAAATTCCAGGTATAACCACGTTCATGAAAACAGAGACGGTTTTTAGACCTTATGTTTTTGCGGCAGAAGTAGGCGGATTCAAAGCAGCTGAAATACGCGGTATGTGGGAAATTGACGGGTATCCCATGGCCGGACCATTCGTGTCATATATTGTTAATGACACCATTAATAATCGAAAGTTGATGCTCGAAGGATTTGTTTTCGCTCCGAACAAAGAAAAACGAGATTATTTATTTGAATTAGAGTCGATTATAAAGACGCTAACAATCTATCCGGAGCCTAATTAAGGCTTTAGCTCTTTATCGTCTTTTTTCTCTTCTTCCTTAGTAGCGTCCTTAAATTCTTTAATTCCGCTTCCTAAACCTCTCATAAGTTCAGGAATTTTTTTACCTCCGAACAGTAACAGGATTAGAGCTACGACTACAATAATTTGCCAAGGGCTGACAAAACCTAATGTGATAAAAAGCGACATAGTCAATGTTTTGAGATCATAAATGTACTAAAATTAACCGGTTTGAGGGTCAAGATGTATATTTGCTCTGATGTCTAAGGCACAAAAAAAATCAGCAAAGAATCGATCTAAACTTTTCGATACCTTCAAGCTTTTGGTGGTAAATGACGACACCTTTGAAGAGGTGTATGCTCAGCGACTCACCCGTTTAAACGCCTTTGTTTTTTTGGTAGTTACGGTTGCTGTAATTAGTGTGGCTACCTTTTTTATCATTTCTGCTACACCACTTCGATTTCTAATACCCGGCATTGAGTCGTCTAGATTACAACGTCAAGCCGAGTTACTTCTTATGCGAACCGACTCTTTAGAGCAAGTCATAGAGCGAGACGCAAATTATATTGAAATGATCAGCAAGGTGATGAGCGGTGAGGTAACTTACGAAGCTCCGCCACTTGACAGCACAGTGGTTTTTCTAGACACCCCTTTTGCCGACCAGCTTCTAGAGGCTAGAAAGAGTATCGCAATGATTGAACTCGAGAGTAGTGTTAAAAAAGAGGAATCATATAATCCAATAATTGATAGAGGAGCGGCGAATCCGCTTTATTTTGCTCCACTCAGTGGTGTTATTTCTGGAACGTATGATCTCGCAACTGCTCACTTAGCTATTGATATTGCCGCCAAGGAGGGGGCAGCTGTAAAGGCAATTACGGATGGGACGGTCTTACATGCCGAATGGTCTGCAAGTACAGGGTATAACCTGGTAATTGTACATCAAGGAGAAACAATCTCGGTATACAAACACAATGGAGCATTATTTAAAAAACAAGGGGAATCAGTTACGGCAGGAGAGGTAGTAGCTTCAGTCGGTAATACAGGAGAACTGAGCAGTGGGGCTCATCTTCATTTTGAGCTGTGGAAGCAAGGCAAGGCAGTAGACCCAATGCAATACATTAAATTTTGATATGAGTATTAAGTCGATTCTTGCCCGTCCGTTTGCCCGCTTAAGTGTAGCCTTGAGTAAACGCTACACAAATGCTCCGCTAGATGCCCAAAAACAGGTTTTTAGAGAATTAATCGCATCGGCTCGCGAGACCGCTTTTGGGCACGATCACGACTTTTCGGGTATCCGCACCTACGAAGACTTCAAAAGCCGCGTACCGATTCGCGATTATGAAGAACTCAAGCCTTATGTAGAGCGCGTTAAAGAGGGAGAAAGAGATGTGTTGTGGCCTGGCCTTCCGGCGTATTTTGCCAAAACTTCTGGGACTACTTCTGGGGTAAAATATATTCCTATTACTGCGGTCTCTATGAGAGAGCAGGTAAAGTCTTCAAAGCTGGCGTTACTGCAATATATCGTTAACAAGAAAAGCGCAGCGTACGTTGACGGGAAAATGATCTTTTTGCAGGGAAGCCCTGTGCTCGACACTAAGGGAGCGGTTAAAACGGGCCGCCTCTCAGGAATTTCCGCCCATTATTTGCCAAAATATTTGCTAAAAAATCGGCTTCCGTCTTGGGAGACCAATGTTATCGAGGACTGGGAAACCAAGGTAGAAGCGATTGTGTCCGAGACTATCGATCAAAACATGACGCTGATTGCCGGTATACCTTCATGGGTTCAAATGTATTTTGAGCGGTTACAAGCGCGATCCGGAAAGCGTGTAGGTGAATTGTTTCCTAACTTTTCGCTTTATGTATACGGCGGGGTAAATTTTGAGCCGTATCGTCAAAAGTTCGAAGATTTAATTGGCAGGCGGGTGGACAGCATCGAGTTATTTCCTGCTAGCGAAGGCTTTTTCGCCTACCAAGACACGTTAGAAAATAAGGGACTTTTATTACAGGTTCATTCGGGGATCTTTTACGAATTTGTCGAGGCGAGTCGATTTTTTGAGGAG
>ENA-OUOG01003419-OUOG01003419.1-marine-metagenome-genome-assembly--contig:-NODE-3419-length-14892-cov-6.207560_pt1 | contig 14892 bp, 8 predicted proteins | sample MGYA00248635_ERZ508505 | MGnify/ENA primary metagenome ERZ508505 (study PRJEB26176, sample SAMN06267871) | marine metagenome | isolation source: Saanich Inlet, British Columbia, Canada | place: Pacific...
CACTTCAGCACCTCCAGGTGGCCGCCCTTCGCCACAAGCATGCACGTGTCCACGTCCCACGGGCAGCCGTTATCGCGCGCCCACTTCAACACCTCGAGGTGGCCGCCCTGCGGCGCGTACGTGCACGTCCACTCGTCCCACGGGCAGCCGTTCTCGCGCGCCCATTTCAGCACCTCGAGGTGGCCGCCCTCCGCCGCGCGCGCGCACGTCCACTCGCTCCAAGGGCAGCCGTTCTTGCGCGCCCACTTCAGCACCTCGAGGTGGCTACCCTTCGCCGCGCGGCAGCACGTCCAATCGTTCCACGGGCAGTCGTTCTTGCGCGCCCACTTCAGCAACTCCAGGTGGCCGCCAAACGCCGCGCGCGCGCATGTCCACTCGTCCCACGGGCAGCCGTTCTCGCGCGCCCACTCCAGCACCTCGAGGTGGCCGCCCTCTGCCGCGCACGTGCACGTGTCCTTGTCCCACGGGCATCCGTTCTCGCGCGCCCACTGAAGCACCTTAAGGTGGCCGCCACTCGCCGCGCGGCAGCACGTCCTCTCGTTCCACGGCCATTCGTCCGCGCGCAGCGCCTTCAACTCCTCCAGATCTCCGTTTCTCGCCGCTGCCGCACACAAGCGCCATCCTTCAGATTGACGCAGAACACCTCGCGAGTGCCTGTCCTTCAGCAAGCTCACGTATCCGAGGCTCATGGCTTCTATGTTCGAAACCTCCTTGATCTCGCGCCCCGTCGCGTCCACGGCTTCGCGCACGCCTGCGCTCACCGCGCGGAGCCGCGCGAGGTCCGCGGGCTCCGGCAGAAAGTCAGATTTAAGAAGGGGCGTGGTGGAGATCGCAGCGAGGAAAAGGCTCGAGTAGCCGCCTCGCGCGGCGGGGGTATCCACGCGAGTGGCGTCGTCGTTCGACGTAACTGAGGTCATCGTAGACGTGGAAGTACTTATGGTGTCGGTGTCGTGCGTCGTGCGCGCGTGTGTGTGCGGCCGCCTCGAGATCGCGAGTCCGGGCGTTTAGTTTTTCTCGGACGTTACGAAACCGCGTTGTCGGTCGTGACGCATTTTCTGCGTGTCCGCCGCGCACTGGTGTGACTCGAATGGATAAACGCGTGTTCGCTGTCTCGGCCGGGCGCACACCCCTCGACGCGGCCGCCGAGCTCACCCGTCGACATGCGCGTCGCCCTGCTTTCGCGGCGATGCGCGCTGGGGGCGCGGCGCGTGACGCCCGCGCTCACCGCGGGGACGACCGCCGCGGCGAGACCGGTCACCCCGTCCCGCGCCTGGGTCCCCGCCGCCGCCGCCTCGCGCTTTTCCCGTGCCGACCGCGCGTGGCGCATGGACCGCCACGCCGACGCCAGGCGCGCGCGCGCGCTGACCGTGCGCGCGAAGGGCGACGGCGACGGGCGTTCGGGCGGCGGCGGGGGCCGCGACGGCGGAAAGGGCTACCCCGAGTACTTCCTCGACATGGGCCCCCGCATCCGCAAGACGTTCCCCGACGAGCCCGATTTCGACGCGGACGACTGGGACGTCATCTGCGACGTGCGTTCGCCCTCTGAGTGGCGCGAGGACCACATCCCGGGAAGCATCAGCACGCCCGTGCTGGACGACGAGCAGCGCGCGCGCGTCGGGACCATCTACAAGCAGGAAAGCCCGTTCCTCGCCAAGAAGGTCGGCGCGTCGCTCGTGGCGCAGAACCTGTCGCGAATCATGGACGAGCACTTCCTGCATCGCGAGAAGGACACCAAGGTGCTGGTGTACTGCTGGCGCGGGGGCGAGCGGAGTTTGTCGCTGGCGCACGTCCTGTCGCGCATAGGGTTCACGGTGGGGTTCGTCCCCGGGGGGTACAAGCGGTACCGCGCGGGCGTGCTGGAGTTTCTGCGCACGATGGATGGGTTCCGGTACCACTTGATCGCCGGGAAAACCGGGTGCGCCAAGGGGAAGATGCTCGAGCAGCTCAAGGCGCAGGGCGCGCAGGTTTTGGACCTCGAGCTCATGGCGCAGCACAGGGGCAGCGTGCTCGGTGAGGACCCGGAGAGTCAGTTCGAGCAGCCGTCGCAGAAGATGTTCGACACGCGTCTGTGGGAGGTTGCGCGCCACTTTGACCGGTCGCGCCCCATCTTCGTCGAGGGCGAGTCCTCGATGATCGGTCGCGTGCAGATTCCCAAGAACACGTGGAAGGGCATGCGCGCGGGCACGGTGACGCTGCTTGAGGTGCCCATGGCGTCCCGCGTGCGGTGGATCCGCGCCGGCTACGAGCACTTCGAGACCACGGAGACGGACCGGCTGGTGCAGAAGCTGCAGAAGCTCATCCCGAAGGTGGGGCACAAAAAGGTGAACGAGTGGGAACGGTGGGTCGAGGAGAAAAAGTGGGACGAGTTCGTGGAGGATATCCTGATCAACCACTACGACACCGCGTACGCCCTGGCGGCGGCGCGGAGCGGGCGGGACGACGAGGCGGCTGAGTTCCTGATGCTTCCGGACACCGAGGACGAGACCTACGCCGCGGCGGCGGCGGAGCTCATCCGGAAGTGGGACGTCGCGCAGCCGCCGCGAGGAGAGAAGCCGGAGACGGCGGAACCCGCCGAGGCGGAAATCGCGAACGCCGCGTCGTCGTGACGCCTTTTTTTTTTCGCGACGCGCGCGGTTCACTAGCTAGTCCGCAGTTTCTCGAGAGGTTCCTCTTATGGTTTCGGGTTCTGCTAAGATGTTCTGCTAAGATGCGTCGGTATTCAGACGTGTCGTCGATCGCCGTCTCCTAAAACGCCGCGCCTTTGCGCTCTCTCGGAAACCGCCGCGCGCGCTTTTTGTCAGTCGTCGCCCATGTCAATCTGCGAGGGCGGGAGCATCCCCGGAATCGCCTCGACGCGCGCGCGCTCGGCGGCTTGCCTCGCCGCCTGCTCCTCCGCGAACATCGCGCTGTTGTCCGAGGACTTGAACTGTTTCGTCTGCACGAGGAAGTCGCGCAGGTGGTTCTTGAACGCCGTCAAGTCCGTTTTGTAGTCGAACATGCCCTGCACCAGCACCGCCGCCTCCGCCGCGCTCATGTTCGGGAACGACGTCGTCAGGAGGTTGGCGACGTGCTCCTTGACAAACGCCGCGTTGTTCGGGTACGCGGCGGGCCCGAGCTTGGCGGCGTCCCAGAGCGGCGCCGAGAGCTGGTCGCTCTCGGCGATGGTGAACAGGTTCTGCAGGATCAGCGCGTGCAGCTTGAACCCCGGCTTGTGGAACCCGTCCGTCATCACCGCGAAGATCTCCTGCACGAGGCTCAGGTAGAAGGACTGGTGGAACTGGTTGCAAAACTCGGAAACCTGGAAAAACTTGGTCATCTCCAGCAGAAGGTTGAGCCCCGTCTCGGCGATGTTGCGCTCGGTGTGCCTAAACGCCCAGACGATGGAGTCCACCACCAGCTTGAGCTGGCTCGGGTCCAGCGTGAACAGCGCGCGGAAGCAGTGGTTGGTGATGGCGCGCAGGAGCGCGAAGAACTTCAAGCGGTGGTCGGGGTAGTCCTCGAAGTTCACCGTGATCATCTGCAGCGTGCACTCGAACACCGCTTCGAAGATTTTGGGCACCTCGTCGATCATCGCGCCCTCCACCTTGTTGATGATGGCGGCGTACAGCGACAGCACCTCGGCGTCGCGCGCGTCCGGCACGTTGCGCGCGTAGTCGCCCAGCACGGGGTCCATCATCGGCGGCACGAGCTGCTGCGCCACCAGGTGCGGGTCCTCGCACCGCTCCACGAACGTCTCCACCAGCCGAAGCACCTCGCGCTTCACCGTGCGCATCGCCTTGACGAGCGACGTGCGCGACGCGTACGGACCACCCTCCGCGATGGACGCGCTGATGAGCTCCGAGTACAGCTTGTACACGTTGAGCACGTCCGCGTAGATGGCGCTCATCTGGTTCTGGAACGGTTGCCCGAGCGAGATGCACGCGGAGGTGTTGGTTTTCAGGATGTTCCCCAGGTTCTTGATCACCTCCTGCGGCTTGAGACACTCGCCGCCCTGCGTCTTGGCCTGCGCCATGATCTGGTTCCACGTCGCGTTGGGGGGCTCCATCAGCCTCTGCACGTACTCCTCGCGCTTCGCCGGGTTCACCTCGGACGCGATCATGTGCCCGACAGCCTCGTAGAAGGTGTGGATCTGGTGCGGCTCGAGGTCGCGGATGGTGTCGCCGATGCCGCGCAGGAGCTCGTCCACGAAGGGCTCGTGCTCGCCAACCTGCATGATCACGAACTTGCGCTTGCACTTGATGGCAATCTTCAGGAACGTGTCGCACGCCATGTCCTGCACGCCGGGGTGCGTCTCGTGCATGAACTCGAACAGCTTGTTCACGACCGTCTTCAGGAACTTCCAGTGCAGGCGCAGGAACCGCGGGTACTGCCCGACGACGTACATGATGTTGGACGCGATCACCGCCTTGTGGTCCTTCCCGCGCGTGATCTCGCACAGGTTGAGCAAGTCGCGAATCGCCGTCACCAGGAACCGGTTCTCCTGGTCCTCCGCCATCGACCCGGAGATGCTCCCGATGGCCCAGCACAGAGTGTTGAGCACGTTCCAGCTGTACTCCTTGCCGTTGAGCTGGTTGGACAGCTTCTCGAGCATCTGCGTCTCCGTGTCCTTGTGGTCCAGGTGCGCCAGGTAGATGAGCGTCTCGCGCATGATCTTGTACTGCACCAGCACGTCGTTGTCCTTCAGCGTCTCGCGGACGATGTTCCCGTTCTCATCCTCCACGATCAGCACCTCCTCCGGCTTGGCCATGCGGCTCACCATCAAAAGCCGGAGCTGCGACATCGAGCCCGCGTACAGCATGCGCCGCGTCGAGCCGCCGCCGCCGCCGGCGGGGGCGAAGGAAAACTCGGCGCCCCCCGCGGCGTCGCCGTCGCTCTGGTACAAGTCGCACACCAGCACGTGCCAGTAGTCCAGGCACACCTTGAACACCTCCGGCTCGTCCGTGTACGAGATGTTCAGCAGGTACTCTAAGCCGATCAGCAGGTGCTGCTGGTTCTCCGACGTCTGCTCTAACAGCGTCACGTGGTGCTTGAAGAACTGCGTGAGGAAGATGGCGAGGTTTTGGATGTACGCTTGTTCGTCGTCTCCGCCGTTGGCGTACGCCTCGGCGATCTTCACGGACCGCGGCAAAATCTGCTGCAGCTGCGTTATGACCGTGACGTACAGCTTGACGAAGTGCGCGTCGTACTTCTGCTCCACGGCGAGGCCCCCGATCTCGCCCAGGCACTGAAGCGCGACGTTGCGGAACTCGGGGACGGGCGAGAGCTTCAGGAGCGTGTCCAGCAAAGTGCTCTCGAAGATGTACCCGAGCGGAATCCAGCTCAGAAACGCGTGCAGCGTCTGCAGCGTCTGCTGAATGAGCTCCGGCCGCTGCGAGTGCTGCAGCACGAACTCGCACAGCTCGTGGATGATGGGGAAGTCCGTGTTGAGCGCGTTCTTGAGCTCGGTGATTTTCGCCTGCGTCAGCTCGCCGCGCGAAAAGTCGAAAACCTCCTCCGACAGCAAGCGCAGGATGTTCATGCAATTCTCGCACAGCGACTCGCTCTGCTTCGCCGCGCCCACGAGGTCGGGCACGAACGAGCCCCACCGCTGCGGCCAGTCGTGTTTCAGGATCTGCACAAGCACGTTGTTGATTTTGTTGATGAACGCGCGGTCGCGCCGGAACGACGTCGCATCCGTCGAGAGCTTGATGATCAAGTTGCTGATGAAGTTTTTGATGCCCTCGCGCTGGTCGTCGGGAAGCGCGTTCCAGCGGTACTTGATCACGCCGTCCAGAACCTGCAGCGCGAAGAACTTGGTGTTCGGGTTCTGGCTCTGCTCCAGAATCGCGTCCGCGCGCGTCCACATCAGCTCGTGCTCCTGCAGGGAGGTCATCACCTTCTCCGCCTCGGAGCGCTGTCGTTTCGGGATGAGAGAAAGGGACAAAGTGTCAGAAAAAGCGCGTTTCCAAAATTCCGTCACTGAAGTCGCGTTCGGCGAGGGGCGATCTGCGGGATTCCACCGGCTTCGCGAGAAAGCGTCGAGGGGTGCTCGGATCTGGGCGCGGGAGGAGCTCCGTCGTGGGTCGCCTCGAGGAGGGACCGGCGAACAGGTCTCCCGGAGGCGCCCGCGCACGCGTCGGGGAGAGAGATCGGGCGCGTACCATCGTCGGATCCGCGCCGGGGGTGTAGAAGGCGGCGATGATCTGGTCCAGCATGGGCACATCGAAGGGGCCGGAGAAATCCAAAAGCTTCTCCGCGCCGGGGAACGCCATGGCGACCGAGTTCGAAGGGTCTCCTCTTCTGGTGGTTCGACCGGACTCAGTCCCGACTACCTCGCCGACACCTCGGTGAGACGACGCGAAGACACCTGCGACGACGCCGTAGACGCGGTTCTCGCGGGTCTCACCGATGGACACGGGTGAGAAACCAGTGACGCGGCGGCCTCGGTTTTAAACGACGCGCCGCGATCGGTTCGCGACGTCGACGACTTCGGTCGTGCGCTCGTCCGTCTCGCAGAGCACGTCTCCGCGCGACCGTCCTTGGGTCGGCGCCGTGCGTCTCGCGCGAGTGCCCGCGCCGGTGTGTCAGACCGCGGTCGGCCCCGGACGATGACTACCACCACAACCCTTCGGCGCTTCGGCGAAAGTTCCCAACGGGACGCGTCGAGTCAGCGCACAGGCATTCAGTCTGCCGCACGCGAAGGGGATCCAAGCGTCGTCCGCGAAGGCAGCAAAGCGCGCTTTTCTGCCGCTTTTTGGAAAAGCACCGAAAAGCGACCAACGAAAACTCGCCCCGGCGGCGCCATTGGACGCGCGCGCGAGGGCCAAACGACCTTACCTGCACCGCGTGATCTCCATCTCTTTTCGTGACGCTCGAGACACGATGGCGATGCCCCTCGCGCCCGGCGCGGCGGTCCCCGCCGGCGCGGGTGACCTCGCGGTCGCCGCCGCATTCGCGGCCGGTGCCGATTCCGAGATCGGCGAGCCGCGCGGCGACCGCAGCGACAGCAGCTCAGTGTCATCTTCGGACGACGAGCGCGGGGACGACGGCGACGAGCCCGTCGCTGAACCGTCGCGAGGACGCCCGACCGCGGACGGCCCGGCCCCCGAGTTCGAGTTCAGCGACGAGGAGACGCGCCGCGCCATCCCGGGGGTGATCCGGGACGGCTCCGATTCCTCCGAGTGGTCCGATTCCAGCGACGACGAGGACGTGGAGGAGCTCGACCTGGCGAACATGCCCAAGTGGCTGGAGGACATCAAGAACAACGTCAAGACCGACTTCGACGACGACGCCGCGCACGCCGAGCCCCCGCGCACGAAGAACGAAATCGCCGCGGATGCCGTCCCGCCGCCGCCGCCGCCGCCGCCCATCGGCCCGGACGAGGCGCTCGTCGCCGTCGGCGACGTCATCAGCGTCGTCGGCGACGTCGTGGTCGTGCAGTCGCTGCCCGGGATCGAGCCCATGGACGAGGAGTCCGTGCTGTGCCTGGAAACCAGAAAAGGCTTGGGCGCCATCGAGGAGGTGTTCGGGCCCGTCGCCGCGCCGCTGTACGCGATGCGCGTGCCCGCCGCGCGCCAGACGGGAGACGTCGTTCCGAAGAACGGCGACGACGCGAAAGACGACGACGCGAAAGACGATCAATCAGACGATCGCGCCGAAACGTACGTTTCCTCGCTGGACGTCAAGGTGGGCACGCGCGTGTTCGCGGTGGAGGGACGCCGGCGCGCGCTGGACACCCGCGGGCTGCGCACCAAGGGGTACGACAACTCGGGCCAGAACGACGAGGAGGTGGCGGAGGACGAGGAGTTCAGCGACGACGAGCGCGAGGCGGAGGCGAAGAAGAAGCGCAAGCAGAAGAAGCGGGGTGCGGAGGGCGACGCGCGGGGGGGGGCGGTCCGCGACGGGGGGCTCGCCGCCGCCGCCGCCGCCGCCGGCGGGGGCGCCGCGCCGGAGTTCCGCGGAGGAGGCGGAGGAGGCGGAGGAGGCGGGTACGCGGGCGCGGGGGCACGCGGGTTCGTTCCGCCCGCTCGCCCCCCCGCGATGCAGATGGCGTACATGAACGTGGGCGCCGTTCCCGGAGGGTTCCAGGCGCCGCCCCAGATGGTCCCGCGCGGGTCCGTCCCGATGGTCGCGGGCGGCCATCCCTTTTTGCCGCCCGGCGCTCCGGGCGCGCCCGCGGCGGCGCCCGCGCCGATGATGCACCCGCATCAGATGGCGTACCAGCCGCAGATGATGCACCAGGCGCCGGGGATGGCGATGATGCCTCCGCCGGGGTTCGTCCCGCAGCCTCCGCCGGCGAACTGGCCGCCGGGCCAGCCGTGGCCGCCGCAGCCGCCGAGAAGTTAACAACGAAAAATATCTGAAGCTCACTGCTCACTGCGTTTGCTCAGTCGCACCGAGTTGCCGAAACGCGTTCGGGCCGCTTCCTTCCTTTCGTTTTCGTTTCCGCCATCGTTGACTTTCTGCATTGCGCCCCGCGCTCTCCGCGCGGCAACTTGTCCAGATGGCGTCCGCGTCGAGCGACGACGACGGGCGGTCGTTCGGGTCCGAGCCCGACTTCGCGGCGATGTCGAACCTGAGGCTGGTGGAGGATGACCCCGGCCCGAGCGGGACGCACGTGTTCGACGAGATTCACGACGACGCGCCTCGCGATTTCGGGCACGAGCTGGAAATCGCGGACGGCGAGCGCCTCCGCGCGGCGTTCGAGGCGTTCGAGGACGCCGTGTACGCCGACGGCGCCGGAGGAGCTTCGAACGCAGATGACCTCGAATCGCCGCCGAACGCGAGCGCGGGAGGCGCGCGGACCGACCGAAACGCCGCGCCCGCGAAGCCCCGCCGCGTGCACGCGGACCGCCAGACCACGCGGCCCGTGCTCGAGCAGGCTCGCGAGTGGCGCCGGCTGGCGCCGCACCTGCGCGTGCGCGGCGCGGCCATCGAGTGCGCGCCGAGGGACGCGGGCGACGTGGAAGGCGTGCAGATGATCGTCATGCCGGCTGCGCCGCCGAGCGCGCAGCGCGAGGTCCCGGGTTCGAGCGCCGACGACGACGCCGCGCCGTGGCGCTTGGCCTCGGCGGGCGAGTGGTGGGGCCAGTGCGCGTCGCTGCGCGTGCGCGGACGCGAGGCGCCGAAGCTTCGCGCTCCGCCGGGCCCGTTCGCCGCCGGAGCCGAAGGCGCGGAAGAGGAGGTGTTCGCGCAGGACGGCGAGCTCGTGGAGACGTTCGCGGACGACACGAGGAGCTCGCGGGGGGAACGGCGCGAGCTTATGGGCGCTTCGTACGGGAATCAGTCTGACTTTCACGCGTCCGAGCGCGCCGCGCGGCGCCGCGCCGCGGGTCTTCCCTGCGTGGACCCCCCGGTGGTGCTCGCGCTGGACCGCGCGTTTCTCCAAGGCGAGATCCGCGCCGGCGAGGTGGAGGTCTCGAACCCGGGACACGCGGGGGCGGCGGCGTGGCGCGCCGACGCCGACGGCGACGGCGACGGTGACTTGGACAGCGCCTTCGGGGACGACGAGGAGACGGGTGCGTTTTCGGGCAACCGTTTAGACGCGCGGGACGTGCTGGCGTACTCAAACACGTTGGAGTTGGAGGGCTTCGACGACGACACTCAGCGTCGGTCGCCGCCGAACCCCTGGCCGGGGGAGGTGCAGTGGGGCGCGCCCGGCGCGCACTCGGAGTCGGAGTGGTCGGACGCCGACTCCGAGGAGCTGCGGCGCTGGGCGCCCGAGCCGCGATGACAAGACGCCGAAATTGGAAAAAACTACGCTCGAACGTATAGTATTAATAGTATTCACACTCTCAGGTGTACATCCTGTCCGTGTGCGCGGGCGCGCCCGCGTTTTCACGCCACAGCCGCGACGCGCGGAACGTCGCGGCGGCGACGGCGTCGTACCGGTACGCGCCACGCGCTTTGTTTTCGTCTCCGTTCGCGTTTTTATCGGCGCCATTAAAACGTTCGTCGTTTTCGTTGAGCCTCTTCGCCAGCGCCTCGCCCAGCGCGTGCGTCGTTTGCGTCGCCTCTAACTCCGTCTCCGACAGACCCCCTTCCGACCGGCCTCCCAGTCTTGAAACCCTGTGCCCGGGGACGAACACGCACGTCGTTTTCACGCCCATAGAGCGCGCGGCGTGAAACAGCGCCGCCAGCAAACCGTCGCGCACCTTGGGCGCTTTTTTTTTAAAGCCGTCGCGCGGCGCCCCGAGGCTCGCGGCGCCGACGGTCGACGGCTCGCCGCCCAGCTCGACCACGAGAGTAGAGTCGTTCTCCGACGCGTCGTCCATGCGCAGCGCGCCCGCGATGGTCACACGGCGGTCGCGGCCGGCCGCCAGAGCCAGCACGGCCGCGGCGAGCGGCGCCTCGTCCTCCTCGTTTGTCGCCGCGTTCACCGCCAAAAGGCTCAGGCTCTCGTCGAGGCGCACGAGCGAGACGGCGGGCGCGGCGTCGCCGTCCGCGCCGAGCGGGACGAACACCGCGCCCGCGTCGGCGTCGTCGCGAGAGCGGGGCGTCGCGAGGGACGCGAGCTCGAGCTCGTGCACCGCGAGCGGGGGGGTGCCGTCCGCCCGCGCCAGGCCCAGCAGCGCGCGCACGCCCGCGCCGGCGATGTCGCACGTGCCCACGACCAGCCGATCGCCAACCTCGGGGAGGGGGCCTCCGCCCTTCAGGCGCAGAGCCATGCGGGCGTGGAGGCTGGAGGGCGCGGTGTCGCGGGCGGGTGCGGTGTCGCGGGCGGTCGCGGGACGCGGAGAACCGGCGTGGAGCGCGTCGCGCGATATGGCGCCGAGGGGCGCCGCGCCGCGATCTCAGTCTACAGATCGTCTTTCGCGTTCGGTGCCGAGATCGCTTTTTCGCAAAAAGGAGACGAGGAGGCGTTTCGGTCCGCGTCGCGCAGAAATTCGTGCGAAAAACGCTTTTCGGCCGCTGTCGCGTCGGATTCTTCCGAGCGCGCGACGCCCCCCGCGGCCGCCTCCACGAGCGCGATGTACGGATGGGAGCGCCGCAACGGCGCGTTCACCGACCACTTCGCCGAATCCATCACGGACGAGGACGTTCGCGAAACCCTCGAGCGCGCGAGACGCGCGCTCGTCCCCGACGCGATCCCGAACGAACCTGGACGCGGATCTGTCACCCCGTCCGAGACCGAGCGGACGCGCGCTGTCGCCCCCGCGACCGGAGACGACGCGCCCGACGCTTCGAGCGCGGAGAACGTCGACCCGGACGCCGCGTCGGACGATCGCGACGCATCGCGCGAACCCACCACGACTCCTTGCGCTGATCAGACCACGTCGTGGGCCGAGCACAAGCGCGCGGGCACGGAGGCTTTTCTGCGAGGCGCCTTCCGCGACGCCGCCGATCGGTTCGCGCGCGCCGCGTCGGCGTTGGCGGCGGACGCCGAACGGGGACTCGAAGCGGGAGAAGATCCCGAAACACACGCCTCTGTTCCCACGCGCGGAAAGAATACTCGCGAGAACCTCGCGGTGACGCTCGCGGGCTGCCGCAGTAACGAATCCGCGGCGCGCCTGCGCGCCGGCGACTCCGCCGGCGCGGCGGACGCGGCGCGGCGGTGCGTCGCCGCGCGCCCGGAGTGGAGCAAGGCGCATTTCCGCGTCGGCGAAGCCGCCTTCGCGTCGGCGCGCTTCGAGGATGCGCGCGAAGCGTACGTCAGGGCGCGCGAGTGCGCCGTGCGCGCGTCAGAGAAGTCGGTGGACGACGTCACGGCGCGCGACGGTTCCGAACGGAAACGGAACGTCGACGACGACGTCGCGATTCTCGAATCGCGAATCGCCGCGTCGGCGCGCGCGGCGCGGCGCGCGGCGATGTGCGACGAGGAGGAGTCTTCGCTCGCCGCCGCGGCTGAGGCGCGTCGACTGGAGGGCGAGCGGAAACGCGAAGCCTCCTCGGACGAGAACGTCGCCAAGATGAACGCCGAGGCGGAGGACCGCGAGCGCGACCCGCGAGCGAGGAGGCTCTTGCGCGAGATCGAGGCTCTGTTCGCGGAGGCGAGGACGACGACGAAAGACGCGGAAACGCCCGCGGACGACACCGATGCCGCGAAAGACGAAAAGAAAACGAAAGCCTTCCCCGCGCGCGCCGCGCTCCGCCTCCTGGCGGAGCTGCTCGCGATCGAGCCCGAGAACGTCGAGGCGGCGTTCCAGGCGGCCGTCCTGTCCCTCCGCGAGGATAACGCGCGGGACGCCATCGCGTACGCCAGGCAGTGCCTGGCGCGCGCGCCCGGTTTCGCGCGCGGCGCCGACTTTCTGGCGACGTGCCTGGAGACCACGGAGGAAGGGGGGGACCGCACGCGCGGCGACGACGCGGCAAACGCGCGGGTTCGCGTGTCTCACGCGACCCCCGCGAGTTTAAACGAAGTCGATCCTTCGCCGAGCGACTCCGAAGCTGAGCTCGCGCTGGTGATGGCGGTGATGTCGAACCCCGAGGCCCCGGACGCGTGGACGGCGTTTGCGAGGCACCTCGCGCGCCGCGGCAGAGTGTCGGACGCCGTCGCCGCGCTCCGCGACGCGCTCGCAGGCGGGCCGGAGGGCAAGTGGCTCCGGCCTCGGTCGGACGCCGCGCTCCTTCTGACGCTGGGGTTCCTCCTGCACCTCCGCGGGCACGTCGCGGAGCCCGCGAGTCTGTACGCGAGCGCGGCGGCGGCGGGCGGGGGGCTCATCGCGACGATGCTCGCGGCGCGCGTCGCCGCCGAAACCGGCGACGACGACGAAGACGTTTCGCGCGCGCGACGCGACGCGATGCGCGGCGCGTTCGCGACGCACGCACAAGAGGTTGCTATGCAGCTGGAGGCTCTGAACGTGGCGTTCGCCGCGCCGCAGTTCGAGGTCGCGGCGAGGAAACACGTCGTGGCGACGACGCTGTCGGACGCGGGGGTCCAGGACGTCGCGCCGCCGACGCTCTGCTGGACGGAGCGAAAAGAAGCATATGCTCTTTGTCTTTCGGAGGGAGGGACAAACGCGTCCGCGAACGCGTCGGCGAACGCGTTGGCGAACGCGTTCGAGACTTCCGAACGCGTCGGAAGTTTTTGGCTCGTGAAAGCGCGCCGGCACGCGTTCGAGGGTTTCGTTTCCTCACGCACCGCGGAAAAGCACAGCCCCGGCGGTCGCGAGCCAGTACGCGCTCCTTCGCGCGTCTTCGCGTGCGGCTCAAAGGCCGAGGCGCTCGACCGTTTCGCGCGCGCCGGCGTCGGCCCGACGACGGCCACCGCGCAGCGGTACGTCTCGGCGTCGGCGCCGGAGACGCGCGCCGGACGCAAAGTGACGCTGCGTCTGTTCGCGACGCTGTCTGGGCCCGATTCCGAGGACGAGGAAGAGGAAGAGGCGGATGGGTCCTCGTCGACGCGAGCGACCGCTTCCGACGCCGACGTCTCCGGGACGTCCTCGTCGACGAAAAACCAACGCCGCGTCTTCTTCTCGCCCCGCTTCGCCGAGGGGTTCGTGATACGATCCGCGCCGAGGTGGCTCGACGGGCGGGACGACGACGAGGACGCGACGGATACCGCCGACGCGCCGGACGACGACTTCGTCGTCGACGTCGCGAGCGTCGCCGAGGCGGAGACGTGGGCGAACGACGAGACCGTTCAGTTCGGGTTCGGCGCGGCGTCCGACGCGTCCGACGACGCGCGCCGCTCGATCGACTGGTCGCGGACGTACGCATCGGCGAGGCGCAAAGCCGAGACGTACTTCCGCCTGGCGGACGAAACCACGTGGCGAGAACGTCACGGCGAGCGCGACGCGCGCGCGGCGTGGCGGCGCGTGAGGCTGCCGAAACTCGTCGAGACAGCGTTCGCGCTCGACGGGGACGGCGAGCCGTGGCTGGTGGACGTCGATCCTTTCCCTTCGGTCGTGAGGTACGCCGCGGCCGCGCGCGACGGGGTGGGCACAGCCCTGCGCCACCTCGCGCGCGCGCACGACCTGTGCGACTGAACGCAATCCGTCGAGGCGTTTCTTCGGTAGACGAGTAAACGCCTTCGTTCGCGGTCTCTTTGTCACAACGCCCCGCTTCGGCTCGTAACGTGGTTTTTCGTACCGCGCCCTCTCCGCCCGACTCTTCACCCTCCACCCTCTCCACCCTCTCCACCCTCTCCTCCCACCGGTTGCCCTCACCCCGCGCCCACCCCCCCGTGTCGCCGTTTCTTCCGCACTGCGTTTCCTCGCGCGCGAACTCCTCGTGCGCCTCCCCCACCGCACTTTCATTTCGTATACCGGTATCCGCCGTCGGGTCGCCTCCGTCCCCGAAGGCTCAAAACGCCCGCGACGTCGTCGGCCCCGCGGTGGCTTTCGGGAGGATCACCACCTTGACCCCGCCTCTTCCTCGGCCGCCGCGAGACCTCGACCCGCGGCGCGTCGCGGACGCGCGGACGGGCGGCTTGGCGTCTGCTTCGCGATCTTTGTCGACCGTTCCTTTCCTCATCGCCGCGGCGTCGCGGCACAGCACCGCCAGAGGTTCCGGGCGCTTCGCGACGTTCGTCTCGCGCAAAACGCTCAGACTCTTGCGTTTCGTCCCGAAACTCGCGTACGGCTTGGGCTCGGGCAGACTGAACGCCACGACCCGCGCGGGCGCGTCGTTCTCCGCGCCCCCCGGCGCACGAGGCGCGGGGAGGTCCGAGGACATCGACGCGCGCTTCGCAGCCTCGGCTCTCTGTTTTCGACGGAGGGGAGGGTCAGAGGCGGTTCGCGGCGCGCCGAGAAAAAAAAAAAAAAAGCCAAGGTTTAATAAAAAAAAAAAATTAAATACGACAGGGTTCAAGTCTCAAATATTCCGAATATAAAATTTACTAAAAATATTATTTTTAATTTTTCGGGTCAGAATAACAAGTTGGTGAAGTGGTTAAGGCTTTAAACTCTCAAGCAAACGGCCCAGGATCGAGTCTATAATAATTCAAAAATATAAAATTAAGTGAAATTTCAC
>ENA-OUOG01003425-OUOG01003425.1-marine-metagenome-genome-assembly--contig:-NODE-3425-length-14872-cov-3.031565_pt1 | contig 14872 bp, 18 predicted proteins | sample MGYA00248635_ERZ508505 | MGnify/ENA primary metagenome ERZ508505 (study PRJEB26176, sample SAMN06267871) | marine metagenome | isolation source: Saanich Inlet, British Columbia, Canada | place: Pacific...
TAAAAAACATTTATTCCCTTTTAATAAATATTAAATATCTTCCTTTTAGTCTTCTTAATTAAACCCGGGTAGTATTTATATGACTTCTTCGTATTATTTATATGGTAGAGTAGGTGTTTCACAAGAGTTTCCATAAAGTCCCCACGAAATATTTTTATAAAAAGATGCGACTTAATATTTTCCCGGCCACCATTAGTGGATGAAAAACATTTATTCCCTTTTAATAAATATTAAATATCTTCCTTTTAGTCTTCTTAATTAAACACCCCGCCTTTTAATAGGAGACTCTAACGGAAGTCGAGTCCGTAGGACGAGAACCGTGGTATAATTCTTATGAGAGACTCTGTGTATCACAATATATTTCATAAACTCTTTACAAAATACAATTATTAATTCGCAAACACCTTATGTGCCATACCATTCTCCACTCTAATTACATTCCATCTATGGAAAATAGCACCAATTGAATAAGTCCATTGTTGTGCCGCCGTATTACGCGTCTCCTATTGGTCCATTATCTCCGCTCTACGAATAGCAGCATCATTATAAATCTCCATTGGATCCTTGTTCTCCGTCATTTCACCCTTCTCTATCAACTATGGATAATCTAAATTACTCTCCTTATAATACTCAAAATTTGTAATAATTACATCGTCCATCATTGCCTCCCATACAATACTTGTAACATTCTGATTCTCTACTGTTGGTTCCTACGCAGTAACATTATACAAATAATGACCATATGGAATATTCACCTATAAATTACTCTATGGCACATAATCTGTTAAAACAGTTGTAAGATTCGTCTGGAAGAAGTTGCACAGATTATCAGTTACATCCTTCATAAATGTGCTCACATTTGTATCCACTGTGAAATTACTAATATTAGCAGCAGAAGTATCACTTACACTTGTTAATGGATTAATTGGAACACGAATAGTCTAACCTGTAATATTCGTTGCCGTTTCATTCTCCTCCACAATTACACGCATACTCCTCCTTTCATTAATAAAAGGATTCACATTATAAGATGTATCCGATACCAAACTCTCAAATGGTGGGTCTCTAACTGTAATCTTTAATGTTATTGAATCAATCATAGATGTATTAAGTGAGCCAGTTGGACGGTCTGCGAATGGTTCTAAAGCAAAACTATTACAGTATAAACCAGGGAGTGGTGAGCCATCTGGATGGAAGTTCCAACTGGTCGCAAGATTCCAATAGTCAGCACTCTTTTCCTCCTCTACACCATCACGATGATTGTGAATACGAATAGATGCCTTCTCCATTGCGTGTTCCAAATAAGATGAATAATTACTCCTGGTGATAATAGGGATATCATTTGGATGACGGTATTTCCAGATATTCATAAACTCATACGCCTCTTTCTTTAATTTAGCTAAATGTTGGACATTCGTAATATGCTAAAGTCTCTTTAAAAACCAATTACCAAAACGAGTTCGGAAACCATAACGATACAAAATATGAAGACATTGGCGTGCAGTAGGGTCAGCAATTTGGGGAGATCTAAAAATACCCTTTAAGAAGAAATTGGGAATTACACCACGCTATAAATGTTCGTCCTATAACCATAACTATGCTGGATTCACTCTATCTTTACCTAATAATGTCTCCTCAATTGTATCCTAAAAGGCACGAATAGGGTATTCTGGATTTGCTACACCATGTTGTGCCTTTAAACTGTCGCGAATACCATCCAAGAAAGGATCAGCACTTTCAAACTGAGTCCAGTTCAGCCATTCATTTGTATTTACAACATCGCTACGCTGGAGCCACCAAAACATTTGACGAACAGGGTGGAAAATACGGTATTCCACATTGGACTCTCCATTGCCAATAGAACGGATTTCCTGATGAACATCATCAACTAAAAATTCGTGCTTGTTTAATGCGAAATAACGACGCTCATTGTCTTTCAAATAAATATAATCAGCCTCTACTTTGAGACCTAAATTCCAAGAATTATTCTAAAAAGTGGCATTATAGGCAAGATAACGAATAATATTACTTGATGTCGGTTCTCCATTAGAAAGAGTTAATGAAGCATATTTACCAGGTGAAACATAGGGTGTTGGGGGGTCGTGTTCAAGAGCATAACGAACTTCACGAGAAATAGCATCAGTATTAAGATTGTCTCTAAGTTGGTCAATAGAATAAGCAATATTACGCACTGTAAATAACTCACTATAAGATCTCATATGGAACTCCAACTCTACATCCGCATATTGAATCGCAACAAGTGGAAGAGACTTGCCGACATTCTAATGGAAGAAGAATGGGAGTGGAATACGCAACTCTCTACCGATAATACTGGGAACAACTGGCTAACTTACAAGGTTCGCTCTTTTAATTCTCTATTTTAAGTCAGGAATAGAATTGGCACGGAATCTCGGTAAAAATAAATCTTCCACTGTCTTAGAGGAAGGATAGGCATCTTTAATAGGGTCTCGTGGATTATACATATCAGGTGTATTACCAACAAGACGGTCCCATTGATCCTATTTGTCAAGTGGTAGTGTATATCTGGAATGGATCCATAACCATTCACGAGTTAATGTCTGGATAGTCTCACCACCAATACGCAGAACAACCTTGTCAATCATTGCAATACCTGGAGCACGCACCCAACGAAAACCCTCACTACTATGACTGTAAATATCAGGAATATTTACAACTAAATACAATTTGTGAAGTAAATCTGCGTGGCGAGGAATCTTTACACGAATTTTAGATGTTGAAAATGGGGAAAGACGGTCAGGACTGGATGTTTCCGGAAATAATGTGATAGTTTTCCTGGCAAAATGTGTATGAAGTTTTTGGACAGATTTAAAGAAGGATATCTATGGATTACCATTGATAATCTAATTTTCCTTTCCATAAGCAGCAAGTTGAATACTACCTATTGTCATTTGAAGTTCCTCTTATTATAACAGTGGTCAAAAAAGCTTAACGTAAATAACGAGTATAAAGGAGACCATCTCTGGCATATAAAATGTTTTGCCAAGTTAGGTCAAAGTTAATAGTAACCGATTTTTCCAAGTTTGTGTTAATCTGACTTACACGTTGGTCAGTGGTGAAACGGAAGAAGCGATCATTTGTATTTGTAGTAGCACCGAAATCCAAATAACCAAGTGGCTATTTATCCCAATAACCAAGTCCGAACTATAATCCATATAAGTTAGGCTCTGTGACTCTGTCAAAATGTTCATAACTAAAACGACTGTGATAATACTCTTCATTTGCCTCCGGACCAATTTCATCACCACTAACATCAAAAATAATACTTTTAAAGATATGTAAGCTGTATCTTTCAATAGAATCTTTAAAGTTCGCACTCCAAATTACACAGGGACGCTCAATTGTATTAATGTGTGGTGCTATGCTATCCTACTAAATAACTGAACCATGTAAGTCCTTCCAATATTTAGGATACTCCACTAAAACTGGGAAATTAATCTCACTTGATAAGCGGAAATTAGTATCATATTGAGGAACATTATCTAATACCGACTATGTTATTTCCTATGGGATTTCAATACCTTTGATATTAAATGGGTCTTTGCCAAACTACTGATATCTGGTCGCAATATTATCTGTTCCCAACCACAGACCACCACCATCTAAATAACGCTAATAATGATACTGATAGTCAGACCTATTATTCTTATACTTCATAGGGTTTCCTTCGATATACATAATTCTCTTTGGAACATCGTCAATACCACGAGCAATTGTTATGTCAGTTCCCAATGATGCGTCAAAGCGGATATCGAATACCTATTTAATGGTGTCAATCTTCACAGACTCTTTCTATTTCAAAATTTGGATATTGTCAATTGATTTAATTTGTTTAAATTTCTTATTGAAAGCTTGCGAATCATATAATTTCTTGTTGAATTCAGGTGAGAACGTGAAACCATAGTAGTTAAAATGTGGAACAAGAGCTCTATCCAATTCTATTTGATTGGCCTCCGTGAATCGTCTAATTTGTGGGCGAGCTTTATATCTTGAATAAGATGGAAGAGAATCAAATAATATGACTCTTTCAGTGATATCATTGATAAACTCTGGAACCTAAAATTCAGAATGATTTACAACCAATGGCGTTCCACACCAAATCTCATACATAGTTCTCCTATTATTTCTGGAATCATTATCAAGTGATGGGAAGGATGATAGACTATATCCATCTAATGCAACTTCATGATTAAGAGTATTAATATAATTTCTAATGTATGTTAATTCAAAGTTTTGTGAGCTCGGATCCTTTAATTCTAATTCACTCAATCCTGGACGAAGATGTTGGTCTCTAATGTAATAATTTCCTGTTTCCAAAGCGAGATATTCTTCCTATTTTCTTCTACTTGAACTCCATTCAGTAGTGAAATTACTGTATTGTTCTAATTCAACAGTTAATTCCAGGAATGTATCGCCAGTAATAACACGGGGTATAATCTTTTCATTATCATTTGATAATAAATCAATCATAGGTATATTAATAGATTTGGGAAGAACCGAGCTAACAGTCTCTAAGTTTTTCTATTCGGTTAAATATGACTATAAGAGAGAACTTTTAACAGTATCCTATTGATCAATAATAATTTGTGGTAAGTTGCTATTGGTTGTAGTTTGCGGTGTAGGATAATTCTCCTCAATATAATTTCTTCCATAGTTTCCTACAATAGGAATAGGACGCCCAACCGCCCAATAGGCAGGTTTATTTTCTGCGTGAAATTTAGTAAGCTCAACCATATCACCATATGTAATTGGTCTGCGAATATTATCGGGAGAATATCCGGTTCTCTCATACCGTCTCGAAGAAGTCATACCTACAACAATAGAAGTCTCTGTGCTGAATGCAGCTGGTAATACAGGTGTATCATTCCAGTCATACTCTAAACGATGAATAATAGGCGTTTCAACATAATTATAAGATGACTGACAGAGATTTGGACTAACCTAATAATAATGAAAGGGCGTTTGCGTGGAAGCCTTATCATACACAGCACTTGTATTCATACCCAATGATGTTGTATGACGATTTTGAATTGCTTGAATAGATTTTAAAGCGACCGGATCAGTTGGCGTTAAGGTCGCAAGTGTATCCAACATATCACCAGTTTGTGAATTATCAGTTTGAATTGTATTCTATTCCAGGTAATTTAATTTACGAATCTCCCACTAATAACTAAGAGAACCTAAAGTATTCAACTAACTCTATAATTTATTTCTTAATTGAGACTCCAAATATTCCTTAACTGTATTATTATAGAAATTAGTTCGTATAACACTACCAGTAGTATTTACAACTGCGTCATTAATAGAAATAGTCTATGGAACAGCTCCAAAGAAAAATTCACTTAGATATGTTCTAATTTCATCAGATGTTGGTGCCTAATTGACAATGTATTCTTGCGCATTCTATAAACAAGCATTAAAAGAAAGATTTGTCGCATTTGGATCTCCATAGATCTGATTTTGGATAATACGAGGGTCATTAATCATACCAGTGCTGAAAATATTATAGGTTGTTTCCAATGGTGTCTTTAAAAATGAATCCTAAATAGTTAAATTAGAATCTTCATTGGAATTAAGTGTCTATAAATATGTAATATTAGCATTGAATATAGATGTATCCAAATTACGTGTGCGGAAAGTATAGCGGTTATTCGTGTGGTCTGTTGTAATTACCTAATCAATCTATTCCGCAATTGTTGGGTTCGTCTCAATCCATTCATTCTAATTCTGATACAATTGGGTATTATGATAAATATATCCTAATTCTGGTAGTAAATTCTAATCTATTTTCCCTGTAGATGTATCTACTAATTGGTTATTAAGAGTCTAAATATAGCTAATCATATATCTCTATGTTCTATCTACATTCCTAATAGTCGCCTAAACATTACTTGTAGTTGGAATAAATGTTTGATTGCTCTCCGTAGCTTCAGGGATAAGATAGGACGGTAATCGTAAAACGTGGGTCATTCTTCCTAAAATATATTGAATTAGATTCCAACTACCCTCAATTTCATTATGACCATGTAATGCATTCCATATGGCTGGTAAAGAAAAATAAAAACAAGTCTTGGTTGGACCTGGAACACGGAAGTAATATGGATAAAATTTACTGGCATTTAATCCGTGTGCCTCATAAATGGGCCAGGTATAATCACCACTTCTGGTAGCGAAGAAATTTTTAAAGATAGGACCCATACAACAATTCACCATAACAAGAAATGGATCAGTGGAACTTATTTCACCAGTCTTCCACTTTCTGCGCAATGAAAGAGGTATTCTATTCCACGCATAGGTTCCATCATAGACTGGATGATGTTCTTGTCTTTGGAAATTATATCCAGCAAGTAGTAATTCACTCCACTTCGCAGCAAATGTCGTATAAGATTCTAATATGGTTCCTGTGAATTCCAATCCTCTATTTTCCTATCTAAAAAAGTTATAAGCTCCAGCTACAGTTGTATCCTTATCACTCAAATATAAATAGACTAATTCATCTTCTCTTGTTTTATCTGCCCAAAAGTTATCTTTAAAAAACTATGGGGTAAAATATAGCGGTGCTGTTCCGGAATCATTTTCTTTTCTATAATTGCGAAACCATTTTAGTCGTGATAAATATGGGATACCACTCTAATTACCAAATAAAAGTTCATCAAAATATTCCAAAAAACTGTCATTATTGGAGTTTCTTAGATAAATAAATGTTTGCCAGGGTTGAATAACTGTAGTATGAATCTGACTAAAAAAGCTTTGATTATTACCAGTATCTACGTCTGGAACAAAACTATTGTTGTTCATATGGTCATTCATATATGACTTTAATTGGATTGTAACATCATTGTTTGAATACAGATACTAATCAACGAGATTGGTATATGAACTACTCATCTTGTAATAGAATAAGACTTGCTTTACATAGGTTGTATCGTATCTCCAACCTGTTTCATACGAAGCATTGGGTTAGTAGATGTGATGTTAAGTGATGGGATATCCAGTCTATTACCCTTCCAAATACTGAGAGACTCCAATAAATTATTTCTAAACTGTCTCATCATTGGGATTGTATCAACATATGCGGTAGATAAATTGGTAATAGCGGGTGTCTGTGATAATTGTGAGATAAATGCAGCCAAATTATAGTTATTACCTAATACAGGGATATTAAATGAAATCTCTGGAGCAGTATGACGAGGACCATCGTTATTCTCTACATTGTCCCACACAGAAAGCCTACCAGATAATTCCAGGAAACGCACCAGTGTAATTGTATTTGTGACACGTGAATATGATACACCAGTTGTGGTATTATAGATATTATTTAATGGAACAAAGTATGGTTGATTCGCTACTAAATTGTCTAATTCTAAATCTAATCCAATTGTATCAAAGGTAGTACTATTGCTGAACTAAATTCTTACATTGGGTGAATCTGGGAATGTATCATTGAAAAAGAAAACACAGTCATGCTTTCCAGCTAATATCTCATCAATAACTAACTGGCGACCTAAATTACGTAATACAAGAGATGCTACATCATACGGTTCCAGAGTTACTTCTGTGCTTGATGCTGTAAATGTTATTCCACGGGAGTCAAACAACTCTCGGTCATTAAATACTACACGTAATAATCCATCATCTCCGGTTTCTACTTCAAAATTATATGTGTCTCCCTCATTTGGGTCGTTTGTTAATAAACTACCAGCAAAATCTTGTGGAATTGGTTTATTTACAGATACATATGTATCAATTAAATTTCCATTAATTCTGAAATCACTAATAGATACATTAGACTACCAATTTTCATCTTCATAATAAGTGCTTGTGCTATTTGTATAAAGGTAAAATGGATCAACTGCACTGTTTATTTCTGAAACAATCTATGATGGAGTTAAAGTAGTATTATCGGGGTTGATTAATGCCGTTGAGTTCTCTAAAAATAAAAACACACTACTATTATCCTATATAATTTGGCCACATTTATTTATCTTTTTGAAAATAGAGAGACCATTGTTGAGCTAAAAGTGAGTGAATTTAGACTATAATGAGGTTAAATTGCTACGACCTTCAAGACCAATAGAAGATAAATTAGAGATAGTTGTTGCGTTATCAAAGTAAATGCTATATCCTTCTCTTGTAAGACCGAATAAGTCTGTTACATTACCATATGAAATAGAATTAACAGTCGCCACGGTTCTACTAAATGTTCCATCCAGTGTCGCTGGGAGATTCAAAGCATATGTTCCTTCTAATAATGTTAAAGTCGCTGTTTGTAAGGTTGAAAGAGGATATGGTTTGGAATTAGATGTAGCATTACCAGGGACACCGATGGCTGAGTCGAACATCATATAACGGATACTCAGATTAGTTGTGTTTTCAAGATAGGAACTGGTTCTAACATATGTCTTTTGTGTGGAGAGATCCACTAACTCTCTATATCTGACCTAATATGGAGTGGCATTGTCAATTGTATCAAGTTGGATAGAAAGTGGAATAGAGGTGAAAGAAGAAGTATTACTGAATTGGATTGACGCATTAGAACTGAAATTATCACTATCAATATACATCAATACATCGTGTAGGTAGGGATAAGTTGATACATTTGTGATAAAAAGAGATGAACTTACATTGTAGCTCTCCACAGTTAAATTAGGGTCTTGTCCGTATAACACCATAACATTACCAGAAATATTCACTTCACTCACAGTTTTACTGGTTGTATTAACACTAATGGAATTAAAATCAATTGTGAGATTGGCTTCGCTTTCTAAAATAGTTTTCGTGGAGGGTGGAACGAGTGGAGTGGAATCAGCGGCATATATAAGATAATCGCCAGAGTTTAAGAAAGAAGTAATCTAACTAATACTGTAGGTATCATTAATGCCCTGAATAGATGTATTTGGTTGAGAGAATATGAATACACCAGTGGAGTTCTCATAGAACTGAAGTTCGTGTCCAGGAATTCCCAGGTGATTTGTTGTATTTGAGAAAATTACACTCTATATTTGACTATCTACATTAGTGATATTACTGATTAATTCCAATCCATTTGTGTTAAGGTCAGTTAGTGAGCTAACAGAAACATTATTTATGCGACTTTCTAACTACATTAAGAAGCCCTCCTTTTCATTTCCATATAAGTCAGTTAAAGTGGTAAGCTGTGTGTTATTCACGCGTAAATTGGCGATATTATAATCAACTGAATCAACTGTAATTGTTCCAAGTATTCCTTTAATAAGGCCAAGTGTATTAGGTCCAGATAAAAGGGATTTAGGATTGAAAGAAGCAGATGAATTTACTCCAGCATCATCTGCTGCGTTATCAAATAGCATATATTGAATAGAAATGGTTTCATTATCAGTAAGATGTCTATCAGTTCTTGTGTGTATAACATCATTTGTTAGATCAACAACTTTAGAATAGCGAACAAAGTATGGAGTAGTATTATCAATAGTATCTAATTGAATAGAATAACCGATGGTATTGAAAGAGGATGTATTACTTAATTGGAGATTGGCAGTGGAGGTGGTGGTGGTATCAAAGTAGAATGCGATGTCATAGTTTTGTGCCTGACCACTGAATTGTGTTATATTATCACTAAATTCGGTTGATTGTATATTTAAAATAGTATCAGCAGAACCGCCATCAAATACCATAACATTACCAGCGATTGGAACACTACTAACAGCTTTACCGGTAGTATCAATTGTAATTGAATCAAAGTTGAATGTAAGGTTAGTATCAGCTGTAAGTAGATTAATTCTATCTTGGTCGACAGTAGTCATAGTATTAGCTGCATACAGATATTGGTCTCCAGTATTAATGCGAGTGTTAATTTCTTCTGGTGTAAAGGAAGCGGAAAGATTATTAATATCAATAATGCTATTGTTGGCGTATGAGTAAAGGAAAAGACCAGTGCTGTTCGTAATAATCTACATAGTTTCAGTAGCATAACCCATTTCAGCAGTTCCATTAGATAATAAGAATCGTGTATATCTGGTGCTTACATTACTGATATTAGAGAGACCATCTATGTTATAGGATTGTAATTCAGAAATTGTATTAACAGTGGTATTAGTATATCTATCTTGAACCTATAAGAGAAAACCAGATGATTTAAGACCGAATAAATCTTTATCAAATGAGACAAGTTGAGAGGATTTAATTTTAAGATTGGAAAGAAAGTATGATTGAAAGTCAAATACTAATTCATTTTCAAGAGTATCGGGTCTTTCGCTTGAATCTCCTTGTAGTGTAAAAGTGGAAGTGTCTCCTAATTGTGAGAGAGGGAATGGATTTTTATTAGCTTCTGGGTCAAGTGGATTTTCTAAAATATTACTAAACATCATATAATTCATAGAGATATTGGTAGTAGCAGTAGCATTATTATTAATTTTAACATATGTGGTTGAATTATCTAAATCAACAATATCAGTAAATCTGGCTGTGTATGGAGTAGTATTAACAACATTCGCAATATCAACGCTTAGTCCGATGGTGTTAAAGGTATATGTATTACTGAATTGTATAATAAGATTGGATTCATCACCTTCTTCTAATCCACTATTGAAATAAATAAGAATGTCATTGAAATATGGATTAGTGATATAACTATCTCTAAATTCCTGAGTTTGAACTGCGTATGTGTTAGTGATAGGGGAGTCAAAAATGGATACATTACCAAAAACGGAAATATTTTGAACTTGTGTGGTAATAACAGTGTTAGTGAGATTGATAGTTAGGTTTGCTTCATTATTAATAAGAGAAATATTGGCAGATTGAAAGGAGGGAGATGTGTTTTGACCATTTGTATATACATAAAATTCACTTGAGCCTGTTAAAAGGGATATAATCTATTCTGGTGTAAATGATCCTGGGGCGTCTGCGTTATCAATAGAAATATTTTCTCTAACGAAGAATTCAATAGGATCGACGCCAATTTGAGAAACAGGGAACTGATGTGTAGCGTATGTTTGAACTATTAAATTAACAGTTCCATTACTAAATAGAAGGTCAATATGTGATTGTGATGAAACATTGGTTATATTGGATAATATTCTAACATCATTAATATCAGTTAATATGTCTGGGTCATAAATAGGTCCAGGTGATAATCCCTAATCAAATAAATTGAATGTATAACCATTATAAGTATTACCGAAAAGGTCGGTAGTATTGGCTAATTGAGCCTAATAAATAGATACATCTTTGCGATAATATGTATCGGCACCAATAATTAATGTGGCGTTTGGAGCACTCATCCTTATTGTAGCTATGTAAAATTGTTCGTTGTATATGAACTTAATAAGAATATGATTAAATAATGAACCATCGTATTTTCGAGACATATTTTGAGAGGCGTCTAAGGGATAATCCCTATAAGGGAGAGGTAATAGAATTATTGAAGAGTACATTTGCGAAGAAGGGAATGGATGGGGGAGTGGATGCAACATCTGACAGGTCATTGGAGGATCATATAAAGGACATAGATGTGATTCCCTACCGTATTTCAACGATGACTTGTATCTATCATTTTGGATTGGAGTTGGATGAGTATAAATTACATGGTATTGCGGAGGATATATTGGTTAAGTCAAAGGAGTTATATGATGAGGGTAAATCTGATTATAGGGTGGTGGGTATGGAGTGTTTTGACAAGCCGATTGTGGGGGAGTAGATTAAGAAGAAGCGTGGGAAACTATCAACGCGAAAGTTCCGTAATTAGCTGACGATGATTGTGTGGTCTCGTGTATCAAACAAGCATATTAAAATCAAGATGTTTAGGACTGGAAAGGCGTAGATGACTGGTGTGTAGAGTGAGGAGGATGGGTAGGGTTGTGTGAAATATTTGGTGAATTTGTTGAATACGAATAGGTTAATATTGGGTTTATCTGGTGAGGTGAAGTGGGATGATAGTAAGTGGGACATTGCGATGATGAATGGAGACTTTGATGTGGGTAGAAAGATTAGTCGTGAATATTTACATACGATTGTGTGTCCGTAGTATGGGGTGGTGTCTAATCTGGATGCTGATACATATCCGGGAGTAATTATGAAGCATTTGGTGGGAACGAAGTAGATTACGGTGTCGGTATTTTCGAGTGGTAAGGTAATTATTACGGGTGCGAATGCGAAGGATTAGATAGAGTCTTGTGTGCGTCTGGTGGTGTTCTTGTGTAGTAAGTTGTTTTGATTGTGGGGTGAAAAGGACTTAAACTTAAGACGCGAGTATAAGATGACGCACGATTAATCTACTAAACCCCAACACTACTTAAAAATAAAATACAACATTAAACTACATATCTCGTTTTTTTATTATGCTCCGCGTATATACACCCCATAAGTCAATTAGAGAACGCATGGAAGCCAAGGTCGCCGCTGCTCACGCAGGCGATTGTGGTGTCGATCTCTTTATTCATGAAATGACCATCAACGAAGAAGGGAATCAGGTTACTGTCAAATCTGGTGCCCACGTAGCAGCCTATGATGAACAGGGAAAACCCACTGGATGTCTCCTTTATTCTCGCTCTTCTATCTCTAAAACTCCATTCTTTCTGGCTAATAGTGTTGGTGTTATTGATGCTGGTTATAGAGGTGATGTTATGGCAAAACTGAACGTTATCGCCGACTCTGGTCGCTCTGTTGATTGGACTGACCAAAGTCTCCGGCTTGTTCAAATTGTGCTCCCCTCTATGAAGTCCCCAAAAGTTGTGTTTGTTGATTCTATGGATGCACTCGGCACACCCACAGATGACCGTGGTGATGGTGGATTCGGTAGCACATCAGCTCCCACTCCCGCCACTGGTGGTGGAGAACCCACATAGTCCATATAGCCACTTGTAGGAACATACGGATGAATCTCTATCTAATTCCTTATAGAAATTGTTTGAACGCTCTATTAACTTCTATTGAGTCGTAAATAACTCATACTCCAGATAAGATAATAACTTCTTTGGATAATAAGTTCCGTCTTTACGAGGATTTATAATTGTATCTTTACAATTCTAATTCAATATCTTAAACTATGCCGCATACTATCTAAACTAAACAATGTAAGTCCCCAGTTTATCCTTTGTATTTATCTTTGGTAAGGATTCTTCTATAATCTATAACATTTTATCCTAATTCTCCAATATCTATTTACAAATCTACATTGGACTAATATGTGTTTTTAGTTCAGATGAAGAAAGGGGAATATGATTTACCATAACATTAGACGCATCGGATGACTTCCACGATTTTTTCGTTCTGGATGACATATAGGGGAAATGAGCCATACAATAAGAACCAAATAATTTTTTCTAATTCTTTGATAAATATACTCCACACTACATACCAGTCTCATACTTAAAAGCACACTAATTACCACTTATAACCCTCTTATTTATTATAATTGAACCACCGTCTTCATCCTCTGATGACTCATCCTCTTTGCAAATGATTCCATCTACATATTTATTCTGTAATACATACTTCCACAACTATTGATTCTCTATTAAAGTTAAATATAACGGCCAATAAAACTACTTCACATTCGCCTCCCACTCCACCATCTATTTCTCGTGCTTACGACGGAGAATATCCTACTCTCGGTCATAGTATAAGTCCCACATATATTTTCCTACAATAAATATAGGACCAATTGCTAATGGAATAAAAATATCTTCCCAAAATCCCATACCAGATTTTAATTTAAAGGTGTATTAATTTATACACCACACTCACGCATCCATAGCGGAAGTGTCAGCTACCTTTACTGAAGCACCTCCACGAGGAACACCACGACCACGACCGCGACCTCCACCACGGCCACGACCAGCACCACCACCACGAGCTGGACGAGCAGATGCTGGCGCACGTTCGCCATCCTCATCACCAGTGTTGCGCTGATCATTCATTGAACGAACCTCACACATTAGAGGACCATCCTGAATACCAGCAACATTCAGAGCTACTGTCCTATCATTCTAATCCTTCCCAACCTCACACTCCACATACTCACCAGCATACAACATGCGATAGATACTCTTCATATACATCGTGCGAATCTGATTGTGATGAACAAAAAGTGTGTCATCCTGTGAATCACTCTCCAGAGCCTGGTTCGTTGGCACCAGGAATCCATAACCCTTACGACGGTCGAACCAACCTACACGCATAATACGGCGAACAGAATCACTTGAGCCTGACATATCTGACTACTTTCTCTATTGGATACTATACGATGTTGCGTTATACTTAAATCACTGTAATAACACAGTATTATAAAGGGTAATGTATCAAATAATTGTTGTTTTTATTCTCATTCTACTCGCTTGGTCAGTCGTTCATAACTTTATGGGATGGACTGGTAAAGTCGTATCTATGCCCGCCTATAATATATCCCTCGTTAGACAAAATTTAAGAAAAAGAAATTGTGTCCTTATTAAAGGATTCCTCACTGAAGAATCTAAACAAGAATATGATGAACTCTATAATTATCTCCAAGAAGAATATGATGAAAACACCGATGTTATTATGAATGATACCACATTAACTCAATTAGAAGATTGTATCTCTAATATCCCAGTTCTATTCTATACTAACTATCTTTGGCCTATTAAAACCTCATACTCCAGAATATTAAATACAAAAAAGAAATTAACAGAAACAAAAAGGAGCGTCTCTGCTTTCTGTTGTATGCAACCTATGACTATACTTATACAAAAACCAGACCATTCTATTAAAAAAATATAGATGACCACTGGAGATGCCCTCTTTTTACCAAATCATACCAAATATGGATTTGACAAAGGCACGATTGATTACTTTAGTTATTTTAAGTGAATCATAATAA
>ENA-OUOG01003427-OUOG01003427.1-marine-metagenome-genome-assembly--contig:-NODE-3427-length-14867-cov-4.940636_pt1 | contig 14867 bp, 4 predicted proteins | sample MGYA00248635_ERZ508505 | MGnify/ENA primary metagenome ERZ508505 (study PRJEB26176, sample SAMN06267871) | marine metagenome | isolation source: Saanich Inlet, British Columbia, Canada | place: Pacific...
ACGACGGGGAGGTGTACGCGAAAATCATGGCGAGGGCGCGGGAGCGGGACCCGGTTTACGACGGGATCGACCACGCCGCGGCGGCGGCGTAGGGGGAATGTATTTTTCACGAAACTATGTACGAAACCATAGCAAGAAAGCAGCGAGTCTGTGTGTCATCTCACGCGCGCGCGCGGCTTTTTTCTGGTCTGTATGGGAAACGAACGAACGTTCTCACGGCGCGACGCCGCCGCCGCGGCGCGTTTCTTCGCGTTTCCTCTCGCGCGCGGTTTCGACCAAGCGGAGCTCGTGTCCTTCCGGACGATTGCGTTCGCGCTCGGCCTCCCGGTCGTCCAGGGGCATGTAGTCCGCCATGATCGCGCGCACTTCGTTGTCGATGCGACGCTTCAGAACGTAGCGGTACGCGCCGACCGCGCCGATCGAGGCCACCAAAACCACGGTGAACGCCACGAGAAGCGCGCCGCCGACCCCAAGGGCGCCTCCGCCTCCGCCGCGCGCGCCGGCGAACGCGTTTAGAGGCAAACATGAGACGCGACCCACCAGTTTAAACCCGGAGCGACACGCGCACGTGTACCCGCCGATTTCGTTCACGCACGTCTGCTCGCAGTCGTGCTTCGCGGCGTCCGCGCACTCGTCGACGTCCTCGCACGTCAACCCGTCGCCCTGGAAGCCCTCGGGGCACTCGCAGTTGTACCCGCGGAAGGTGTCGACGCACGCCGTGACGTTTTTCGCGGGACGCTTCAAAGACGCGTCGGCGGGGATTAAGAGAGACCAGCACCCGGCGTTCCCGGGTCGTTCGCACTCGTTGGGCTCCATCGTTTTCGACAAGCACACCTCGGGCGCGGTCTCCTCGGCGAAGCCGGCGCACAGCGCGCGGAGCACGTCTTTGCCGCTCAGGCGGCCTCGGTACTGGTCGAGGTTGATCACCACGGTGGGCAACAACACGATGGCGCCGCGACCGCTGTCGTCCGAATCCGCCTGGAGCTTAAGCTCCGTCTCCATCACCCGGTTGGCGACGTCGGCGTCCAGGTCGCCGACGCACGCGCGCACGCGCGCGATCGCGTCGGGATCGAACCCGAGCCCTGATGAAGAAGCGTCGTCGTCGTTGTTATTGTCGTCGTTCGCGTCGCCTTTAGACCCGGCCATGATGCCCTCCGCGCACGGCCGGTCGAACGCGCCTTTCGTCATGGCGCACTCGTCTGCGTGCCTCGTCGCGTACGTCCACCACCTTCCGGTTTCGTTTCTTTTTTGGAGTTCTTTGAAAAGACACAGTTGCCTGATGTTCTCCTCGACGACGTCGCTCCCGGAGTACCCGTGCTTTTTCACCAAGTCAGCGGTCGCCGCGTCCACGCCCGAGCCCTCCACGGGGTCGGGCGCGCAGTACCGCCCCTTGTTCACGCACATGTTCGGGCAGCTCGTCGTTGGGTTTCCCGAGTCCGAGCACGACCAGCTCAGGAAGTGCGGCGTGAACGAGGTGACGTTCGCGCGTTCCAACATCTGCGCCGCGGGTTTCATCTCGTTCACGAACGCCATGGAGTGGTCGCAGGGTGCGCCGCAGACCTGGTTAGACGTCGTCCAGAGCTCCCACTCGACGCGCGCGTCGGGGTTCGCGATGGACGCGGAAAAGTCAAGCGCGATGATCACCGGTTCGGGGTTATCTTTTTTCGACTGGTCGGCGAGAAACGCTTTCAGTTTGTCGCCGACGCTCTTCCGCACCAGCGCGGAGGGTATGTCGATGCGCGACGCGAGCTCGGCGGCGGCGGCGCCTCCCTGCCCGGCGGTGGGGTTCGCCATCGTCAGCAGGTCCTCCTCGACGTTGTCCACCACGAGCACGGCGTTTGCGCCCGCCAGCTGCGCGTGCCACGCCTTCTCGAGGAAAAAGCAGTCGCCCCTCTCGACGAGGAACACGGAGCCGTGCCCGGGACCCTTGGCTTTCGGCGCGGGTTCCGCGAACAGCTCGCACGCCTTGATGTTGGAGGCGTCCATCACCACCTCACCCACGAGCTTCGCGCCGTACTGGGGCACGCCGAAGTCCCCGATGGCGGTGTCGTGCTCGCCTCGCAGCGAGGGGGGCTCCACCACCTGAAGGCTCGCTTTCTCGACGACGAACGCCGCGCCCTCTGCGAGGGAAGAAGAGGCGAGGAGAGACAAGCAGGCGAAGAGACGCCCGGCGGCGACGCGCGTTCGAGGCGTCATCGCGCAAACGTGCCGAGAGGGTGCCACGACCGAGACGCGCGCGCGCGAAGGAGTGCGAGAGACCGCCGAGCGGGGGGCGTTTGACTCTCCGAGAGAGCGAGGTTTGTGAAGTATCGGGTACCCGTACAACAGAGACAACAACTCGGAAGGACCGAAACCGACAGACCGAATCGGATGAAACGTATCGATGCGTCACCGCTTCGAGCCCGACCCGGTCGCGTCCGTCGAGTCCGACGCGCGGCCGAACGGGTTGATCCCCCCCATCAGCCCGCTGGTGGGCGTGTCCCCCCCTCCCCCGAGCGCGTTCATCAGCAAGTTCAGCTCCGAGGACGTAAAGTTCGGGGACACGGGGAGCGACGCCGGCAAACCGCCCATCAACCCACCCGCGTTGGCGAGGTCCATGCCGACGGGCGTGTGACTCGCGACGTGCGTTTCTTTCTCTTTCTTGTCGCCGCCGCCCTCCCCGCCGGCGCTCCGGGGCGACCGCCGGCGACCAGCCTCACCGGTGGGCGAACCGGTCAGCTTCTCCGTCAGAAGCTTTCTGAGCAGAACGCTGTGCTGGCCCTGAGGGGTCTCGGCGGCGTTCGCGGCGTTGGCTGACGCCCGCGTCGCGCGACCGGCGCCGGCGCCGGCGCCGGCGTTCCCGCCGCCGTTGGCGCCCGCGCGCGGCGTGACGCTCATGATCCAGTTCATCACCTGCTGCAGGTCCACCGTGGGCGTGTCCAGCGGCGAGTGCGGCTGCGGCGGCGGCATCGCGAACGTGCCGCGCCCGCCGCTGCGCGCCGTCCCGCCCGCCGGGAGCGTGAGGCCCTCGGCGTGCGGCGAGATGAGCTCCTGCACCTGCTTGAGCAGCTCGATCTCCGCCGCGGTGAGCGACGCGGAGGTGGGCAGGCCCTCCAGGCTGGGCGGCGCGGACGTCCCGCCGGTCATCGCGCTCGGCAGGTTGCTCTCGCCGCGCTCCTCCGCCGAGCTCGAAGGGATCTTCACCGAGAGGTTCAGGTTGGGACGCCACCCCGCGACGTCCGCCGCATTCGCCGCCGTCGTCGCCGTCCCCGGGAAAGTCACGGCGGACCCGGGCAAACCCCGCGTGTGTTGCGAGCCACCGGACGCCGTTCCAGCCTTCGCGGCTCGTTTACGCTCTCCGCCGCCCTGCGACGAGGACGGGTCCGTCGTCGCGTCCCGCCGCTTGCGCTTGCCCGAGGATTCGCCGGCGCCGCCGCCGGCGAGCCGATCCTCCTCCTTCTTCACGAGCACGGCGTGCCTGTTCTTGACGGCGTTGTCCGTCCTCCCGCCCACCATCTTCGCAATCTCCGTCCACTTGTTCCCGTGCTGCTTGTGCCCGTTCCACAGGATCTCGTCCTCCTCCGGGCTCCAACCGCCCTGCTTCAAGTCGTTGTTCAGGTAATTCGACCAACGGCGTCGGCACTGCTTCGCGCCCTTGCCCGTGCTCATCTTCGTGCAGATGAACGCCCACTTCTTCTGGCCGTACTCGGCGACCAGAGCGCGGAGCTCCTCATCCTCTTCCTCCGTCCACATCACGCGGAGCTCTGGTCCTTCGCTCCAATTTCGTCCGCGTCGCGCGTCCTCCTCGCGAGCGGCGCAATTCACACAATTGAGAAAGAAACGCGGACGCGATTCCCGAGAAGAAACGCGAGAATCGCGGTCGGCACAAGGCTAGGCCCGAGTGCTTTTCGAACGCGCGCTGGTTTGCTCGGCGGGCGCGCGGAGCGAAGACGCGGGAGACGCGTTCGAGCGCGTCGCGGTGCGCCGCGTCGCGGGATGTGTGCCCGGGGCTTCGCGCGAGGAGCTTGCGAATTCGTTCGAGGGTGCTCCCGTGTCGAACGACGCGATTTGAGATGAGATTTCCTGCGGTTGACGTCCGACGCGACTTTCCTCCTGGTCTCCCTCTGTCCCTTGTCTCCCGAAGACGCGTGTGAATTCCGAGAGGCGCCTGAGACGATGAGTTTTTGACGCGCCCGCGCGTTCGCCTCGCGGCACACCCCGTGCGCCGGCCGCGAAGCGTCGGGCATCGTTCTCGTCGCTTCTCTCGATGGCGCGCACGTGACCGCGCACCGCTCGCGGAGTCGGGAAGGCGCCATGGCCGCGCGCGTCGACGACGAGGACGCCGTCGGGCGAGCGGTCGCCTCAGATCTGATGCTCGCGGAGAGGCGTCGTTCGTCGGGCGACGCCTCGCGTCCGCCGGACGACCCGGCCTCGAGCGAGTGGTTCGAGACCGCCCTGCGCTCGATCCGCGACGGGCGATGCCACGCGTACTGCGCCGCGCCCGGCATGCCCTCCGCGGTGCTGTGGTCGGCGTGGGAGGCTCTCGGGCCGCCTCCGCCGCCCGACGACAGCACAACTCATGAGGAAAGTGCCGACCCGGAATCCGCCGGCGAAAAGTGGCGCGCGCTTCTGGAGTCCTCCTCGCTCGCGTCGTGCGTTCGGTGCGTGCGCGCGTACCGTAAACAGGTAAACCGGTGGGATAACGCCGCGGAGACCGCGCAGACGGAGGAGGAGGAAGACGCGGCGGTCCTCGCGGCTCTGCTCCGCGAACGCGACGACGCGAGGCTTCAAAGTCAAGCCCGTTTTTTGGTCGCGGCGTCGGCTGAAAACGAAAGCGACGGCTCCGCCTCGTCGCCGACCCGAAAGCGACGGCTCGACGCGACGATCCACGAGGCGTTCGCGTTTCCCGGTGCGATGGAATCGACCACCGCCGGGTGTTTGCGGGAAAACGTGTGTGATCTCGTGGTCGCCGCGGGCGCCGCAAAGATCGCCGCCGCGCTCGAGACGTTCGGAGGCGGCGCGAACGAACCCGAACCCGAACCCGAAGACGGAAACCTCGAAGACCCCGACGGCGTACATCGCGGGCTGTCTCTCGGGGACGCGCCCGGCGCGTTCGAGTTCCTGGCGCACCCGCACAGGGAGGACGTGCGTCGAACGATGGAGGCGTGTTTCCGTCTTTTGTCGTCCGCGTCTTTCTCGTCGAAGCGCGCGACGAAAAAAGAGGACGTCGCGTTCGCTCGCCCGACGCGCGCCGCGAGCGCCCCCGTGGCCGCCATCGTCGCGGGCTGGGCGGAGACGGTCTGGACCGCGTTCGAGCTGAGCCAGAGCCAACGAAACGACAACGAAAGTCCTCGCGGTGACGAGACAGAAAAGTGCGCCGGAACGAACGACGTTCCGACCGCTTTTAAAGGCAAAAAAATCGCGTGGCGCGCGTTAGCCGTCGCGTTGCGTTCTTTTCGCGCCGCGCCTCGGTCCTCGGTTTTAGACGCGCACCCCGAACTCGTCGACGCCGCGCTGGACGAGCTGAGCGTCTCGACGACGCGTCGAGCGGTTCCCGGAGAGGAAGAAAACGGGTCGACCGTCTCGGTCGCCGCGGACGCGGCGCGCGTGATCGCCGAGCTCGTCTCCGCGGACGCGGGGACCTACTGGGCGGATGAGCGAAGCGCGCCGATCACCGCCGCGTGCGCCGTGCTCGAGTCGGCGGCGCGGAGCGCGCCGGAACGAAACGCGCACGAGGCGTGCGTCGCCGCGGTCGCCGCGGCGCTCTTCTCGGTGTCGTTCGCCGAAAACGACGAGACGAAAGCGACAAACGCGACGAAAGCTCATTCGGAGGCTTCGCGGCGAACGCTCGCGGAGGGATCGAGACGCGCCGCCGAGTTTCTGTGCGCCGCCGTGCCCGGCGCGCCGCACCTTTTCGACGAGCGCGTCGCGTGGCGCGCGCGCCGCGCCGCGCTGGACGTGGTCCGCGCGGGGTACCAGGCCGGAAGGCCTCTCTGCGAGTCGTCCGTGCGCGACCTGTGGCTGCGAACGCTCGGCGAGGCTGGCAAGCCGCCGCCGCCGTCGCACGCGAACAGGGACTCCGCGGACGACCGCGCCGCCGCCAGAATCTCCGCCGCCGCGGCGACGGCGTCGGCGCTCCGCGCGGACGCCGCCGCGCTCGCGGCGCTGGAGCACATGCACGCGCGCGGCGCCGGCGACGACGCTTCGGTTTTCTTCCCGGACGTCGACGACTTTCTCGCGTCTTTCTCGTCCCTGGACGCGTCTTCGCGCGACGACGAGAAAGCCGCGTCGCTGGCGGACACGTATTTCTGGGAAGACGACGAGGACGCCTCCGCGCTCAGAGGGGTATCTCTGGAAGCGCGTTTCCGCGAGGGCGCGTCGGCGGCGTTCGCCGCGCGCGCCGAGGCGACGGCGGGTGGCGCGTGGCGCTGCGCGGCGGCGACGCGCGCGAAAGCACTCACCGAGCCGTACTTCGCCGGGCTCCTTTCGGGCTCGTCCGCGGACGCCTCTTCCTCGTCGAGCGCGATTACCGACGGCGTGGTGGTGTCCGCGGCGCTCGCCGCCGCCGCCGAGCTCGCGCTCTCGCCCTCCGCGGAGAAGCGGGACGCGCGCCGCCGAAACCAAACGCCGCCGCCGAAACCGCCGGCGACGCTTTCGGCGGAGGTCGCCGTCCCCGGGGACGGCGACGTGTCCCGCCTCGCGACGCGCATGACCGCCGACCTCGGGGACGCGCTCGTCGCCTTCGCGGCCGCCAACGCGTACCCTCTGGCGCGAGCCGCGTTACCCGGTGACGCCATCCGCGCCGCCGTGGCGCTTTTCCTCGGCCAGCGGGACGCGCTTCGCGCCGCGGGGAAGGCGCTTCTAGCGGCGCAGGCGCTCGGCCCGGGATACGTCGCCGAATCGTTTCCCGCGACGGGCGCGAACGTCGAGGAGGTGTGGACGCGCGTGTGCGCGTTCCCCGAGTCCCGCCGGGCAGCCTTAGAAGGCGCGCTCATCGCGGCTCGCGCCGCGGCGGCGGCGGCGGACCCCGGCGACCGGCTCGCGGCGGCCGCGCAGGTGTCGCTCCACGCGCGCCACCTGCTCGTCGCCGCGGAAGCCGCCGACCGGCGCGAAGCCGACGAGTCGCGGACGCTTCTGGCGGCGGCCAGCTTAGACACGGTCTCCGCGTCGCGCGCCTGCGCGTCGCTAAGAGTCGCGTTCGCCGAGGCGGCGTTCGAGCTCGTCGCGGAGACCGCCGGCGAAGCCGCCGCCGAATTCGCCGCCGAGACGTGGGCGCAGGGTGACCTGATCAAAACCTTCCGCGCGTTGCCCGGCGCGTTTAAAACGTGGTCGAAGAGGAACAGTAGGAACAGTAGTGATATTTCCAATGCTGCTTCGACGGAGCCACATGCTCCCTCGAGAGGAAGAAACACGGGAGCTTTCAAAAACGCGGGAGACCGCTCTTTGGCGCTGTGGTGGTTGCCCGGGTGTTTGCGTCTGTGCGGCGCGCGACGCGCGCCCGCCGTCACCAGACACTGGCTCGAGTCTCTGGACGCGACGCTTTTGGCGAGCGTCAAAAACGGCGTCTTCGAGTCCGTCGCCGACTTCCCCGCCGAGGCAAAGGCGGCGGCTCGGCGCGCGTTCGCCGCGCTGGAGACGCGGCGAGACGGCGATTCGACGGACGAGACCGCCTCCGCGGCTGTCCGCGAGGTTCTGTCTAAGCACTTCCCGAGCGAAGCGCCCGGAAACCTCGGGGTCGGGCTCCTGGAAAGTCTCCCTTCGCGTTCGCGGGCGGCTCCGAAACCGGCGAAACCGGTTTTCGTCTCGGACGACGAAGACTCGCGCGCCGAGGCGCTGTACGAGTCGCGGCGGAAGAAACCTTCGCTCCGCGAGCGTCTCGCGACGAGCGCGCTCGCTTCAACCGCCGCCGAGCGGGACGGCGACGGTCGCGGCGGGGGATTCGCGGCGGACCCCCTCGATTCCTGGAACGCCGACCGCGGGGGTTTCGCGTCGTACCCTTTGGATGCCGACGAGCCGGACGTCGGCGACGCCATCGTCGTCGACGACGGAGACGACGACGACGGGTTCGAGATTCTCGACCGTTTCGGGGACTCCCCCCCCGTCGCGCGCGCGCGCGGTCTCGGGCCCGCCGTGGAGGACCGCCTGCGGGCGCAATCGCCGTACGAGCGGAGCTTGGCGCGCGCGCGCGCCGACGCGGGGTCCTCGGTGAACCGCCGAGGCGGCCGCGGCGGCGCGAGACCGTCTCCGACCGACGCCGACATCCTGGCCGACGTCCGCGCGGGCGGGCCGACGCATAAGCCGAAGAAGACGTCTTCTTCGTCCGCGTTCGCCGGTCGGCGCGATTTCGGACACGCGTCCGGCGCCTTTGTCGGCGCCGCCGTCGCGGCGGTCCGCGAAGCCTCCGCCGCGAAGGAGGGCATGATCCGCGAACGCGCCGAGCTCGCCAACAAGCGCGAGCGCGAGCGCGCGGAGGCCAAGGCGGCGCGCGAGAAACGGCTCGCCGAGAAACACTGGGAACGCGATAACGTCATCGCGCTCGACGGCGCGGGAGACGCGCCGCGGAACGCCGCGGAGGTTGTCACCTTGGCGCCCGCGGCGGCGGCGGCGTCCGCGCGGGGATTCGGAGGCGGAACCGGTCCTCGTTCGAACTTCCAGGCCCCCAACCGGTTCGGGGGCCTTCGCGGCCGTTTACTCGGCCCCGGGCTTCGGAACGCCAACGCGGCGCTTCTGCGGAGCGGCCGGTTCGACGCTCCCCCCGAACCGCCCTGGGTCGTCCCTGAGTGCGACGACCTCGTGGCCGTCGCGTTGCGGTGGTCGGCGTCGCACGCGCTGCGCGCCGCCGACCGAGCGGCGACCGAGGACGACGACGCCCGCTTCTTCCGGGGACAAAAAAACGACGCGAACGCGAACGCGAACGCGTCTCCGTCTCCCCCGTCAACCTTCCCGAGCGGCCGCGCGTACGTCGAGCACTTCGCGCCTCTTTTGCTCGCCGAGCTCCGCGCGCAGATCGGCTCGAGCATGGAGGAGGCCGGCGGTGTCGCGCCGGGCATTCCCGCGCCGGGCGTCGTGGAGTCGGTCGCGGCGAAGACCCGCGAGCGCTCGGCGTTCCACGTCGCGCGCGTCGCCCTCGGGCGGAGCCGGGAAGGCGCGGCGTCGTCGTTCCAGGAGAACGACCTCGTTTTGCTGGAGAAGAAAAACGCGCTTAACGCGGCATCGACGGAAGGTAATAAACCTTTCGTCGACGTCGGTTCTCGCGCGCACAGTTCCCGCCGGACGACGCAGCGGTACCACGCGTTCGGCGTGGTGGAGGGCGTCGAGACCGGCTCTGGGTCGAAATCTTGGTCCGGCGCGAGCGTGGGCGGGAAATCGTCGGCGGAAGAGAACGATTCGCGCGTCCTCCTCAAGATCCGCGTGTGCCTGGTGGAGGACGCGCTTTCACCGACCACGAGGTGGCTCACCGGGAACGGCGGCGGGCCCTTGAACGCGCCGGACGAGCGCGAGCGGCGGGACGGGGTGTTGCGCGCCGTCTCCAGGCGCGGCGCGGCGGTTACGGTCTCGCGCGTCGCGTCGCTCACGCCGCCTCTGCGCGAGATGGCGGCTTTGCTGGCGACGTGTCGAGCCGGAGGATTCGCCGGCGCGGCGTCGGCGTTTCTCAGGCCGAGCCGCGCGGCGCCCGAGCACACCGCGCTCTTCGCGGGGACGCGCGCGGGTGACCTTCCTCCTGCGCCGGAGGGCGCGGACTTAGAGGCGTGGGCGTCGACGATGGCCGGCCTGAACCCGCCGCAGAGAGACGCCGTCCGCGCCGCCGCGTCTTTTATGAGCGCGAAGCGCGGCGTCGGCTCAGGCGGCGCGACCACGCAGACTCGGGTGGTGCTCGTGCAGGGGCCTCCGGGGACGGGTAAGACGCGCGTCATCGCGGCGACGGTGGAAGCCGTCCTCGCCGGTTCCGGTTCCGGAGGCGAAACAAAAACCAATCCCGCTCCTCCCAAAGGCGTTTTGTCCCCGGCCAAGTACGGCGCCGCCGCCGTCGCCGCGCGGCGGCGCCAGGACGACCGCCGGCGGAGGATGAGCGTCGACGGCGACGCGAAAACAAACGAAACATCATCCGTCGACCCGTCGCGGCGCCGTCGGATCCTGGTCTGCGCGCAGAGCAACTCCGCGGTGGACGAGCTCGTGGCGAGGCTGGCGGGCGCGTTCGGCGCGCGCGCCGACCGGACCCTCGTGCGGCTGGGGAGGGAGGAAGTGACCCGCGAGGACGCGCTTCCTTTTCTGGTGACGAGGTTGGTGGACGACCGCCGACGCGCCGAGAGCGCCGAAATCGGGCGAGGCGAAGCGCGCGGCGGCGGCGGCGGCGGCGGCGCTTCCGTTGGAAACGGCGGCCCGTCCTCGGCGGACGCCTCCGCTTCGGCGACGCGCGCGCGGCTCGAGCGGTTGGGCGAGGAGATCCGCGCCGAGGAATCCAAGGAGTCGAGCCGTTTCGGTGTTTCGGGTGTTTCGACCTCGCGCGGCGTCGCGTCCGTGCACCTCGACATGCTCCACGCGCAGAGGCGGCGTCTGCTCGGCGAGCTCGCCGCGCTGAAACAGAGCGAGAAGAAGAAGAGCGGCGTCGACGCGTTCGTCTCGGGGTTCGGCGGTTCGGGAGTATCGTCCGGGGGCTCTTCTTCTCGCGGTTCCGGTTCCGGCGGCGGTTCGACGTGGTCGCGCGTCGTCGCCGGCGCCGACGTGGTGTGCGCCACGCTCTCCGGCGCGGGCCTGCTCGCCGCCGACCACCGCGCGAAGGGTGGTTCGAGGAACCAACGCGAAAGAAGGTTCGGTGGTTTCGCCCCGGCCGGGGCTACCGAAAAGGACGACGCCGCGAAACTCTGCGCGGTGCCTTTGTTCGATTTGGTGATCGTGGACGAAGCCGCGCAAGCCACCGAGCTCGCAACTTTGATCCCCCTTCGGTGGTTACGGCCCGGCGGCGTCGCGGTGTTGGTCGGCGACCCGAAACAGCTCGCGCCTACCGTCCTGGCGAAGAGCCGAGCCGTCGAGCGGTGCTTGTCGCGCTCGCTGTTCGAGCGCATGCAGAGATGCGGCGCGCACTCTTTTCTCCTCTCGGTGCAGTACCGCATGCACCCGAGCATACGCGCGTTCCCGTCGAACCGCTTCTACGGTTCGAGGCTCGTCGACGGGGCAAACGCCTTGTCGCGTGTGAGCCCGCTGGGCGCGAACTACGCCGTAGTGGACTGCGTTTGCGGCTACGAGATCCGGAGACGGAGCGTGAGTAACCCGGTGGAGGTTTCCGCGTGCGTCGCGGTGTACGCGCAACTCGTGAAGAACCTTCGAAGGAAAAAAAAGGACGCGCGCGACGGCGGAGCGAGTTCAACCACCGTGGGCGTCGTCACGCCGTACCGCGACCAGCTGGACGCGTTGCGTCGCGGGTTTTTGAGAGTGACGGAGACGAACCCGGACTCTTCTCGGCTCGCGCCGGTGGAGTTCGCCACCGTGGACGGCGTGCAGGGCCGAGAGTTTGATGTCGTGCTCTTCTCGTGCGTGCGCGCGACCGCGAACGCGACCGCGAGCCGGGTCGGGTCGCGAACGGAGGAGGCGTCGGTCCGCGAGAAGAACGAGAAGAACAAACAAATCGGTTTCGACGACGACGTCGACGACGCTTCCCCCGCGGACGTCGCCGCGGCGCTCGCCTCGCGACGCGCGATCGGGTTCCTCGCGGATAAGAGGCGGTTAAACGTCGCGCTCACCCGACCTCGCTTGGCGCTCGTCGTCGTCGGCCACGCCGCGACGCTGCGCGCCGCGGACGACACGTGGCGGTCGCTCTGGGAGGACGCGGAAAGGAGAGGCGTTTCGATTTTGTCGGCGGGCTCCGGCGCGGAGGTGACGCGCGACGCGTTGTTTTCTTTCCGCGCGGACGGAACCGGCGTCCTGAACGTCGCGATGGAAACGAGCGTCCCCGAGGCGGTGGTCGATTTGGCGGAGTCCGAAGACGACGACGAGGGGGAAGAGGAGATGCGTGACGACTACGACGATAAAGCGCTCGCGATCGCGACGACGAGGTCCAGACCCGTCGCGGAGGCGGTCCCGAAGCGCGGTCGCGTCGACGTCTTCTTCGCCGCCGGCGCGCTTCCTTCGAAGCGTTTGAAACCGCTTCCCCCGAAGCCGGCGCCGAAACTAAATCAGGCTCGCGTCCGGTCGAGCGTTCCGGTGGCGCCCATCACGAGCGTCACGAGAAGGGAGAAGAAGGTCATCACGACGACGCGCGGCGCGGACGGCACCGCTCGGGAACGAGCGGCGGCGGCGACGGCGCGTGCCAAGGCGACCCTGGAAGCCGGCGCGGCCGGCCGCGCTTCGGCGCCGCGCGTCGTCGCGCCTCCCGCGAAGAAGAAGAAGACGAACGACCTGGTCGGAAGCATCCTGAAGGGGATGCGGCGCGAGTGAAGATGTGTTTCATATTAATATCGATAGGTACGTAGGATTAGAGCAACGGCCACGCCGACGATGAGCTTCCTGAACGCGAACCACGCCCCTTCGCGACGATGAGTCTCACATTTGGAAGACCGAGGCTTTTTACTGCGTCGGCGCTTTCCCGTTTTCATTTCCCACAAATCGGGTCGCATCTTCCCGCGGAGATGGCGGGCCTCTCGTCCCGAGCCAAGAGCACGATCTTGTACGGCTTCGCGGTCCATCTGTCGGTCGGGTTCCTCGTCGCGTTCATCATCTCCATGGTACACGTCGAAAAGGCGCAGGCGGACGCTCGGGCAAAACTCGTGAAAGCGTACGACGAGTCGGTGGATGCCTGGCTGGCGGGAGACGGGGAAACGTACGCGCGGAAGTGGACCGGGGAAGAGGCGCTTCCGCTTCCGTCCGTCTCGGTCGAGCGCGAGGATCCCGAACGACCTCAGTCCAGTGTCGCGTTCGGGGTGCTCCAGTCCGGTCCCGAGGCGACCGGTTCGTTACCGGACGATGAACCCGATTACAAACGCTACGACGAGGGCACGATGTTGGTCGCGATCCTCGAGGGGTTCCACGACGAGTCGTTCCACACCGGCGTGGAGGACGTGGTGTTCACCGTCGGCGACACGTCCGTGCCCGTGAAGGCGATGACGTGCGTCGTCAACGAGTACTGCAATAGCCCCACCGAGGAAAACGCCGAGGACAGCGACAGCGACGAGCGCGGTTGCCGGTTCACCATCTCGCACTCGTTTTTGCAATCGGTGCGTCTCGTCGACCTCACGGGCGACGCCGACGCGTTCGTCGGCGTCGAGGCGCGAGCCTCGACGTGCGCGCTGGAGTACTACACGAATCACGGCACCGGGGACTGGTTCGCCAGCCGCGACGCCGCGATACAGGAGTGCGCGGTCGCGTCCGCGACGTACATCGCTCCGAACGTGCGTCGCGACGTGCGGGTTTCGATTCGGTCGCCGCGCGACCCCTTCGTGACGGCCATGGAGCTGACGCGCGACTCTAACTATGGGCTGTGCTCCGGGGACTTCGGCACGACCCCCGAGGAGCATCGAAAAGTCGCGCTCGACGCGGGGATCGCCGCGGGCGTGCTGGGTCCGGCGGCGGCGGCGGCGTGGGCGGCGGGCACGCATTTTCTACGCAAACAAAACGCGGAGAGGAGTGGTGAGCCGACAAAGGTGAAAACGGACGTGAAGAAAAGGGCTCGCCAGTATTCGAAAGAAAAAGCTCCTGCGCCGGTGTCTGCCGCGGTCGCGCAACAGCCGCCCTCGGCGTACGGAGGGATGCCTGCGACCTCGGCGATGCCGCAGCCTTATGGACCTCCCGCGGCATATGAGTCTAAATACTCGTACGGCGGTCAGTCGGCGCCGGCGACGTATAACACGCGGTCCACGTTCGCGTCGATCTTCGGGCGCGGCGTGCAAACGCGATAGCATCCTTTGCAGGACTGGTGAAAGTCGCTTTTCCTTTATGTGGGTTTTCGTTTGTCTTTTTCCTCGGTAGCCAGGTGCGTTATCACAGCGAACTCACGTCGCGTCCCAGCCTTTCGACAGCCGCGCCCGCGACGGCGGCGACGAGCGCGGCACACTGATGACGACGAAGAAGCAGCCGAAACGAGCGTGAAACGAAAATCACGAAAAGGCCTAAAGGCGTTTCGACGGAAACGAACAACGACGAGGATCTCAGATCTCAGTTCGGGCGGCACCACTCTCGCCCGCGCGCACGCACGGTGGAGATGGGCGCTCCTTCCGGCAGGAAGGAGTCGCTCGTCCGCCGGAAGGACACCGACCACAGGACCCGCGGCAACCAGAAGCAGGCGAAGACGGACGCCGACGCTCCGCCGGACGCCTTCGGTTTCGGAGAGAACAAGACTGATGCCCGAGGAAGTGAAGCCGGCGCCGCCCCCCCGCCGCGCGCGGCCCTCGTGAACGCGACGAACGTGGAGCCCGCCCAGCGCGCCGAGAAGGACGCGTCTCCCGCGAAGAAGGTACGGCGACTACGCGTTCCCAGACGTACCGCCCGCGTCTCGCGCAAGGGCTCGTTCCGGTCAATCATGGCACCCCTTCTCAAAATCGTGGCACCCCCCACCGCGGGACCCGCGGGCCGAACGCGCGGACGCGCAGACGCTGACCCACGCGCCCTCCGCCAGAGACGAAACCCCCGGCGCGTCGCGACGCGCGCGCAGACGACGACGACGCCCGCGCAGGCGGAGACACCCGTCGCGTCGAAGCGCGTCACGAGGGGGCGGGGCGATTTCGTCGGCGACAGTGCGTTTAAGGAAAAGACGTCGGGCGATGTTGACGCCGACTCCGACGACGACGACGATTATGTTGACGCCGACTCCGACGACGACGACGATTATGTTGACGCCGACTACGACGACGCCAACTGGGCGCCCTCCGACGACGACGACGACGACGCGCTCTCCACCG